>Ga0306921_10004158_pt1 | contig 14802 bp, 11 predicted proteins | sample sta12Cox44000080_FD_203760 | JGI IMG/M metagenome (GOLD analysis project Ga0306921, IMG submission 203760) | Lab enrichment of tropical soil microbial communities from Luquillo Experimental Forest, Puerto Rico - statoxic.12C.oxic.44.000.080 (v2)... | ecosystem: Environmental > Terrestrial >...
CTCGGCGTATTCCGGGTAGAGATCGGATATCTGATCAACGATCTGACGAAGTTGATGCTCCTCGTTGTCAGCGGCGTCGGGCTTCTCATCCATATCTACTCCATCGGTTACATGGGAGAAGACCGGGGACGTGCCCGCTACTTCTCCGGCTTGTCCCTGTTCATGTTTTCCATGTTGGGGATCGTGCTCGCGAACAACTTCATAATGATGTTCATCTTTTGGGAGTTGGTCGGAGTAAGTTCCTACATTCTGATCGGTCACTGGTTCGACCGTGACGCACCCCCGGCGGCGGGAAACAAGGCGTTTCTAGCCAATCGGATTGGCGACTTTGGCTTCATGCTGGGGATTCTTTTGGTCTGGTCGGCTTCCGGTACGGTGACATTCGAAGAGCTTGCGCTCCGATGGCATACGTTAGGATTGAGTCCCGGATTCATGACGGCGACAGCCCTCCTCATATTCTGCGGGGCGGTCGGTAAATCGGCCCAGTTCCCGTTGCACGTGTGGCTTCCGGACGCAATGGAAGGCCCGACCCCGGTCTCGGCACTGATCCATGCCGCGACAATGGTAGCTGCCGGCGTCTTCATGCTGGCCCGTTCGTTTTTCTTGTTACAGACCTCAGCAATTGCGCTGACCTTGGTCCTTTGGATTGGACTCATCACGTCCTTGATCGCGGCGCTCATGGCCACTCAGCAAGACGATATCAAACGAGTCCTTGCTTATTCGACTTTATCGCAACTTGGCCTGATGGTGGCAGCGGTGGGGCTCAGCAATCCGGAGGCGGGCATCTTTCACTTATTCACTCACGCTTCCTTCAAAGCCCTGTTATTTCTAGCTGCGGGCTCCGTAATTCATTGTCTGCACCACGAACAGAACATCTGGCACATGGGCGGGCTTCAAAAGAAGATGCCTGTGACTTTTTGGACTTTTCTGGCTGGAACGCTCGCCCTGATCGCATGCCCGCCTTTTGCGGGGTTTTGGAGTAAGGACGAGATTCTGGCCTCTGCCAGTAACAACATCCCGGCGTTTCTGGCTATCGTGAGCGTAACATTTCTGACGGCCTTCTACATGTCGCGGCTTTTTGTGGTCGCATTTTTGGGCAAGTCACGATCGGATCATGCCGCTCATGCGCACGAGTCACCTCTGGTGATGACGGCCCCTCTGGTGATCCTCTCCATAGCCGCGTGCATTGCCGGATTTCCGTTTATCGCTTCCTGGTTTATCAAATTACCCGAGCACGAGGGTTCGCCGATCGCCTCGATGCTGATATCGTTTATCGCATTTCTGGCCGGAACAACCCTCGGCTTCTACCTGTACAGGGACAAACCTAAGGATCCTGTCGAAGTGCCTCTGTTTGAAAATCGGTTTTACGTCGATGAGTTCTACAAGTCTTTGATCAAGTGGACCCAGGACCTTCTTGCAAACATCTCGGGTTTTGCTGACCGCTGGGTCATTGACGGGGGCATCGTGCGCGGGCTCAGCGGCCTTACTTGGGGCTTTGGTTTCGCGCTCCGTTTTCTTCAAATCGGCAACCTGCAGGCGTACGCCTTTCTTTTCGGCGCCGGTGTGGTGTTACTCCTCTATTACATTCTGTTCGGCACAAAATGAATTTACTGGTTCAGCTCACCTATCTTTCCCCGATCATTGGTGGCCTGCTTATTCTCGGCGGTGCGCCGGCGCGAAGAACCGCTATCCTCGCGACTTTGATTGCGTTCATTTCAGCTTTCATCACGTTCTTTGCCTACGACCGCATTACCGGCAGTTATCAATTTCTCGCCGCACTCCCTCTCGTGCCCGAGTGGGACCTGAAATTCTCGGTTGGCATCGACGGATTGAGCTCCACGCTGCTCTTGTTGACAACCGTTGTCGCTCTGTCTGCCGTATGGGTTTCTCCGACTGTGGAAGAAGGTGCGAACAGGTACTATGCCTGCATTTTGCTCATCGCGGGCGGGGCGGCCGGCGCGTTTGCCTCGCTTGATCTCTTTTTCTTCTACGCATTTCATGAATTGGCGCTCATACCGACCTTCCTCATGATCGGAATCTGGGGAACGGGAAATCGCCAGAGTGCTGCGTGGAAAATTACGATCTATCTTTCGATTGGCAGCATTATTCTGCTGGTCGGTCTGATCGGGGTCTACCTCTTGCCTCCTGTTCCGCAACGCACATTCGATATCGTAAAGCTCCAGCAACTCGCATCGAGCGGCGTATTTTCCGGAAGCGGCTCAAAATCTATCTATCTTTTGCTACTGCTGGGATTTGGGATTCTAGTTTCCCTTTTTCCTTTTCACACGTGGGCGCCCCAAGCTTACGCCTCGGCACCTGTACCGGTTGCCATGTTGCACGCCGGGGTTTTGAAAAAATTTGGCCTTTACGGTCTCCTTCGCGTTGCTCTTCCGTTGATGCCCGAAGCTGCTCGCCACTGGGCATGGCTGTTGCTGATACTCCTTGCCGGGAACATTCTATACGTCGGCCTGGCGACTATTGCTCAAAAACAGCTCGATCTGACCCTGGGATATTCGAGTGTGATGCACATGGGCTACGTTTTTCTTGGAATCGCAACCTACAATATCATCGGCTTGAACGGAGCGGCGCTCCTGATGTTGGCTCATGGATTGTCGATCTCGGCTCTATTCGCGATGTGCGGCGAGGTTCGGAAACAGACAGGCACCCTGAACTATCTGGATCTTGGCGGATTGGCGACAAATATGCCCGCTTTAAGCTTTGCCTTCGGCCTTGCGACATTTGCATCTATCGGACTTCCGGGCTTCGCGAATTTTGCGTCGGAACTGCTTGTCTTCTTTGGTGCATTCAAAAATTCGACACCTGGAGCCAGTTTAAATGAATTTCAAATCGTCGGGGTGATTGCTCTGTGGGGCGTCGTCATCTCAGCTGTCTACATGCTTCGGGCCTATCGCGCGATTTTTATGGGAGCGCCCCAGGCGCGATGGCAAGGGGTCAGAGATATACCAGTTAAGATCAGGTGGGCAGTCGCCCTGCTGATCGCAGCGCTCCTCGTTGTAGGCTTAGCTCCCCGCACCGTGCTGGACGCCGTTGAACCGGGAATTCGAATTTTCGTGAAATGACAATCCCTCCAGTTTGCTTCGAACTATTCGTGCTCGCATTGGGAATCCTGTTGCTGTTATTGGAAACATTCTCCGAGAAACAGGATCGAAAGATTTTTGCTCTTATCGGAATAATCGGTCTCGCGATCGTTTTTTTGTTGCTTCAAGGGAGCAGTCCGGGACCAAGCGGCATGGCTTCTTACGTTGTCGATTCCGTTGCGATTTTTTTTAAGAAGCTCGTCGTGCTGACAACCATCGTAGTACTGATCATGTCTATCGATTACGCGGACACGATAAAGCGCTTTCTGTCCGGCCCTTCCGCGCAGGCCGGTTTGGGCGAATTTTTTGCCCTCCCGGTGCTGACTTGCGCTGGCATGATGTGGATGTCCTCGGCGATCGATTTTATCCTGATATTTGTCTCTCTGGAATTGGTCACGATATCATTTTACATCCTCGTGGCCTATATGCGGCGGAATGCCAATTCGCTCGAGGCAGGAGTAAAATATCTTATACTGAGTGCCCTCTCCACTGGATTCACCATCTACGGTATCACATGGATTTACGGGGTTACGCAGCAGACAAATCTCACTCAGATTGAACACGTTCTCCCCAATATCCCTGTCGAGAATCAGCCTGGGCTGCTTTTCGGAGCGTTGCTTGTCCTAGTTGGTCTCGGGTTTAAGATTGCGGCGGCTCCGTTTCAGTTCTGGGTTCCTGATGTTTATCAGGGGGCTCCGACACCGATCACCGCATTTCTTTCAGTAGGCTCCAAATCGGTTGGTTTCATCGTTCTGCTTCGTGTTGTCCAAGCTTTTCAAACTCTGCCGGCCGTGGGGAACCGGTTGATCACCGCGATTATTTTGCTGGCAGCTGCGACGTTGCTTTACGGAAATCTTGCCGCTCTTCCCCAGACAAACTTTAAGCGACTGTTAGCCTACTCTAGTATCGGTCATGCCGGGTACCTCCTCATAGCAGTAGCCGGGATCGGCGCGCCCGATTCGGGTCAAGCGGTAGTGGTTTATCTGGCCGCCTACTTGTTGATGACTTTGCTGTCGTTCCTGGTGTTGGTTATTGTCGCTGCTCACGGCGAGGGCGATGACATCGCCAATTTTAACGGGTTGGGTAAACGATCACCCTTTCTGGCATTTGGCCTGTTGGTGGCGATGATGTCACTCGCAGGCGTTCCTTTAACTGCGGGGTTTCTGGGTAAATTCCTGGTTTTTAAGGTCGCATTTGAAACGGGGCAGTTTTTTCTCATCGCGCTCGGAGTCGTAACGGTTGGATGCGGCTTTTATTTTTATTTGAAGGTTGTTAGAGCGATGTATTGGCAGGCGTCGTCGGCAACCGCTGCCGCGATACCCGTCAGCAGGCTTTCATGGGCAGCTATCGCTATCATGGTGATTCTGATTTTCGTGCTCGGCATCTTTCCACAGGTTGCGCTTGGCTTGTTGCCTTAGCTTAGCTTAGCTTGTTTCGGACGTTGAGCCGAACTCGCGCGCAAAATCAGCGCTTAGTAGGGTCCGATCTCCGAGCGGACCGGAGCTGCAAAGGTGCGCGTCGCAAAACGAGGTCGCCTTGGAGATGCGACCCCCGCCCTGCGCGCTTTGGACCAGAATAGCTCCCTTTTGCCTTACGAGTCTGCCTTCTTAGAACGGCCGGCTCGGAGATCCGGCCCTACCGATCCGATCCCGCCCTTGGTAGGGTCCGATCCAGCACCGGTTTCTGCTGAATGACGTCGACTCCATCCTTCCCGGTCCTCTAGAAACTGGCGCTGGATGCGACCTTCCCTGCCTTGCGCGATTTTCGATCGGCTAACTAAACTAATTTCTTTCTCGTTGAAAATCCGCCGGGGTGCATTCACCTTTCACCTCCCTATGTTGGAATCGATACGGAAGCGCCAGCGAACCTTGCTGATGCTCATTACAATCGTTGTGATCGTCGCCTTTGCATGGTTCTACAACCCGGCAACCATGCGACGTGCCGCAGGTCCGGGAGGAGCCATTGGGCAACTGAATGGCCACGTGGTCACAGTCGGCGACGTTCAAAGAATCGAGCGGACCATTCCGCTGATCCATGCCATTGGGTTGGACGATTTCCTGGCTGGATTAACTACCGACGGCAGGACTCGGGATGATCAATTTTTAAGTTTTGCCTGGAATTTGCTTCTTCTTCGAGACGAAGCCAAGCGCCTTCAGATCGAGCCGGCTGCGGAACAGATTCGAGATGCGGAAAAGGCTCTGGCGATGTTTCAGACGAACAACGCGTTCGATCCGGCCAAATACCAGCAATTCATTGACACGATGTTGAAACCAAACGGATTAAGTCCGGCAGATCTTGACGATGTAGCCAAGGATTACACGAGGTTTGAGGGTGTCACTCAGTTGCTGAAGGGAAGTTCGCAGCTGCCCGAATCCATGTTCAGGCATCAATATGAACTGCTGAACCAGCAACTCTCTCTCGCTGTGATCAAGTTGAAAAAAGCGGATTTTGAGTCAACGATCCAGGTCTCGGGTGACGAAGTGAAGAAATACTATGAGCAACACAAGGAGGCACTTCTGTCGCCGGAGAGGCGAAAAATCCAGGTAGTCTCATTTCTGCTGAATGACGAGCAGAAAAAGCTGCCAGAAGAACAGAAGGTGGCCGCCAAAAAGACGTTGGCAGAGCAGGCGGACGCGTTTGCTCAAGCCGCGCTGCAGCACCCTGCCACTTTCGACCAATTGGCTCGGGAAAAGGGCGGACTCATTCAGGAGACCCAACCGTTCACAATCGAACAACCCGACAAATTGATAGCGCATGAATCGGGATTGGATCGCCAGGCCTTTAACCTCACAATGGAAAATCCGGTTGGTGACGTTATCGAAGGAAATGACGGATTCCACATCATTAAACTGACAAATATAGAGCCTAGTCGTCCACTCACTCTGGAAGAAGCGAAAGATCGGGTCCAGACGGAACTGAAGGATGAGAAGGTGCGGACCGCGATACAAGCCAAAGCAAGGGAGGTCCGGGAAAAGATCGATGCGGAAATGCAAAGCGGAAAGGATTTTCTTCAAGCCGCGGAAGCAGCAGGTTGCAAACCCGAAACACCGCCTCCATTCGCTCTCATGAACCCGGGCAACAACCTCGAACTCGCGCGGACGATCGCCATGAATAACATCGAACTCGATGACAAACAGACCTCAAAATTTCTGGAGGACCCGGATGGCGGCTTGATCATCCACCTTATAAAGAAAGAGCCGATCGACGAGGCGAAATACCAGGAATACAAAAAGGCGGAATACGCCCAGCAGAGTAGCCGGTACGAGTCTATCGTCGTTCGGGAATGGCTGAAAGCCGGACTGCAAAAGGCAGGACGACCGCCTTTGTTAAACCGAGGTACGACAGGTTAGAGAAGCGCCCTCCTGAGCGGACTCGAAGGCACCGATGCCTGATCGGAAAGGAAACGTTTGGAAGACATTCCTGCAGAAGTAGAAGAACTCTTCGACGACGCTAATGGGGATCTCGCGATTGGCGAACTGCCGGATGCGATTGCCAAGTACCGGCAGTGTGTCAAGATAGCGCCGACCTTCTTCGATGGATGGCACGCTCTTGCGATGGCCCTGATGAAAAATGGGAATTATCCAGAGGCAATTGAAGCAGGGAAACGCGCGGTGGAGCTCCGCCCGAATGACCAATTGGCATGGTCCAGTCTGTCGCTTTTTTACGTCAGGAATAACCAGATCAAAGAAGCCGAAGCCGCTGGAACCAAGGCCCGAATTTTATCCTGGGGCGGCAAGATTGTTCGCGAGAATCCTTAAAAAGCAAAACCTATTGGAGATGAGTCAAGGTTATCCGTGCCCGTTCATGGAGGTTTTGCTTTTCAGGGATTCTGTGGCGAGGTCGCGTCGCGGAGGCAGCACGGCTGCCTTCACACGCTCGCTAACCCTCCGTCTCGCCAAGTCCGAAGCGCGGATGCGCTAGTAATTTGTGAAATACTTCATCACGACCGCCATTTACTACACGAACGCCGATCCTCATATCGGGCACGCATACGAGGGAATTCTGGCCGACGTCATTGCCAGATATCATCGGACTTTCGACGAGCCGACTTTCTTTTTAACCGGTGTCGATCAGCATGGGCAAAAAGTTCAGCAAGCGGCCCAGAAGAACGGCGTTCAGCCGCTGGAATTCGCCAAAAAGATTACCGCCAAATTCCTCGCGTTGTGGAAAAAGCTTGAAATTCAAAACGACGGTTGGGCGGAAACGACCGATCTCAGGCATAAAAGCGCCGTTAGGAAGGTACTCCAAGCGCTCTATGAAAAAGGTGAGCTGTTCAAAGCCAAATACTCCGGCTACTACAGCGTTCGACAGGAGCAATTTCTCACCGACAAGGAACGGAATGATTCGGGTGAATTCGGGCCGGAATGGGGAGAGGTGATTTTCCTTGAAGAAGAAAATTGGTATTTTCCTCTCGAAAAACACAAGCGCTGGCTCAAGAGCTACGTTGGATCGCATCCTGACTTCGTTATTCCCGCCTTTCGAAGGAACGAGCTCGTCAATGCAATTGAGCGCATCTCTGGAGATCTTTGTGTGTCGCGACCGAAGGAACGCCTTTCATGGGGCATCGAATTCCCGTTCGATCCCGATTATGTTACCTACGTCTGGTTTGACGCGCTACTCAACTACGTCACGTTCGCCGGTTACCTTTCGGGAGGAGATTCAACCTTGCCGGATTTCAAGGAATTGTGGCCTTGTAAGGCTCACATTATCGGAAAGGACATTCTCGTTCCGGCACACGGAATTTATTGGCCGATCATGCTCCACGCGATGGGCTTCCCGGACGATCAACTGCCGCGTTTGCTCGTCCACGGGTGGTGGAATGTGGCCGGCGCCAAAATGAGTAAGAGTCTCGGGAATGTTATCGATCCGGACCTTCTGACTGACAAGTATGGGGCCGACGCTTTGCGCTATTACCTGATGCGCGACAACGTAGTCGGCCAGGACTCGGACTTCAGTGAAGAACGTCTTCTTGTTCGGTACAACACGGATCTGGCGAACGGGCTCGGAAACTTGGTCAACCGCACGATCAATATGAGCCAGCGGTATCGCGACGGTCTACTGACCTCCACCCAAATTCATGACGCCGATCTGAAGGCTCTTCAAGAGCTCGCCCGCTCGGTTACCCAACGCTACCGCGATGCTTTCGAGCGTTTTGAAGTGCAGAACGCGATTGAAGTTGTTTGGGAATTAGTAGCGAGGGCGAACTCGTTGGTCGAGCAAAAGGCTCCCTGGAAACTCGCCAGACAACCTGAAAATGCAAGCTTGCTTGATGCTGTGTTGTATTCTCTTGCGGAGACCGGAAGACTGCTATCTGTAATGATGAGTCCGGTCATACCTCACTCAAGCGCACGAATTCTGGAACAGTTGCAGGCAACAAACCTTTGCGAACTGGAGTGGGGACGCTTGCCCTCTACCCATCAGTTGGGAACTCCATCGCCTATCTTTCCAAAGGTTGCGTAAATCGGAATTTTTGCCCTTGGCTACGATATTATTCCGCGCACGCTGACATCATCCTCGACCAGGGGTCTCGATGTTTGAGATATTGCAGCAGCGCAGTAGGCTGTGATTGGGCCCAAAATGACTCACGCGCAAACAATCAATTTAGCGCAAGCAGCTGTTCAGCAGTTTGGCGCCGCGGTGTTCTGGAGTATTCCGGGCTTCAGAGTCACCTCTGTCGACGAGGCCAGACTCGCCGCGGCAATGCTGCGCAAGTATGGCGGTCGAAAAGGTTGGCAAAAAGCTCGGGAAATTCAAGATGCCATTGACGGAGTTTCAAAAACAGGTCCTTAGGCTTCTGGCATCTAATCGTTCCCCGGACAGTCATATAGCTGGGGGAACCGCGTTAAATGCTTCTCCTGCCTCGGCCCGCTTCAGTCTCGATATCGATATTTTCCATGATGCCCAGGAGTTAGTTGAAAGCTCAGCCCGGCTGGATGCCGAGACACTCGAATCGCAGGGATATTCGATGCGTTGGTTAACGGTAAATCCCTACTTTTTCCGGGCAGTTATTACGCGTGGCGACCAACAGCTAAAATTGGAATGGGCGGTCGATAGTGCGTATCGGTTTTTTCCCGTTATCCAAGATCCCGACATGGGTTGGCGCCTTCATAACGCTGATCTTGCCACAAACAAAGCCCTCGCTTTGGGCGGACGGTCCGAAACTCGAGATCTTCTGGACATCGTCATGGTCGATGGAAGCTTCTTGCCACTCCATGCCGTAGTGTGGGCCGCATGCGGCAAAGACCCGGGATTCACCCCAGTGTTTCTTTTGGAGCAGATGGCAAGAAATGCGCGAATCGACCCCCTGGTATTGAGGCACATCGCCGCCTGGCACATAAGCCCTACAGATTTGAAACGAAAGTGGCTCGAGATACACGATCGAGCACTCGCACAAGTCGAAGCTTTCTCGCGTGAGACTCCCGGATGCTTTTACGTGGACGCCCGAGGCAGTCTTTTCTGGCCGGAAGATCCCACCCAAACGCGTCGTCACGAACCATTCTTGGGAGGCTCTTGGCCCAAAGTAATCGGGGATGAGGGGTCACAAGGTCTTTAGTTCTAACTTAACCGTCCTTCGCTACTGGGTTAGTTAACAACCAAGGAGATGGCGAAACATTGCGCAGTCCTCCCCGTTCGACCGGTGCGTCCCCGAAAGAAAATCCTGACTCAGAAGTTTGAAGTAGCGTTACCGCTCACGTTACCGCTCGTACAACTCAGCGCCCGAGATCAGAAATCCCGGAAGCAACGGGCTGGTGAGGGAATCGCTTTCAGGGATCACAACGGTGGTCACACTTCCGTCGGCGAAGAATCGGTGTTGGATAGTCAATCTCGGGTCCGGATCTATGATCCAAAGTTCCTGCACACCAAAGCGAGGATAGGCTTTGCGCTTCTGCTCCAGATCAAGCCGGCGGGTTTTGGGCGACAAAATCTCAATCACCAGATTCGGCGCTCCCTCGGCACCTGCTTCGGTTAAGATCCCCAGCCGATCATTCAGAACCACGATCAGATCCGGCTGAAACACGTTCGTCTCGTCGAGGTAAACGTCGAACGGCGAATCGAAGATTTTTCCGGCACCAGTTTCACGCAGGTAGAGAAACAGCTTCACCTGCAGGTTACGCGATATCTCCTGGTGAAAGCGGTTTGGAGCCGGAGCCATGTAAAGATCTCCCTCTATCAGTTGATAACGCGGCCCGGCTTCCGGCAACGACCGATAGTCTTCGACAGTGAGCGGCGGTGCGTTTGGACACACGATCATTGGATAAAAGATGTCAGACTCCGGCCCGGCGAGCAACTGATTGCTGAAGCCGGCCAGGGAACTGGCAAAAGCCCTGATCGAAAGCGGGCTTCAAGCATCTAATCATTCCCCGAACAGTCATAGGGCCGGAGTGTCTGATGACGCGAATATCGAGTGTAATCGCTCCAGGTAAATCGTCTTACTGATTTCGGGAAAGCCATAGCGTGCTCCGGCGGTGAGTACCAACACGTTCCCATCGCAGTAAATTCCGGGCGAGTGGGTATGGCCGCACAAGACCAAGACGTTCTTCCCAGGATGCTCGGCGACCGCGGCTTTGATCATTTTTCCCATAGTCGGCGAAGAGAAGAAGGGCTGATAAGCTGGGGAGCTAGGGCAGCCTTCGTGCCAGGCGGCGCCTTCGTAGGGGGGGACGTGTGTGGCGATGATAGTCGTCTGATACTTCTTCAGGGCCCTTATCAATGATGGCCTGAGGGCTCGGCTGTATTTGCCGGCGCGCTCTTTCATTTCACGAAAAACCTGGGGCTCCGGGTCAGTGGCGAAGTCTATGATCTGGTAAAAATCATTGATGCGCGCTTTTGTCTCTGGTCCTTCGCCTCCAAGTCCGTCGGCCCAGCCGTCTACCCCTATCAATGCGACCGAATGACTTAAGGGAATAATCTGAGATCCGTTGAGTCGGACCATGTGAGAAAAAAGTGCCGTGACGCGCCCCACGACCGTCTCCGTATTTGCAAACGTCGTGCCATAGCGGTCGTGATTGCCGAGCACGAAGTAGACCGGTTTTTTGATCTGTTCCGCCAATTCGGTGTACTGGGCCAATCTATGAGACCCTGCGGAGAGGTCGCCTGTAATGATTACGATTTCGCCGGCCGCTTGGTTAATGGAATGATAGAGCTGGTGTCGCGTCCGATAGCTGCAAAATTCAAGGTGGGGGTCGGTGAGCCAAGTTAGACTCTTTACATTGTCGGACATGATAGTCGCTGGGGATGAGCCTCGACAGCAGGTAAGATAGCATGATGCTGCGAACCGGTTAGAGTGTGTCCCGAGAATGCGTGTTAGTCGACCACGTTTGCCCTCAATCCCTCCAAATCCTTCGCAGAAGACTTGGATGTGGAAACCGGCGAAACAAGGCCCAAAGCGGGCTTCAAAAGGCTGCGAGGGACCGCAGCCCTCCAGGTCAGAAACGACAAAAGCTTTGATCCGGAATTTGCCGGCCACGCTTCGTCGTAGCCGTCACACCCGCAAAACGCTGTTACTGTCGACCCTGCGAGGAAGATGGATCAAAGTGTTTCGGGACCTCAACGTGGAAAGTTGTGCCTTTGCCCGTCTCGCTCTCGAGCCAAATGCGTCCTCCATGAGCATCGATGGTGGACTTCGCGATCGCCATCCCAAGGCCTGTCCCACGCTTTTTGCCGTACGTCACAAAGGGTTCGAAAATCCGGCCCCGAATTACTTCGGGTATACCCGGGCCGGTGTCGGAAATGGAAACCTTCATGAGCGGACCCACATCCCGAATCTGAATAGTAATCGTTCCCTCCTGGCCGAGCGCTTCTTTTGCATTCTTAATAATATTCGCAAAGCATCGCGTTAGGCGGCTCTCATCGAGCGTCAGACTGCCAATGCTTTCAGTGGACAGTAAAATTCGGATCGAGCTCAGGCGTATCTCGTTAAGTATTTCCTCATCCAGCAGTGCCAAAAGGCGCCCAACGGAAGTTGCGCGCGGCTTCAAATTCACTTTGCCGTGAGCAAATCCCAGAAGCTCGTCGGTCATCTCAACCATTTTCAACGCCGAGGCCCGGATAATGTCAGACAACTGACGGACAGAATCCGTTGGAGCCGTCTTGTCAAGGTATTCGACCGAGGAAAGAATCGCCGACATCGGATTTCGCAGATCGTGAATAATGGAACTCACCATCGTGCCTAAAATCGTCAATCGCTCGTTGCGCAACATTTCTTCGATGAAGCGGGAATTGCTGAACCGCAGGCGCTGAACAATAATTCGCGTGAAAGTCAGCGGCAGGGTGCCCGGAGCGCTTTCCATCAACAGGGTGAAGGTCCGCCGATCGACTTCCCCCAGCAAGGTTGGCTCCAAGGCGATAGCGCGAGCTGATCGCGGTCCGCGATCGATCACCGCGAGCTCTCCGAAAAAGTCGTTCGGGCCAATCGTCGCTAGTGTCTCTTGCAGGCCTTGGCGTCCTGCCTTTGATATTAAGACCAAACCACGTCCGACAAGCATCAAGGTTGATCCCTTGGCTCCCTCCTCAAAAATGACTTCACCAGGCTGATATTCCTTCTCGCGAATCTCGATGCCACGAAACGCTTCTGATGGTAGCCCTTCAAACAAGCTATTGGAAAGGAACGCTTCGTTCATGAGAGCTGAATTTAGTGTACTGCCGCCGAAATAACATGCCTTTCATTGCGATCAAAATGGGGCTGTCGGCAAGGCTGGCCGGGCCGGACTGGCGCAAAGAGGGCGATGCACTCGCCCCGACGGGTGTCGGCACTTCGTGCGCATTTCTCACGGGACCGTGAGGAATGCGGGCTAGAATCGTTGCGTCCATTCTGCGGCACCGTATTTTTCCTTGGCGATGAGCGCTGCAGCTTCAGCCGTCGGACTGCATAGAGCAAATTTTTCGGTCTGCTCAGACAAAGCGTTGGCGAACATCGCCGTAAAATCCTCCGGAAGCTCGATACGCTGAATACTCCCTTGGAGTAAGATGCCCTTGCTATTGCGACGAAGGGCAGCTCCAGCGATCTTGTCGCCGCGAACTTTCAAGTCACATTCAACGGCTCTTTGAAAACAGTCATTCGACCCTGGGGCATCTGGATATTCCGAAAGCTCAACCCCATAGCCGCATCCTCGCAGGAGTTTTGCGAGCGCGCCGTGTATAAAGCGATAGAGCTCTGCATTGGTCGCCAGATTCGGATCGGGGAAAATGACCGAATAGGTGAAGTCATTCCCATGTTCCACTATGCCTCCCCCAGTCCACCGGCGGACAAGATCTCGTTCCCCAAAACGCTCGATGACCGACCTCCAGGGTGTGAAATACCCAAATGAGACTGCGGGCCGAATCCAGCGAAAGGACCGCATTACCGGAAAAGCTGCCCGGAAGAAAATCGCTTCGTCAAGCGCCATGTTTTCGGCAGCGCTCCTGGGCTCGGCATCGGCGAAGTAAGACAGTTTGTCAAGTTTCATGCCGCCTTACCGATCAAACCTGCCGGAGGAACTTTATGCCTTCGGAACCGGCGGCAAGCCACGATGGAGAACCAGGCAAAGGCCCCTATTGAGGTAATCGTCCAAAAGCCCGATCTCGCTCCGAGCGTCGCGACCTGGTGGGTTATAACTGCTAGAAAGATCGCTCTCAAAAAACGCTCAAGAGCGCTGAAAAAGAGGATTACCCGCCCCATTAATTCGTTCGGAACCGTCTCAAGGGTAAGGGCACTTCGGGCGACTCGCGATCCTGCATTTCCCCATCCCTGTAGGAGCATGGAGAAAAGAAGCATGGCGACTGCGGGAAACAGCGGATTGGCCGCAACTGCGATGGTGTAACCACCGACAGTCAAAAGAAGGGTCGAAACCAGTCCAAGCCTGCCGCTGACTGAAGGAATCATCAAGCCGGCAGCCACTGCGCCGAGTGAATAGAAAACTTCCGCGAAACCATAGACCTCGGGGCCGGCCTTGAGGACGTCTTTTACAAAGATCGGTGTAAGATAACCTCCAAGCATCACACCAAGGAACGGCAGGAAACTGCTGAACATCACGAGGGACAATCTTGGCCGGTGCCGCAGATAACTGAAACCTTCAAACATCATCTTCCAGGCAGATGGAGAGGCGGAATCAGGCCTGGTATTCCTTTGATACGGTACAAACGAGATTACAAAAAGGCCGGAAGCAAAAGTCAGCATATCGAAAAACAGAATGAAGGTGAGCGGTATCCGATTCACCAGGAATGCCGCCAGACCTCCGGCGATCATCGCTGCGGCTTGCCATTGGACTTCGATCGCTCCGCTCAGGGCCTTATACTGATCTCGAGAAAGGACCTCCTGATTAAATGCGTATTGCGCCGGATAGTAGACACTCGCACCGAGTGAGCCCAAGCTGGTAGCCACGATCAAATGCCACGCAGCCACGTGATGTTCGATGAGAATCATCGCGATAACGAAAAGATTTGTCGCGATTCCAAAGAAGAAGTATCCAACGATGACTTTCTTCCGGGAGGTGCGATCGATAAACTTGCCCAGATAGGGCAAGAGAATGAAGATTAACAGAGTCAGGCCAGCATTTGAAATCCCGTAGAGTGCCTCCCCGTTCGGCCGATGAATCAACAGCCAAGGAACAGCAATCCAGGTTACGCCGCTACCAACTACAAGAAGAAAGTTGGAAAGCAAAATCAGCCGGGCTTTGGGATCTTGCCATAGACTCACTAATTTCCTGGAAGCATGTTCCAGCCCACA
>Ga0306921_10004160_pt1 | contig 14798 bp, 16 predicted proteins | sample sta12Cox44000080_FD_203760 | JGI IMG/M metagenome (GOLD analysis project Ga0306921, IMG submission 203760) | Lab enrichment of tropical soil microbial communities from Luquillo Experimental Forest, Puerto Rico - statoxic.12C.oxic.44.000.080 (v2)... | ecosystem: Environmental > Terrestrial >...
ACCATGGTGGCAAGGAAATAAAGCGTGATGCTGTCGAGCGACATGCGCTCATCCTCGGTTGTGATACGGCGAACCCGACCTTCCCACACACGAATTCGCCAGGACCAGACTGCACCCTAAGGGAACCGCGTTCGAAATCCGTTTGCATTCACAAGCAAGTTTTCACGAAAAACTGCGTCAATTCCTTCTTAAGGCGGGCAACAAAAAAGGGCGCCACAAGCGCCCTTTTTCGATCGTCGTGAATGCCCGTTACGGCGAATTTGATGGAAATGATTAACGCTTCGAGAACTGGAACGACTTGCGCGCTTTCGCCCGGCCGTACTTCTTGCGCTCCACGCTGCGGGAATCGCGGGTGAGGAAGCCGCCCTTCTTGAGCACGATGCGCAGCTCCGGCTCGAAATTGGTCAGCGCCTTCGAAATGCCGTGACGGACGGCCCCCGCCTGGCCGGACAAACCGCCGCCGGCGACCGTGCAGATCACGTCATACTGGCCGGCGCGGGCCGCCGCCACCAGCGGCTGCTGGATCATCATGCGCAGCACCGGACGCGCGAAGTAGACTTCGACCTCGCGGGTGTTAACCATGATCTTGCCGGGGCCGGGCTTGATCCAGACACGGGCAACCGCGTCCTTGCGCTTGCCGGTTGCGTAGGCGCGGCCGTGCTTGTCGAGCTTCTTGACGTATTTCGGCGCCTCTGGGGCGACCGGCTTGAGCTGCGAGAGCTGATCGAGCGACTGTATGCTTTCGGCCATGTTATGCGGCCCTCACGTTCTTGCGATTGAGCTTGGCGATGTCGAGTTTTTCTGGATTTTGCGCCTCGTGCGGATGCTCGGCGCCGGGATAGACCCGCAAATTGCCGAGTTGCATGCGGCCTAGCGGCCCACGCGGGATCATGCGCTCGATGGCCTTCTCCACCACGCGCTCGGGGAAACGTCCCTCGAGGATCTGCCGCGCCGTGCGCTCCTTGACGTGACCGACATAGCCGGTGTGCTTGTGATAGACCTTCTGCTCCCGCTTGCGCCCGGTGAGCACCGCCTGCGCCGCGTTGACGATGATGACGTTGTCGCCGCAATCGACGTGAGGCGTATAGGTCGGAAGGTGCTTGCCGCGCAACCGCATGGCGACAAGCGAAGCGAGCCGGCCGACGACCAGACCCTTGGCGTCGATCAACACCCACTTCTTCGTCACCTCGGCCGGCTTTGCCGAAAAGGTTTTCATGTGAGGAACCCGTGAAAAGGAAACGGCGCGGGAAAAGCGCGCGCCGGACTGCGGGTTTCTAGAGGGACCGGCGCCGCACGTCAACGCCTCCGTGCAAAATTTATGATAGCAAAAACAATAGCTTATGATTAAGGTGTAATAATACCAACAAAAAGTTTATTTGTTTGGAATGGAATAGGTCGCCGTGACATGGGCGATCGGATCGGAGGAGGCTCCCGACAAAAGATTGACCTCGCCGACCGCAAGGCGCTTGCCGAGTTTCATGAGGCGCGCGGCCGCCAACACATCCTTTCCCGGCGCACCCTTGCGCAGGAAATTGATACTCAGATTGGTCGTGACCGCGAGCCCGACCGGCCCAATCGCGGACAACAGCACGACATACATGGCGCAATCGGCCAGCGCCATCAGCGTCGGCCCCGACACCGTGCCGCCCGGGCGCAGCATTTTTTCGCTAAAGCGCTGACGCAATAGACAGGTCTTTCCGTCCGCGCGTTCGATAGAGATTTCGCCGCTGGAGAACGCCTGGGGAAACTCCCTGTGGAGGAACGTTTCCAGCTCGGCCACGCTCATTTTCGCAACTGTCATGCCTTCCCTGCTCTCGCTTCGCCGTGTCTGTTACATTAGATTACGAGCGTCACCCAAATGGAATCTGTCATGCCTGCCCAACCCGCCCGCGCTCCGATCGAAGACCCCCTCCTGTTGCGTGAAACCATCGGCACCATTGCCGTGATCACCCTCAATCGCCCGGCGACGCGCAATACGCTGTCCGAGCAAGTGATCGCCGAGCTTCACGCGACGTTCGACGAGATCGGCGCGGACAAGAGCATCCGGGCTCTTGTCATTACGGCCAAGGGGCCGGTTTTCTCGGCCGGCCATGATTTGAAGCAATTGACGGCGCATCGCAGCGATGCCGACGGCGGACGCGCCTATTTCGTCAAGATCATGAATGCCTGCAGCGCGATGATGCAGGCGATCGTGCATCTGCCAAAACCCGTCATTGCCGCCGTGCAGGGGGTTGCCACCGCCGCCGGTTGCCAGCTCGTTGCAAGCTGCGATCTCGCCGTCGCCTCGGACGCCGCGCGTTTTGCGACATCGGGAATCGACAACGGCCTGTTCTGCTCGACGCCCATGGTCGCGCTGTCGCGCAACGTCTCGCGCAAGCAGGCGATGGAAATGTTGATGACCGGCGAGCAGATCTCCGCCCAGCGCGCAATGGAGATCGGTCTCGTCAACCACGTGGTTCCTGCGGGCCACGAGCGCGATGCAGCGATTGCGCTGGCGCAGAAGATCGCGCGCAAATCCGCTTACGCCATCAAGGTCGGCAAGCAGGCCTTTTACCGGCAGGCTGAAATGAGCCTTGCCGACGCCTATCGCTTTGCCGCCGAGGTCATGACGGAGAACATGATGGCGCGCGACGCCGAGGAAGGCATCGGTGCCTTCATCGAGAAGCGCGCGCCGAAGTGGGAAGATAGATAACCCACGTCCCGAGGCCGAGAAGCTGCGTCTCGAAGGATGAGACGCCATTTGTGACCTCATGGTTCGAGGCGCACCGTTCGCGTTCCCCGCCATGAGGATCAAGGGAATGTAAAATGAATCACGACGCCTATTCCGACGACTACATTCGCGGAATTCTCAACAGCGTGAAGTCGATCGCAATGGTCGGGGCTTCCCCCGTCGATGTCAGGCCGAGCTATTTCGCCTTCAAATATCTCGCGCAACGCGGCTACGACATGATCCCGGTCAATCCCGGACATGTCGGAAAGACACTGCTGGGCCGGCCCTTCGTTGCCTCGCTGGCCGAGATCGGCCGCCCCGTCGACATGGTCGAGATCTTCCGCAGCTCTGCGCATCTCATGCCCGTGGTCGAGGAGGCGCTGAAGCTCGATCCGTTGCCGAAGGTGATCTGGATGCAGCTCGGCGGGCGCGACGACAAGGCGGCCGAAAAAGCGGAAGCGGCAGGAATCAAGGTGGTGATGAACCGCTGCCCGAAGATCGAATATGGCAGGTTGTCGTCCGAGATTTCCTGGATGGGCGTCAATTCGCGCACGATCAGCTCCAAGCGCGCACCGATACCGACGCAGGGCATGCGGCTGTCGCTGAACCGGATGAGCGTCGGCGGCGGCACGACTGCTGCGTCGGACCGCGCGGCAAAAAACCGGAACGAAGCGTCGTGACGCAATTGCGAAACGATCGTTTCGAAGTCGCTTGAGCTGGAGCACAAAACCAGTGAAATCAGAACAAACCATCAAGTCGCCTTGACGGCGGTTTTTCCTGACGCGATTGTCCCTCCTTGAGAGGATGCGCGCACTCGCTCCTCGCCTATAGATCGCCGCGCGGCCGACACCCGCGAGACGGCAGCTTGTCCATCGAAGGAAGAAGAATGAACGATCGTGTCCCGGGATTTTCCACGCTTGCCGTACACGCAGGAGCACAGCCCGATCCCACAACCGGCGCCCGCGCGACGCCGATCTATCAGACCACGTCATTCGTGTTCAATGATGCGGATCACGCGGCGTCCCTGTTCGGACTGCAGGCGTTCGGCAACATTTACACGCGGATCGGCAATCCGACCAACGCCGTGCTGGAAGAGCGCGTCGCGGCGCTCGAAGGCGGCACCGCAGCCCTTGCGGTCGCCTCCGGTCATGCCGCGCAGGTCATCGTGCTCCAGCAATTGTTGAAGCCCGGCGACGAATTCGTCGCTGCGCGAAAACTCTATGGCGGTTCGATCAACCAGTTCACCCACGCCTTCAAGAGCTTTGGCTGGAACGTCGCCTGGGCCGATACCGACGACATCGGAAGCTTCGAGACTGCACTGAGCCCGCGTACCAAGGCGATCTTCATCGAGTCGATCGCAAATCCCGGCGGCACCATTACCGACATCGAGGCGGTTGCCGCGGTCGCCCGCAGGGCCGGCGTGCCGCTGATCGTCGACAACACGCTGGCGACGCCCTATCTGATCAAGCCGATCGATCACGGCGCCGACATCATCGTGCACTCGCTGACGAAGTTTCTGGGAGGCCACGGCAATTCGCTCGGCGGTATCATCGTCGATGCCGGCACCTTCGACTGGAGCAAGGACAACAAATATCCGATGCTGAGCGAGCCGCGGCCCGAATATCACGGCATCAGGATCCAGGAGACGTTCGGCAATTTCGCCTTTGCGATCGCCTGCCGCGTGCTGGGCCTGCGCGACCTTGGACCCGCGCTGTCGCCGTTCAACGCGTTTCTGATTCTGACCGGCATCGAGACGTTGCCGTTGCGCATGCAGAAGCATTGCGACAACGCCAAGGCGGTCGCCGAATTTCTGCAGGGTCATCCGTCGGTGGCATCCGTCAGCTATGCAGGCTTGCCGGGCGACAAGTACAACATTCTCGCGCGCAAATACGCGCCGAGAGGCGCGGGTGCAGTGTTCACCTTCAACCTCAAGGGAGGCTACCAGGCCGGCGTGAACCTGGTGTCGAACCTGAAGCTGTTTTCGCATCTCGCCAATGTCGGCGATACCCGCTCGCTGGTGATCCACCCGGCTTCGACCACGCATAGCCAGCTCGACGACGCCACCAAGATCAAGGCGGGTGCCGGGCCCGACGTGGTCCGCCTCTCGATCGGGATCGAGGACCGGGAGGACCTGATCGCGGACCTCGAGCAGGCGTTAACCGCATAGCCATTTGTTAACCATTCATCCGGCAAAGCGTGGTATCGATGGCTCTGATGACTTGGAGCGAGCCGATGCTGCGCAATGCAATTCTACTCCTGCTCACGGTCGCTTTCGCCGCGCCGGCGTTCGGCGCCGACCAGGTGATTGTCCCGCACCCGAGAGGTTTCGCCCGCCCGAATTTGCCACCCGGCCTGCCGCGGCCGCATTACAGCTACAGGACAACTATCGTTTACGGCGCGCCGCCTCCGCCGCCGGTCTATGTCGAGGAGCCCCTGATCTCTTCGTTCGTCTGGACGACGCCGCTGCTTCCGGGCTCCTATACGCTGCCCGGCTACTATGGGCGGCCGTTCGATTATTATTATCAGGGCGCCTATTACGGCGGCCCCTATGGCAATGGTTATGAAGGCTATTTCTATCGCCTGCCCTATGCCTGCGGTGTGACCGGCTATTGCTAGCTTGCCTGGCCGAGGGTTGCCGCGACGTCCCGGGGCGCCACTTCCGTTTGTCTGCCGGCAAGCCGTTCGGCCTGCAGCACGGCGAGCGTCAGCACCAAAATCGCAACCGCCTGATGCGACAGCGCAAACGCGAGCGGTACCTGGTTGATGAGCGTCAGGATGCCGAGCAGGGCTTGCAGCGTCACCGCTGCCGCCAGCCATAGTGCACCGCGGGCCGCAGCACCTGCCCGGGAAACGATCGCATCGAACGCATGCAAGAGGGCGATCGCAAATAGCGCATAGGCCGTCATGCGGTGCTCGAATTGCACGGTGAGCGTGTTTTCGAACAGGTTGCGCCACCAGGGCTGCTCAAACCAGAGCCGCGCGCCGGAAGGAATGAATGCGCCATCGATATCGGGCCAGGTGTTGTAGATGAGCCCAGCGCGAAGGCCCGCGACCAGCGCGCCCAGATAGAGCTGCGCGAAGGTCAGAACGAGCAACGCCGCGCTCGTGATCTTCAGACGCAAGGAAACGACGAGGGACGGCCGTTCGCTGAGTCTGCGGAGCGTCCAGACGACGGCGGCGAAGATCAACAGCGCCAGCACCAGATGCGTTGCGAGGCGATACTGTGAAACCTCGATCCGCTCGGACAATCCGGAGGCCACCATCCACCAACCGACCGCACCTTGAAGCGCGCCGAGACCGAAGATCAGCCACAGCCGCCGCTTCAACTCAGCGCCCATCCCGCCGCGCCAGAGAAAATAGAGAAACGGCAGGAGATAGACGACGCCGATCACGCGGCCGAGCAGCCGGTGGCTCCATTCCCACCAGAAGATCGTCTTGAACTCGGAGAGCGTCATGCCTGCATTGAGCTGGCGATATTGCGGGATCTGCCGATAGGCCTCGAAGGCCTGCTCCCATTGCGCCTGGTCGAGCGGCGGCAGCGTGCCGGTCACCGGCTTCCACTCGACGATGGAGAGCCCGGATTCGGTGAGCCGGGTCGCGCCTCCGACCAGCACCATGATCGCGATCAAGGCCGCGACGGAAAATAGCCACGCACGGACGGCGCGCTGTGAATCAGCCAATTTTGGGGGAAGTGCGGTCATCCCAACTATTGCTTGAAGGAATTTGCGCGCCCCTTATAGTCCGCCCCTCCCCGCGCGCAAGCCGCGCATGCGATGAACTCCCGACATTTCCGTCATGACAATACGTACCCGCAAATTCTTTGGAACAATCGCCTTGCTGGTACTGGCCGCGGTGTGGTCGCTGATGGGAATGGCCGTGGCGCAAATGCCGTTGCTTGCGGCGTCCGGCCTCTTGCAGGCGGTGTTCTATGTCGTTGTCGGCATCGGCTGGGTTTTGCCGGCCATGCCGATCGTGAGCTGGATGTCGCGGCCGGACGCTTGAGCGCTCAATTCCAGGGCGCTAGATCGGGGACTTGCTGGGCGTCGGCATCACCGGATCGAACATCGCGCCCGAGAGCAGCACGCGCATGGCGCGCAGAGAGTGCAAGCGCCCATCCCACGAAATTCGTGGCAGTGCGCGCAGATTGGTGCGGCCTTCGATGTCGACGATTCCCGGTATCGTCGATACCGCGCTGTGAAACCCCAGTTCCTCCGCCATCATGACATGGGCGCGGCGGAAGGACGCGCGGTCGCCGAATGGATAAGCAAAATGCGTCAAGTCGCGCTGGAACACGGTTTCAGCTACTGCGCGGCCCATCGTCATCTCACGCAACGCATCGGGGTCCTTCAGATTCGACAACGCGTGATAATTGACCGTTGCGCAGCCGATGGTGACGAGTGGATCGGCGGCGAGCTTCGCGAGATCGCTCCAATCCATCGACGCCTCGCGCGAGAGCGCCGCAAGATCGACGGAATATCGTTTACAGAGATCATTGATCGCCGCCGACAGATCCGGCGGAGCCAGCCGGCGCAGCCAGTTCGAGAGGTAATCGAAAAGCTCGTATTTCTGCTCAACGGTCTTGATCGTGAAGTGGCGCTCGTTGCGGTCGATCACGAGGCTGACGCGGCTTTCACGCGCGATGATCTTTTCCAGCGCCAACCACCAGGCCTGGCCGACGCCATCAGGGAACGCTGTGGGCACGTAGACAGTGAACGGCACGCTGTGACGCGCCAGGATCGGATAGGCCGAAGTGATCAGATCCTTGGAGCAGCCATCGAAGGTCAGGCAGACGAAACGCCGGTTCAGCGACATGATCACCGCCCTCCGGCACGCCTCGTCGAGCGTGACGAACTCGTAGCGCCAGCGCCTCAGCGCACCGAGGGCACGGTCCAGGAACTTCGGAGTGACCTCGCTTGCCCTAAGCGGTTGAAACCGCCCTGTGCGCCGTGGCCTTACGCGTTCGAACCGCAGGATTACCCCGGCCCCGCCGACCTCGCGGCTTCGCCAAAACGCCCGACCGCGGAAATATGCGAGTTCGAGCCTGAGGCTCTTCAGGAATGCATTGTCGGATGGCAATCGAAAGTCCCTTCCCGCCCTCAGGTGCGCCAGCCTGGCGGCACCAGTCATTACCCTTTGTTGACACTTCTTTGCAAAGGTCGGCTGGGTCCCAAACAGCGTAAATTTTTCGCTTTTCAAGCAGGTTTTGCGATGACCATGGTTGCCGCGATCGGAAGCCGGACGGCTGAAGCGCCACTTCGGTCACGAACAAGCCGCATCGCGAAGATCGACATCATCAGCGACCTCGCCCACGCCGAAGCGGTTTGGCGCGGCCTCGAGGCCGAGGCTTCCACGCCATATCAGCGCTTCGACTTCCTTGCGATTTGGCAGCGCGAGGTCGGAGCAAGGCAGAAGGCGCAACCTTTCATCGTGGCCGCTTATGACAACGAAGGACGGCCGCTTTTGCTGATGCCGCTTGCGCTGAGGCAGCGGCTTGGCGTTCGCGTCGCCTCGTTCATGGGTGACAAGCATGCGACTTTCAACATGGCGCTGTGGGACAAGGCATTTGCCAGTGAGGCGGGCGCTTCGGAACTCGCCGCGCTGATTGCAGGGATACGCGAGCGCGCGGCAGTCGACGTTATGTTGCTGACGCAGCAGCCTAAGCGTTGGCGCGACATGGTGAACCCGTTTGCCGTTCTCCCACATCAGGATTCGGTCAACGGTTGTCCGGTCCTGAATATGAACCCCGGCGCCCCGCCAACCGCCCTGATCAGCAGCTCATTCCGCAAGCGGCTGAGGAGCAAGGAACGCAAACTGGAGAACCTTCGCGGCTATCGCTGCCATGTGGCGGACAGCGACAGCGAAATCACGCGGTTGCTCGACTGGTTTTTCCTGACCAAGCCGCTGCGCATGGCCGAACAGAGGCTACCCAACGTGTTCGCCGACCCCGTCGTTGAGGAGTTCGTTCGCAAGGCCTGTGTGAAGCGGCTTGCGAACGGCAAGCGCGCCATCGACATCCATGCGCTCCAATGCGACGAGGAGGTGATCGCACTGTTCGCTGGCGTCGCCGACGACGACCGGTTTTCAATGATGTTCAACACGTACACCATGTCCGACCATGCGCGTTACAGTCCGGGCTTGATTCTGATCCGCAACATCATCGATCACTACGCCGCGCAAGGCTACCGTACCCTCGATCTCGGTATAGGATCGGACGAATACAAGCGGATGTTCTGCAGGGATGACGAACCGATCTTCGATAGCGTCATTCCGCTCAGCGGACGCGGCAAGCTTGCCTCGTTCGCAATCTCAGCCACCCGCCGCGCCAAACGCTGGATCAAGCGCAATCCCGCGCTGTTGCGTCTTGCGCACCGCTGCGCAGCGTTTTTCACTAGCGCCTGGTCGGCTGCGCGCTCTTTTTCCTTAAAGCGGCACCATTACGCCCTCAAAAGGGCGCCCGGCCGATCCTCTGCGTGAACCTTTTGGCGGTCGGGCAGACAAAGGTTTACTGGGCTTGAAATGCAACCGCACCGGCGGTTGCATTATTTAGTGGGGAGGACCTTTTATGAAGTACATTACTCATTGGAAGTTACCGACGGGCACGGTGAATGCTGCGATCAAGCGATTCCTCGAGACCGGCGGCGCGCCACCCGAGGGGGTCAAGATGCTCGGACGCTGGCATGGCATGAACGGCGAGGGATTTGCTCTCTCCGAGTCGACGGACCCAAAAGCAATGTATCAATGGTATGCGCAATGGATTGACGTGATCGAGCTTACGGTCACGCCTTGCGTGGAAGACGCCGAGGCTGGGCCCATACTGGCATCGCTGCCGAAACGCTGATCTTGGAGCGCCGCCGGCGGCCCGATCCGATTCGCACTTGACGCCATCACGCTTTGGGGCCGCCTTGTTGACGGCCCCTTTTGATTGCAAAGGTCGAGCGCGGCAGCGCCGACTACTCGGCGCGCGGGCGACTAAGGGCGGGAATTTCGATCCCTCGGGCCTTGATCGTTTTCAGATTGATGGGACACGGTTAGCGCGCCCTGAATGTTGACATGCCCGCACGACGTGCGGACCGGGTCCAACTTTAATATCCCGGCTCAGTGCGCCGTAGAAGCGCTCCACTAATTCGGGGAGGCCGAGATCTTCCACGTCTTCAAGACCGACGTTTCGCAGCAGTTGGAGCAATTCGGCGGGATCGAACAGACTGAGCCAGGGCTCACCCCGCGCTGCCGCGCTCTCAGCCATAGCCATGACATTCGCGCGACGCTCGACAGGATAATTCTGGAACGGCTCGGCATAGTCGAAAACGACGGCCGCCTGTGATGTCGCTGAAATGAACTCCAGGGTGGACGCGACGGCATCTCTTGTCAGATAGTGCACAACGCCAAGCCATTGGAAGAATGCCGGCTGGTCTTGTCTAAACCCGACTCTTGTCAGGCCTTCGGCGAGGCTTTCGTGCTCAAAGTCTATCGGCGCAAAAATGAGCGAGGGCGGCTCAAGCAGCCCGGCCCTTCTGATCCGCTCGCGCTTCCACACCTGGGTCGAGGGGAAGTCGACTTCAAAGACGCGCACACCCAAATCTTCATACGGATTCCTCAGCGAGAACGTATCGAGTCCCGCCCCCAGAACCACAACCTGACGCACGCCCCGCGTAACGCAATTTGCAATCGTATCTTCGGAAAACCGGCTGCGCGCGGCGATGAACAGACGAATTGCCCTCAGTGACTCATCGGCCGCAATTTCGCTCAACGCAGCGGTCGTTTTTTCGTCCAGAATTCTTGCCGCCAACGGATCTCGAAAGATCGCGCCGTGATCCAGAGTCTGATGAATGGCGCGATAAGCAGCCGCTCCGCGAGCCGTCTTGCTAAACCGTCCGTCGCGCATATCGACGTTCCTTGGCGCAGGAAATCTTTCAATTGCGATCGGGCAGTCCTGAATTGCAGTGAAGCCGCTCGATCATCCGAAGAAGGTCGTTGGCCAAAAACGGCTTGATCAGGACTGTCATATCATGCGAGGCGATCGCTTCCATCGTGTCCGATCTGGTATCGCCGGTCATCACGATTGCCGGCACGTTCCAACCAAGAGCGGCACGCAAAGCCTTGATGCTCTCCACGCCGTTCGCTGATCCGCGAAGGTTGTAATCGCACAATACAAAGTCAGGACGCACGTCTTGCTGATTGATCAGGGCCAGCGCCTCACTCGCAGTAGCAGCCACAACTGCCCGAATGCCCGTCGCTTTCAACAATCTATTGATCGCGGAGCGTACGGTCGTCTCGTCCTCGATGATAAGCAGGACACCGCGGAAGGTACTGCTCTCATGATCCGGAGCCCATGCTGACAGGGGCCCCTGAGCGGTTGCATGTCCCCGCGGAACTTCAATGGAGAAGCCCGTGCCTTTGCCGGACGTCGAGCGCACATCAACCTTATGGTCCAGGATTTCTCCCAATCGCCTGACGATCGCAAGACCCAATCCGAAGCCGCCACGCGCCACGCCCTCTGTTCCCTGATAGTACTCCTTGAAGATGTGCGGCAGTTGATCGTCGGCAACACCGACGCCACTATCCCAGACTTCGATGCGAACCTTGTCGCCGGCGCGTCGGCAGCCCACCAGGATCTTGCCGCGATCGGTGTATCGAACCGCATTCGACAGCAGATTTCGGATGATCTCCTCCAACATGCGCCTGTCGCTCTGGACCACAAGTCTTGATTGCACCAGGCGGCATTGCAAACGTTTTTCCTCGATGGGACGGCAAAAATCGACTGCCACGGAATCGAATACTTCGCCGATGACAAAGTCGGTTCTGGATGGCCGGAGATTTCCGGTTTCGAGTTGATTGACGTCCAGCAGGCTCGACAAGATGCTGGACATCGTATCGAGCGAACGTCCAATTCCAGTAACGAGCTTGCGACCCTCACCATGGGGATGATGGAGCTCAAGTGCCCCTTGCAGGAATCTCAGGGTTTGCAACGGCTGCCGCAAATCATGGCTCGCCGCGGCGAGAAAGCTCGATTTGGCGCGATCGGCCAGCTCGGCCGATTTCTGAGCGCGCGAAATCTCGTGTTCGAAGCGCTTGCGCTCGGTAATATCGGTCGTCAGGCCGTGGACGCGCCTGGGCTTTCCAGCCGCGTCGAACTCGGTGACTGCGATTTGCTCAAGCCAGACCTGCCCGCCGTCCGGTCGCAAATATCGGAATGTCACAGAATGGGAGGGCGTATCGGGATGGACGCCGGTTAAGCACGCCGACACCTGCGGGCGATCATCCGGATGGATTCGCTCCAACCATTCGGCGCCGCTGAGCAGCGTTCTCGATCCGAGACCCAGAATTTGAATCCCGTTTTGACTGTGCTGTACTTCGTCCGCAGCGAGGTCCCAATCGAAAGCTATGACGCCGCCTGCCCGAAGCGCCTCCTGGAGATGCCGCTCCCGTTCCAGAATTGCCTTCTCATGAAGCCTTCGTTCGCTAAACAACGCTGCAAGAACCAGGCTGCCGAACGATGTGGCCAGGATGGTCGCCTGGGCCGACAGGATGCGCTCCTCTATTGACAAACGTGCGTCGCCGAAAATGCCGAGGGCAAAAGTGGTCGTCCACACGATCGTTATGGCGCAGATGAACGTTGCTACGGCGGTGAACACCGGTTGGAAGCGGGCCGCGATTAAAACGAACAGCGGACAGAGCGAAGCGATAGCGAGTTCGATCGTCCACGACCGGTTGGGCAGGAAAACCAGCAATGCACACAAAGCGGATACCACCGCGAGCGCGAGAGTTCCTTCCACGATCTCACGTCTTGGCGGAAAGTCGCGGGTCAACGACGCAAGCGCGATCACGAGCGGCGCGACCGTGATGGTTCCAAGCGCGTCGGAGGCAAACCAGTGAAGCCATGTATCCGTCACGGACGCTGTCGACGTGTGGAATACGACGAACCCGAAGGTGCCTACAATTCCCGAGACCGCCGTTCCAACCGCGGTGGCCGCGAACAGTCCCAGCACGCGCCGCAGTTCATTCAGCTCAAATGGCGAGCCGAAGAATCGTTCGACCAGTCCGGCGACCAGAACGGCCTCGCCGGCGTTGGCGAAGGCAAAGAAAACAGAGCTCGCAATGTTGCGGTCGCCCAGCAGATTGGCCCCAATGGTTGCGACGATGACCCCGAGGATGACGGGCCACCGGGCAGCGGATCCGACCCCTATCAAAACCCCGGAGGCTACCCCCGCAGCCGGCCAGAACACGGCGACGCCGTCGGACTTCTCGAGCAAGGCCAGGCTTAGTCGCGCAGCCAGGAAGTACGCAACTGCCACAGCAATCGTGGCAACGGCCGCAATCGCCCACTGCGGCCGGATCATGGGCTGGCGCGCGGAAGACCACACCTGTTCTGGTATCAAAACCACAGTTGATCCGCTCGGTTGCCTACGGACCGTCGATCTTACCCACCAAATCACGCGCGCGGCAACGTGGATCGCACCCCGCCGGCGCCGCCCGGAGAGATCCGGTGCATCCCTTATTCGATCACCTCGTCGGCACGAGCCAACACGACAGGTGAAATTTCGAGATTGATTGCCTTTGCAGACTTCAGATTGATGATCAATTGAAATTTGGTTGGCAATTGAACGGGAAGCTCGCCCGGACTTACACCATGCAGCACCCGATCGATGTAAGAGGCGACACCTCCCAACTGTTCGAGCTGATCAATCCCATAAGACGCCAATCCACCACTTCTGGCATAAAACCGGAACGGATAGATCGCGGGAAGTCGATGCCGCTCGGCCGTTTCGATAATGACGCTGCGTCTTGTCGCGGTAAGCGGACTCGGCGTGACAATCAGCCCGCCGCCAGGCTCGCCGGCGAAGGTGGCCAGGGTTTGCTCAATGTCGGAAGCACTGCGCACGCCGGCAGGTACCACCTGCAGGCCAAAGGTCTGCGCCAAACCTTCGACAACCCGGAGGAAAGCGACATTTGCAGCAATCTCCGGGACGTGAACGACCGCGACCCTCTTCACGTCGGGTGCCACTTGTTTCAGGAAGTCGAGCCACTTCCCGCCGAGAGCGGGCTCGAAATTGTGAAAACCTGTAACGTTTCCGCCCGGGCGAGCGAGATTAGAAACAAATCCGCTCCCCACCGTGTCGGAGACCCACGAAAAAACGATAGGGATTTTTTTGGTCGCTTTCGTAACAGCCGAAAGGACCGGGTTCGTGGTAACGTAAATAAGATCGGGCTGTGAGGCGACAAGCTCTTCAGCAATCATCCGCGTTCGCTCGGGATCCTCCCCGGCAAACCGGTATTCGATGAGCAGATTTCGGCCTGCCGACCAGCCAAGTCCGCTCAGGTGCCGAACGAGAGTATCAACATATTCTTGCCAAACCTCATCGTCTTTGGCGAAGCCCATGAAGATAGCAATCCGCTTTTGATTTTGCGTTTGTTGCGCGCTGGCAGAAAATACTCCAACGGTCGCAGCGCTGAAGGCAAGCGCGATAAAGTTCCGCCGTCGCAGCGGCCTGAAGAGGCCGGTTCGCGCCGCCCTACGCTCTAAAGTTGAACCGACCCTCGACACTCGCCACTGCGCTCCCGCACCGTTTCAACAGAATCGACCCGGATCGTACCTGATTGATCTAGATCAACACTCAGCGCGCGACACTCTGTCCCTAACAAGCTCCTCGAAATGACCGAGCCGGCTCAACGAATTGACAGCTCTGGTTCGGGTTTGTTTCGATTGTGATCTCACATTGACTTCTTCGGACACCGGGGCGTGGCATGAGCAAGTCTGCATCTCTTTCGGCCTCGACTCTCCTGATCCTCAGCGGCGTGCTGTTGGGCGGAGCTGTGGCAAAGGCCGCAGGAGAAACGGCAAAGGATATACTCGCTGCCCAAATCCGCAGCCAAGGCATTGTTTGCGACAAGCCACAGAGCGCGACACGGGACGCAAAGCGATCAAAGCCGGATTACGAGGTCTGGGTTCTCAAATGTGAGAACGCAACCTACAGGGTCAGCCGGTATCCCGACATGGCGGCGAAGGTACAGCAACTTCGATAGCACCCCCATTTCGCAGGATGCAGGTGCGACGCCCTTTCCGGGTTTGCCTTCGCACCGCCCGAGAGGC
>Ga0306921_10004161_pt1 | contig 14797 bp, 15 predicted proteins | sample sta12Cox44000080_FD_203760 | JGI IMG/M metagenome (GOLD analysis project Ga0306921, IMG submission 203760) | Lab enrichment of tropical soil microbial communities from Luquillo Experimental Forest, Puerto Rico - statoxic.12C.oxic.44.000.080 (v2)... | ecosystem: Environmental > Terrestrial >...
ACGTACGGCGAGCGTGAATACTCTGAGCGAGGAGCCTGTCGGAGAAAGCGCGCATGACGCTCCTGACCACGCGCTGATGCTAAAGGTTCCCGCTTCGAGTGCGGGCTTTGCCTGTGTAACCGAATCCTCGGGGGAGGTTCGGAAGGGGGGGATGCCCCCCTCCGAGTATCCTAGGCGGTGCCGACGACGATGTCGAAGGGATCGACGCCTTCGAGCTTGACCCGGAGCCGCCAGGGACGCTGCCCCGCCTGTTCGAGGGCGAACGACGCCCCGGTGTTGCCGCTCGTGCCGCCGCCACCACCGCCGCTGCCGCCCACTACACCGGTCGTGGACACGCCGACTCCGGTGCCCACACCGCTGCCCATGTGCCCGAAGCTGCCCACACCGATCCCGATGCCGATGGGACTGCCGTAGCTGCCACCGCTCGGCGCCTGGGTGAACTCGATCGTCTGGGCATCGAGCAGCGCGCCGTCCGTCTTCACGATCTGGGCGCGCTCGAGGCGGCGACCGCCCGTGTCGATCTCGATTCGGAGCCGGTCGGTCGTGACGCTGTAGGCGGCGGAGACGGGAGGACCCGGCACCGGCGCTTCGGGCTTGTAGGGGAAGTTGGCAGGGACCGCCGCCACCGGCGCTGACGAGGAAGAGCAGCCAACCCCGAGTGTCATCGCCGACAGAGCCAGCGCCACGGCCGCGCGCGAGGTTCTCATGGCTTCAGTGTCGCACGCGGCTCAACCTCGGCGACCTGCAGGCTGCGCGATCAGCTCCGGGGAAGCGGCCAGCCCAGCCACTCGCAGACGCCGCGGCCCATGACCCACTCGAGGTCCTCGCCCTTGAGCCAGGGCAGGTGCTCGGTGAAGAGGGTGATGCACTCGTAGTAGGTGCACGGCATGCGCGTGAGGTCGGTGCCCCAGAAGGCGCGGCGCGGTCCGAAGGCGTCCACCAGCGTGCGGATGTGCGGATGCAGATCGCGGAAGGGATAGGCCTGCGCGGAGAGCGACGGCATGCCGGAGGCCTTCACGGCCACGTTCGGATGCTTGGCGAGCGCGCACACCTTGGGCAGGTCGTCGAAGACGTTGGGTGCCTTGCCGCGTATGCTAATGCCCACGTGGTCGATCACGAACTTGAGCCCCGGGTGCTTGGCGGCGATCCGGTCCAGGTGATCGAGCGCGCCAGGCACGAGGACCATGAGGGGGATGCCGGCTTTCTCGGCAGCGGGCCAGAACCAGTCCATCGATCCGTCGGTGAGCAGATGGCGGTAGTGCTCGTTGTGAAAGGTGAAGCGCATCCCGAGCATGCCCGGCTGCTTCCGCCAGTCCGCGACCAGCGCCCGGCTCTCCGGCTTCTGCACGGCGAGCCGGCCCATCACCGCGAAGCGATCGGGATAGGCACGCGCGGCCTCGAGGGCGACGTCGTTGCGATCACCCTCCCAGGAGGGTGGCACGATGACCACGCGGCTGACCTTGGCGAGGTCCATCTGGAACAGGATCGTCTCCTTGACGATGGGATACGGTTTCTGTGCTTCCTGCGCGCGGCCGGCCGGCCACGGGCGATCGGGGGATTCGGCGGCCCAGAGATGTACCTGCGAGTCGACGATGTGCATGGCGAGCGCTCCTTTGAGATGCCTCCACGAGGTGTGAGCATCGCACCTACCTGCGCGCGGCCGGCAGCCGCGCGGGATCGAAGGGACGGAGGTCGACGCAGATCGCGCGGCCGTCGACGATTCGCTCTGCGAGGGCGAGGCCGGTGGCCGGTGCGTTGAGCATGCCCCACGGGCCGTGGCCGGTGGCCACGAAGGCGTTCCGCACGTCCGGCACGGGGCCGATAAGGGGCAGGCCGTCGTCGGTGACGGGGCGGTAGCAGGCTTGGCGCTTCGTGATGGCCGCAGCCGCCAGCCCGCTGGAGACGCGCCCCGCTGCGCGCGCGAGAACGTTGCACGCGGTCTCGCTCACCTCGACGCCCTCCGCCGACTCCGGCAGAGGCCGCCGGTCCGCCATCCCGCACACGTACACCTCGCCATCCGGCCGCGGGATGATCTCGGGCTCCAGGGCGCGGCCGCCCGCCAGTCGATAGTCCATGAAGAGCGCGTCTGCCGGCACGTCGGGCGCATCGAGCGTCACGCTGTAGCCCTTGAGCCCGTGGATCGGCGGCAGGGAGGAAAGGCCCGCGGCACGACCGGTCCAGGGACCCATGGCCAGCACCACCACGTCGGCGCGGAGAAGCTCGCCATCCACCATCACGCCCTGGGCGGCGCCGCCCGCCACCGACACGCCCTCGACCCGGCCCATGCGGAGCTCGCCACCTCGGGTGAGAGCGGCGTCGAGCAGCGCGCGCGTGAAGCGAGCCGGATGCACCTGCGCCGTGGTCTCGAGTGAGCCGAGGGCGCCCGCGACCACCGTCTCGCCGTCGATCCAACGAGGAGCGGGGATGCGATGGCCGCCCGGCACCGTGCCGTGCTCGCGTGCCGCCACCATGTAGGTGTCCATGCGCCGATAGCCGTAGTCGGTGGTGATTTCCTCGGCGAGCCGCGCGTGCAGCGCGAAGCTCACGCGGGCGAGGGGCCCGAGCTCGGAGTTGTCGCACCAGTCGAGGGCGATGAAGCCTCCCGACTTGCCCGAGGCGGCGCAGGCCACGCCGGTGCGCTCGATCACCGTGACGGCAATCCCGCGTCGGGAGAGGAAATACGCGACCGCGGCGCCGATCACTCCCGCGCCACACACCACGACGCGCCCCGGAACGAGCGCGCTCATCTCGGCCGCTCCGTCCGCGCGCTCACGCCACCGTGGCCAGGTAGGCGATGGAGGCGAGGCCCATCCGCTCCAAGGGAGAGCCAGGCCACGAGGTTCAAGAAGCAGACGCCGAAGATGCCGGCAGGGAAGATCTTGGTGAATCCCGCGGACAGAACGACCTTCGAGATCACGAGCGCAGACTCCGACGAGCCGAGAGAGAGCACGGACGCTGCGGCTCGGGAGCGGGGCTAGAGCCTCCAGTCCTGATACCAGGTCGAGTCGGCACCGATGCCCTCGCGCGCCACGGCCACCTCGACCATGTACGGCCGGTTCTCCTTGCTGATGGCATCCATGCCACGACGGAGCGCCGGCTCCAGGTCCTTCACGGTAGTAACGCACTCGCCATCTACACCCTGGGAACGGGCCAGCCCCACGTAGTCGACGGCGGGCGCGGCCAGGAACAGCCCGGGATACTTTCCCTCACGGATCATCTTGCTATCTGGCATCTCACGGGCCCAGTTGTGGCGCACGATCTGATAGCTCTCGTTGTTGGACACTACGGTGAGCACCGCAGTGTTGTAGCGGGCCATCGACCAGAAGCCCGCGGCGCTGTAGGTGAGGGCGCCGTCACCCAGGTTCAGGACGACCGGGCGCTCTCGGCCCACGGCGATCTTGGCCCCGATGGCCGCGCCCACCCCGAATCCGAGGGAGCCGCCGCCGCTGCGTGTCCAGGCCATGCCCTCGTGTCCGAAGGGCAGGAGCGTGGTCCGCGCCGTCGAGCTCTCCTGCACCATGACGCTCTGGCGCGGAAGAATCTCGGCGAGGTGCGCTTCGAGCACGGCCGGGTGTACAACGGGATCGTGCTCGCGCTCGCGCACGAGATTTTCCTCGCGCTCGATGAGGAGCTTGGCGTACGCGCGCACCTTGCTGCGCTGGCGCGACCAGCCCTGCACCTTTTCCGACGGATGCAGACGCTTGACCGCCTCGCACAGCGAGCCCAGCGTCTCGCGCAGCTCGCACTGCGCGGCGAGATCCAGGGGGTAGTGTCGGCCCATGAGAAGGGGGTTCGGGCCGATCTGCATTACCGTGGGCTCGGTGACGGCTCCGTGCACGCCCTGGCAGCCCACGAGGAAAAGCAGGTCGGGCTTGAGCCCCGAGACCTTCTCGAAGTCCTTGGACACGGGATACATGCCGCAGTAGAGCGGGTGGCGCGAGGGGAAGTTCACGAAGATCTGCCGGCTCGCGAAGACGGGCGCCTCCAGCAGCTCGGCCAGCCGCACCGCCTCCGCCTGAGCCCCGCCCCGCCACACGTCGTCGCCGAACATGAGCACCGGGCACTGTGCCTCGCCGAGCCGGTGCGCGATGGCCTCCACGGTCTGTGCCCGCGCAGGCCCCGGCCGCTCGATCTGGTACTGCGCGCCCTCGCCGATCTGCGCCTCCAGCCCCTCGCGATTGAGCAGCTCTGCGCTGATGGAGAGGTACACGGGGCCGGTGGGCGGGGTGACCGCCTCGCGAAGCGCACGCGTGGTCGCCACCGTGATGGCGGCAGGATTGGCGTGCACGTTGTACGCGGCCCGCGCGTCCTTGGTGATCGGACGCATCGACTCCGCCTGGCTCAGGCCGGGAAAGGGAGCGAGGCCGCGATAGTCCTGGAGCTCGGAGGCCCAGTCGCCTGCGATCACGAGGAGGGAGGAGCCCGCCACCTGCGCGTTGAAGAGCTGGCCGGCGAGCTGGTAGGACCCGCCCATGACGTGCGCGATGACCACGCCGACGTTGCCGGAGAGGCGGTGATAGCCGTCGGCCATGGCCGCCACGAGTCCCTCATGCTTGCCCACCACCAGCCGCTGATCGCCGTCCTCCGCGATGGCCGCGAAGATGCCCGTTTCGGCGGAGCCCGGATTGGTGAACAGGTAGTCGACCCCCGCGTCCTTCAGCGTCTGGAGGAGCAGCATTCCGCCCGTACCCGTGATGGTCTTTCGCATGATGTCCCTCGCTCTCACCTCGTGAGCAGCTACGGCGATCGCGACTACGCGGTCGCCGCCTTCAGATCGTCGAGCTGGCGGCGCACCCCGGCGATCATCGACGCCAGGTCTGACGTGAGCATGATCAGGTCGAAGCCGCGCTTCACCGCGCCCGCCGCGAAGGCCGCGCTCGCGCAGTGCATGCAGGCCTTGATCCCGTGCTTGTGGGCGGCGTCGCGGATCTTGTCGCAGGTGGCCATGTGCACGGGATCGGCCTTGTCGGGGCCGGGAGGCAGGCCGAGGGCGAACGAGAGATCTGCGGGACCGATGTAGACGGCGTCGAGGCCGGGCGTGGCGCAGATCTCGTCCAGATTGGCGATGCCTTCCTTGGTCTCGATCATGGCCATGATCACGATCTCGTCGTTGGCCTTGGCCACGTAGTCGGAGCCGCCGTAGTGGACGGCCCGAACCGGTCCGGACGAGCGCATGCCCACCGGCGGGTAGCGGCAGGCCGCCACCGCCTTCGCGGCATCTTCGGCGGTGTTGATGAGCGGCACGAGCACGCCATAGGCGCCGAAATCGAGGACCTTCATGATGGTCGCCGGGTCGTTCCACGGCACGCGCACCACGGGCACGGTGTCGGTCTGCGAGATGGCCTGGAGCATCGGCCACACGTCGTTCATGTCGGTGAGCCCGTGCTGCATGTCGACCACGAGGGCATCGAAGCCCTGGCGCGCCATCACTTCCGCGGTGAACCCGTGGGACACGGAGAGCCAGCCCATGGTCACCCACTTGCCGTCGCGCCATATCTGTTTCATCTTGTTCGGTCGCACTGTCGCACCTCGCGTAGTGGAATGTCCGGTCGCCCGGCGAGCGCAGGAAGCGTAGCACACCTCACAGTGGCCGTGATGGTGGGCGAGAGGGGCGCCATCGGCGCGTGGGGACCCGCCGACGCCTCCGGAGATGGACGCGCCGGCGGGGGCGTGGGGCAGGAAGGTACCTACTTCCCCAGCGTGTCGAGACCCGCCTTGCAGACCTGCTCGTCCTGCGGTGCCGTGCCGCCGCTGCAACCGATGGCGCCCATGACCTGATCGCCGCTCAACAGCGGAAGACCACCCTGGATCGGCGTGAAGCCGGGGAAGACGTTCAGAAGCACGTTGCGCGGCGGCGCGGGTGGGGCGGCCGCCGGATTGCCCATCACGGCGTCTTCGAAGACCTTGGTGGAACGTCTCAGGAGAGCGGCCGTCTTCGCCTTGTTCTCTGCGATGGAGACGCTAGCGTTCTGCGCGCCGTCCATCTTTTCGAGCACGATGGGCAGCCCGTGTTCGTCCACCACGACCACGACCATCTGCCACTTGTTCTTGACCGCCTCCGCCATGGCGGCCGCCACCATCTTTTTGGCCTCGGCCAGCGAGATGGCTTTCCGATCCAAGAGCTGCGCCTGGCCCGTGCCGCCCATGAGCACGGCACAGACGAATCCAGCGACCAGCAGAGCGATAGCCTTGCTCATCCGTCCTGACATGGCTCCTCCTTGTGGCGAATCGGGTTGTGTGGGAGCGCTACGAGATCCTGAACCCGCCGCGCCGCCGAAGCGTTCCGCGGCGCCCCCCTGGCGACGCCAGATAGCAAGAGTCCACGCGCTCGCGCCCACTTTGCCGTCCCCGTCCGGCCGCGCTAGGATGAGGCGCCATGCTGCCCGAACGCCTCACCCTCCAGCCCATCGCGCGCTTCCAGGGCACGCTCACGCTACCCGGATCGAAGAGCCTGTCGAACCGGGTCCTGCTCCTGAGCGCGCTCGCCGACGGCGAAACCGAGGTGACCCGCGCGCTCGACAGCGAGGACACGGAGGTGATGCTGGCCGCCCTCCGCGATCTGGGCGTGGGCGTACGCGGGGAGCCGGGTCCGCGTAGCTCACTGTGGATCGCCGGTCAGGGCGGGCAGCTCGACGCGCCGGCGGGGCGCGTGTCGCTCTTTCTCGGCAACGCCGGCACCGCCATGCGTCCGCTCACCGCGGTGCTCGCGGCGGGCCGCGGATCGTTTACGCTCTCCGGCGTGCCGCGCATGCACGAGCGGCCGATCGGTGACCTGCTCGTCGGCCTCGAGCAGCTCGGCGCGCGCATCCACTGCCTCGAGCGGCACGGCTATCCGCCGCTCTCCATCGAGGCGAGCGGACTTCGCGGCGGCACCGCGCGCCTCAGCGGCGCCACGAGCAGCCAGTTCCTCTCGGCGCTCCTGATGGCGGCCCCGCTCGCCGCGTCGCCCGTCGTTCTCGAGATCACAGATCGGCTGGTCTCCGAGCCCTACGTGACGATGACCCTCGCCCTCATGGCGCGCTTCGGCGCTCGCGTGGAGCGTCCCGCGCCCCTTCGCTTCGAGATCGCCGCGCCCCAACACTATCGCTCGCCCGGGCGCGTCCTCGTCGAGGGCGACGCGTCGTCGGCCTCGTACTTCCTGGCCGGCGCGGCCATCACAGGAGGCAAGGTGCGGGTCGAGGGCTGCGGATCGGACAGCCTGCAAGGCGATGCGCGATTCGCGGACGTGCTCGCGCGCATGGGCGCGCACGCGCGCTTCGAGCCCGCGGCCATCGAAGTGGAGGGCGAAGGGCCGCTCGAGGGCATCGACGCCGATCTCACCACCATGCCCGACGCCGCCATGACCCTCGCCGTTGCCTCGCTCTTCGCCCAGGGCCCGACCACGCTGCGGGGCATTGGGAACTGGCGGGTGAAGGAGACCGATCGTATGACCGCGATGGCGACCGAGCTCGGCAAGCTCGGAGCCCGCACGGAGATCGGGGCTGACTCGTTGACCGTGCATCCTCCCCCGCGCATCCGCTCCGCCTCCATCGCCACCTACAACGACCACCGCATGGCCATGGCCTTCTCCCTGGCCGCCTGCGGGAGCGAGCCCGTGGTGATCGAGAACCCCGGGTGCGTCGCCAAGACCTTTCCCGAGTACTTCGAGGAGCTGGCGCACCTGACCGTGCCCGTCTCGTAGTTCACCCACACGAGAGGAGGCTTCCCGTGGCGCTCACCCTCATCGAAGCGAACCGGATTGTGCAGGGGGCCATCGACAAGGCCCGCGAGCTCAACATCAAGATCAGCGTGGCGGTGTGCGACGCAGGCGGGCGGCTCGTCGCCTTCAACCGCATGGACGGCGCCATCTGGGCGGGCGCCTACGGGTCCCAGGGCAAGGCCATCGCCTCCGTCGCCTTCGGGCGGGCCAGCGGGGAGCTGGCGGAGCGCGCAGGCAATCCCATCGTGCAGGGAATCATGGCCGCCGAGGGCGGGCACATGATCCCGAGTCAGGGCGCGGTGCCCATCATCCGCAACGGCGTGGTCGAGGGCGCCTGCGGCACGGGCGGCGGTACCGCCCAGCAGGACGAGGACTGCGCGCGAGCGGGCGTGGCGAAGCTCTAGAGGCGTGGTATTCTCGGCGCCGTGAGCCAGTCCATGGATATCGCCATCGTCGGCGGCGGCATCGTCGGCCTTGCCACCGCGCTCGCCCTCACCGAGCGGTACCCGCAGGCGCGCGTGGTCATCCTCGACAAGGAAACGAAGATCGCCACCCACCAGACGGGCCACAACAGTGGCGTCATCCATTCCGGCATCTACTACAAGCCGGGATCACTCAAGGCGCGCCTCTGTACCGAAGGCGCGCGGCTCATGAAGGTCTTCTGCAGCGAGCACGGCATCCACTGGGAGCTGTGCGGCAAGCTCATCGTGGCCACGGACGAGAGCGAGCTCGGCCGGCTCACGAACATCCACGAGCGCGGGCAGGCCAACGGACTGCAGGGGCTCAGAGTGCTCGAGGGCGACGAGGTGAAGGCCTACGAGCCGAACTGCCGGGCAGTGCGGGCGCTCCTCGTGCCGGAGACGGGCATCGTCGACTACGTCCAGGTCGCCGACAAAATGGCCGAGCTCCTCAAACGGCGGAGCGTGGAGATCATGACGGGAGCGGGCGTCACCGCCATCCGGCGCGCGGGGCAGAGCCTCATCCTCGACACGGCGCGGGGCCCGGTGGAGAGCCGCTTCCTCGTCAACTGCGCGGGCCTCTATTCCGATCACGTGGCGCGCCTCATGGGCATCCGGCCCGAGGTGCGCATCATCCCGTTCCGCGGCGAGTACTACATGTTGCGCCCCGACCGCCGCTCGCTGGTGAAGAACCTGATCTATCCCGTGCCCGATCCGGAGTTCCCGTTCCTCGGCGTGCACTTCACCCGTACCGTCCACGGCGATGTGGAGGCGGGGCCAAACGCCGTCCTCGCCTTTGCCCGCGAGGGGTACACCCTCGGCACGGTGAAGCCGGGAGAGACCCTCGGTCTCCTCGGCTACGCGGGCTTCTGGCACATGGCGCGCCGCTATTGGAAGATGGGCAGCTACGAGCTGTATCGCTCGGCGAGCAAGGCGGCTTTCGTGCGCTCACTCCAGAAGCTCGTGCCGGCCATTCAGATCGGCGACATCCAGCGGGGCGGGGCAGGCGTGCGGGCGCAAGCAGTGAGCCCCAACGGCTCGCTGGTCGACGACTTCCGGATCAGCGTCGCCGAGGGCGCCGTGCACGTGGTCAACGCACCCTCCCCGGCGGCCACCGCCTCCCTCGCCATCGGCCGCCACATCGCCGGGCTCGCCGCCGACACGTTTCGCCTCTAGGCGATTCCCTCTCCCCTCAGGGGAGAGGGTAAGGTGAGGGGTGGTTTCACGGAGTCCCGTCCTCCTCATCCTTCCGCTTCCGTTCCCGCTCCTCGGCCTCCCGCGCCCGGTCGTCCGCCTCGCGCGCGCGGTCCTCGGCCGCGAGCATGCGACCGACGAGATCCTTGATGATTGCCATGGCGAGGGCGGGGTTGGTGCGGACCATGGCGTCGAGTCGGTTGGCGGGGATGACGAGGAGGGTGACCGGCTCAGCGGCGAGGGCGGTGGCGGAGCGCGGCGCGTTCCGGAACAATGCAAAATCGCCGAGGAGCTCGCCCTTGCCGAGGACGCGAAGGAGCTTGTCTTCGCCGCCGAGATTCTTCCGCACCTCGACCTTGCCCTCGTGCACGAGGAAGGCCTCGCTCTTCGCGTCGTCGCCCTCCTTGAATATGACCTCGCCAGCCTTGAAGGTCCGGCTGGGAACCTCTCCGCTCGGACGGCTCATACTTCCCCCTCCTGGTGTAAAATAGCCGCGGCCAGCATGATACGCCGATTCCTCCTGCCGATGGCTTTCGGGTTCGCCGTCGCGGTGGTGTGGGCGGAACTCGCCTGGTCCCAGCCCTTGCTCTCCGTGCAAGAGACGGTCCTCCGCGCCAAGCCGGCAACGGTGCTCGTCATCTCCGAGGTCGCGGCCGAGGTCACGCTCAACTGCGGCAGCGGCCAGCAGTCCATCACGCCGCCCCCCTTCCGCGAAACCGGCACAGGGTGGTTCATCGATCCCTCGGGGTGGGTCATCACCAACGGCCACGTGGTCCAGCCCGCTTACGAGACGCCACGCTGGCTCGTCAACCAGGTGGCCCAGCGTGCGGTGACCACGGCCTGCCTGGAAGCTGCCCTCAAGGCCAAGGGCATGCAACCGGGAGAGCGGCCCGACGCCGAGGACGCGATCAAGCGCAAGCTCCTCGACCAGGTCCTGCCCACGGTGAAGGTCAACGTCACGCCGCAGGTGTCCGTGGTGCTCTCGAACGGCAACCGTCTCAAGGCCGAGGTGAAGAAGTACAGCCCGCCCGTGAGCACCGAGCCCGGCGCCATGTCGGGGCGCGATCTCGCCATCCTGCGGGTGCCCGAGGGCAACTATCCGATGCTGCCGCTCGCCGATTCCACGGCCGCGCAGATCGGCGACTCCATCCGCATCCTGGGCTTCCCCGGCGTGGTTCTCTCCCACGAGCTGCTGAACCAGTCGGCCAGCGTAGAAGCCTCCGTCACCAACGGCGCGGTGTCCGGCTTCAAGCAGGACCGGGCGAACCACCCCGTCATCCAGACGGACGCGTCGGCGGCGTGGGGGAACTCCGGTGGACCCGCCATCAACGCCCGCGGCGAGCTCCTGGGCGTGCTCACCTTCGTCTCCCTTGCCCCCGGCCCAGAGGGCAGCATCGTGCAAGGCTTCAACTTCATCATCCCCGCGCAGGCGGTACGGACTTTCGTCAAGGACACCCCGGTCAAGATCGACGATCCGGGCAAGTTCAATCCCGTGTGGTTCGCGGGGCTCCACGACTTCTTCACGGAGGACTTCAAGGACGCCGTACGGAGGTTCGAGGAGGCGGACAGGATCCTGGCCGGGCTCGCCGACGTGAAGCGCATGCTCGGCGAGGCCCGGGACAAGGTGAAGCACCCGCCGCCGCGGCCCTTCCCGTGGTTCTGGGTCGCCATCGGCGTCACCTTTCTGTCCGCGGGAGGCTTCGGCACGCAGTACCTGGTCCGCTGGCAGAAGAATCGCTACCGTGTGGGTCCCTCAGAAGTATTCAAGCTGGCCGAAGCGGGTAAGAGGCCGATCATCCTCGACACGCGCTCGGAGCAGGCGTACGACCAGAATCCCATAACGATTCACGGTTCGATCAGGCTCTCCCCAGAGGACATCAAGAAGGGCGGTGTGGCGAGCCTCGAACTCGACCTGACGCGCCCGGTGGTCGCCTACTGCACCTGACCGGACGAGCGCACGAGCGCCAGTGTGGCGCGCGAGCTTCGCAAGCAGGGATTCAAGGACGTCAAGATCTTGAAGGGTGGCCTCGGCGCCTGGACCAACGCGGGCCTCCCCATCGAGACGCGCTCCGACATCTCGCCGCTGGGCCAGGAGCTCTACAAGGCGCTCCTGGGCGGCGGCTAGTCCTCGAAGCGCGCCCTGAGCTCGGGCGGCGTCACGGGGCACGCGTCGGTGGGCCGCGGGAAAAGCTGGTAACGAATGCGCGCCACCGCGTCGTAGCCCGCGTCGCGCACCACGCGCGGAACGAGCTGCAGGAGCCGCCCCACCACCTTCCAGCCGCTGCCCACGCGCTCGAGCACGTGCATCACCGCCTCGCTGCGCAGGAGGAGCGTTCCGTCCGGGGTGAGGGCCACGATGCTATCGGGCAAGCCTGCGCGGGAGGCCGCGGGCAGGCGGCGCCGGAAGCTCTCACTATCGAGGGAGGCGAAGCGGAAGCGCGAGCCGTCGGCGTCGTGGGCGATGGCGAAGCGCACGGCGCGATGGCAGAGACCGCAGCCACCGTCGTAGAACACTATGGAATGGTCGGCCATATCAATCAGTCGAGCTGCACTCGCTCCGTGAGCGCGGCGAGAGCGGCGCGCGCCTCGCGCACCAGAGTCTCCACCACCTCGGCGGCTCCCGGGAGATCGTGGACCAGGCCCGCGCTCTGTCCCACGTGCATGGGGAAGTACTCGCGGTTCTGCTGCTTCGCGGCCTCTGCGTAGATGTCCTGGGCGGCCGCGTGCTGGAGGAGCGGGGGCAACACCGGCGCGCCCGAAGCCGCGTAGCGATCGGTGAAGGCGTTGCGGAGGGTCCGGGCGTACAGCCCGGTGAAGGCATCCGTGATCGTGGTCGCCTCGCTGCCCTCCTCGAGGATAGCCTTCTTCAAGAACTCGGCGGCCATGGAGTCGCGCGTGGCGACGAAGCGGGTGCCGAGGAGCGCGCCGGCCGCTCCCAGGGCCAGCGCGGCTACGATGCCGCGGCCGTCGGCGATACCTCCCGCGGCGACCACGGGCACGCTCACGGCGTCGACGATCTGCGGCAGCAGCGCCATCGCTCCCACCTGCGCCGCCTCGCGCGAGGCCGGCTTGACCCACGTCGAGCGATGGCCGCCCGCCTCGCTGCCCTGGGCGACGACCGCGTCCACCCCCACCGACGCGACAGCGCGCGCATCGTCCACGGTGGCGGCCATGGCCACGACCTTCATGCCGCGCTCGTGGCAGAGCGCCACCATGTCGCGGGCCGGCTTGCCGAGCCCGATGCTCCACACGGGCGCGCGCTCCTCCAGGATCACCTCGAAAGCCTCCTCGATCAGGTTGGGCACGGGATCGGGCCGCGCGGAGCGCGAGGGGATCCCGAGATCTCGGCGAAAGACGTCGAGCGTGCTCTGGACGCGGCGAAGCGTCTCCTCCGGAATGCTCGCGGGATCGGCGGGGGGGCGGAGGGCCGTGTGCAGCCAGAGGTTGACGCCGAAGGGCCGGTCGGTGAGCTCACGCACGCGGCGGATGCCCTGTCGGAGCTGGTCGCGAGTGAGGCGCAGTCCCGCCAGGATGCCGAGGCCGCCCGCCCGCGAGACCTCGGCGACCAGCTCGGGACCGGCGACCCCACCCATTCCCGACTGGAGGATGGGATAGCGAATGCCCAGGAGGTCGCACAGCGCTGTGTGGAGCTCAGGCATGTCAAGCCCTCCGTCAGCAGCCGAGGGCGGCGCCATCGGCTCGCGGATCCGAGCCGCCCACAAGGCCGCCGTCGGGATCGAGCCAGATGCAGTGGGCGTGGCCGAAGAGATCATCCCACTCCTTCCCTACCTGCACGTCGTGGCCGCGCGCGGCGAGGTCGTGCACGAGGCCGGCCTCGTAGCGCCCCTCGAGGTTGAGGGCTCGCGACGGGGTGCCCCAGGTGCGCCCGTAGAGCCAGCGCGGCGCTTCCACGCAGGCCTGCGGCCCCAGGTCCCGATCGAGCCGGCGCGTGAGGAGAGCAGCCTGAGTCTGGGGCTGCCCCTCGCCGCCCATGGTCCCATACACGAAGCGCGGACGGCCGGCCTCGAGATACATGGACGGGATCAGCGTGTGCATGGTCCGCTTGCCCGGAGCCAGCGCGTTGGCCTGGGTTGGGTCGAGGGAAAAGAAGGCACCGCGATTCTGGAGGACCACGCCCGTGTTGCCGGCGACCAACCCCGAGCCCCACGTGAAGTAGAGCGACTGGATGAGGGAGACGGCATTGCCCTGGGCATCCGCGGTGACGATGGCAATGGTGTCGCCGCCCGTGGCCCTGGCCTGACCCGTGGGCAGCGCCCGATCCATGTTGAGCCTCGCGCGGAGCTGGGCGATGCGCTCCGGGGCGAGGAGCTCGGCCGGGCTCCGCTCCATCCACGCGGGATCGGTGAGGTAGCGATCGCGATCCTCGAAGGCAAGCTTGGCCGTCTCCACGAGGAGGTGGACGTAATCGGCCTCGCCGAGCTCGCTCACGTCGAACCCGTCGGCGATGGCCAGCATGGCGAGCGCGGACATCCCCTGAGCCGGGGGTGGAAAGCTCGCGGCCTGACCCTTGCCGTAGCCGATGCGCAGCGGCTCCATCCAGTCGCTCCTATGCTCGGCGAGGTCCTCCATCCTGAGCGGGCTCCCGGCCTGGGCGGCCGCCGCCACGATACGTCTCGCGATCTCGCCGCCATAGAAGGCGTCGGGCCCGCCGTCACGGACCGCCTCCAGAGTGAGAGCGAGATCGCGCTGCACGAGCGGCCCCTGGGCAAGCACGTCGGGGTGGTAGAGCGGCCACAGGTCCTGCTTGATGGCCGCGATGGCAGTGGGACCGAAGAGATCGGGCTCGCGCGGCGGCGCCACCCGCTGGCCCGCCGAGGCCGAGAAGCCTTCGCGCGCGTAGGCGATGGCATCGGCGAGGAGGCTTTTCCATGTGAGGGTCGAGCCCATGCTGCGGCTGCTGTACTGGTGCGCCTGCCACCACCCGTCGACCACGCCCGGCACGGTGAGGGCCGCAGGCCCCCCTCGCGCGGGAATGCTGTCAGAGATCCCGCGCGCCGCGTACCACTCGATGGAGGCTGCCCGCGCCGCGCGCCCGGCGCCGCAGAGCGCGGTGAGCCGCGAGGAGGTGGCGTCGTGGATGAGCCAGAAGTTGTCGCCGCCCACGCCGTTCATGTGGGGATAGACCACGGCGATGGTGGCGGCGGCGGCGATGGCCGCGTCCAGCGCATTCCCCCCCGCGTGCATCGCCGCCACGCCGCTCTGCGAAGCCAGGACGTGCGGGGAGGCGACCATCCCGCGCGGGGCATGGGACTCGAGCCAGCGCGTGGTGCTCATGCAGCGATTCTACAGGGCAACGCGAGCGGGAAACAGAAGCCCAAGCCGGGGCTATTCCGGAAGCTTCTGCGCGCGAGGCGGAGCGGGGCCTGTCGTCGGGGGGAGGGGTGCGCTCTAGCTGCGTCACCCACTCGCCTGAATCGCCGCCCTG
>Ga0306921_10004162_pt1 | contig 14795 bp, 8 predicted proteins | sample sta12Cox44000080_FD_203760 | JGI IMG/M metagenome (GOLD analysis project Ga0306921, IMG submission 203760) | Lab enrichment of tropical soil microbial communities from Luquillo Experimental Forest, Puerto Rico - statoxic.12C.oxic.44.000.080 (v2)... | ecosystem: Environmental > Terrestrial > Soil...
ACAGATCCGCGCTACACTCTGTTTGCATCGGGACTCCCCCTGGTCCTGAGATAAACCGTTAGTGCAACTCGATTTTCTCAGATCCAGGGTCCCGATGCACCTTCCCCCTTTGAGAAATGCGGGTTAGCTGTGGTGCAGCCATTGGCCCAGTCCCGCTGGTCAAGGAGGCCCGTGTAGCCGGGACCAAAGCAGCCTGTTGCGGCCTCCTTGGTGCTTCGTACACTGGCCCAATAAAGCGCGCCGTTCTTGGTTTCCCCAGTTAAGTCCTGAACCCAGTTCTCAAAGGCCAGGCGATCAGACCGGCCGGCATTAAACGCTGTGGTCGCGGTATTGCCCGGCGCTGACGGTAGGTAGGTTGGCGGCGGGGTGTAGGTCGGCGGCGCACTCACCGGAGCCGATGCCACTGCGGTTGGTCTTACGCACAATGTTCCATGGGTCGCGGTATCATCCCCTGATGGGCAGTAGTCGGCCGGGACCGGATCGTCGACGACAAGCCTTTGGTTTGGCTGGTCGAGCCTAGCATTGGGGAAATGGCGGATCAGATCAAACCCGAGTAGGGAGAGGGGTCCGCCGACACTCACCGGGACATGGCGGAAGGTGTAACCGCCGACTGTCAGGGAGCCCAGATTGACGATTGGCACCGACTTGTGGCCACCATTAGCATCAAGCATGTCTACCCATTTCTGGACAAAGTCGGGTGTGAGCTTGATCCCGATCCGGGCGGCATCGGCGTCGGAGATGTTGGTCTGCATGGCTCCAGTATCGAGGAGAAAGCTGATCGATGCCGCGCCGAATTTGCCGATGGCAAACGCGGCGGCGTTGTCATGGAACAGCAGCGGGATGTCGCCTTGACCGGCGACAACCGGCGGAGCGGTGAGCAGACCGGTCAACATGGTCGTGGCGAGCAGCATCTTCTTGAACATCGCATCCTCCCTTGGGACGGGCGTGATTGCCCTTGGCGATGCTCCTGAAGTGGTCCGGCCGACACCCGCGTGCTTGATAATTCCGGCCAAAGAATTGCGAGTTCGCGCCATCCGCGCCGATCCGGTCTAAGCCGGAGGATCGAGCGCCGCGATCAGCCGCGCTACCGACTGTCCCGACGGTATTTCAGGCTTATTCGGCCCCGCTGCGCTCTTCAACCTTGACCGAGCGCCGAAATCCCGCCGGCCGGTCAGCAGCTTGCCAGGCGACTGACAAAGTCGCGCTCCGTCAGTCAGGCGCCCAGTTGGGCCGCCAGGTGCGGCGCGGCGCTCGCCCGATATCTTGCCGCTCGCCCCGCTGCAGCGGGCAAGGGACAAGAGTGGACCAAGCAAAACTGCCTGTAATCGATGCGCGGTCCGGGCCTTGTTTACTCCGAGAGACGCACGATGACTTAATAATTACCTGCGATAATTTCCCATAAAAGGACTTATGCGACTTCGGAAAAGTCGCAGTTCGGATGTTATGTAAAATGACGCTCTTCCCCGCCAAGACGACGAGCTACTACATCAAGGAAACCCACGCAATGCGCTCCCGTGATTGCCGCCCGCGTCGCGCGCACGAGCGATAACATCGTATTCCTTGATCGCATGAGCGACGGCGAGGCCTGCGACTTCCTTATCCCAGCGCGCGAACCGTGATAACGCGACGTTTGAAAAAAAAGGCGCTCTATCATGAGCGTCAAGGCGCTGAACCCCGATTGAACGCCTCAAGGACGATCCTTGGGGGCAAACGGCAGCCTAAAGGAAGCCGCCCGAGATGGCCAATCGAGACCACCTGCAAACGCTCCAGCAAGGGGTTGATGCCTGGAACGCTTGGAGAGACAGGCAGCCCCTTATCACTCCAGACCTCGGCGGGGCGGATCTCGGAAGGGCGAACCTCAGCGAGGCGAACCTCAGCGAGGCGGACCTCAGCGAGGCGAACCTCACTGAGGCGAACCTCAGCGAGGCGAACCTCACTGAGGCGAACCTCAGCGAGGCGGACCTCAGCGAGGCGAACCTCAGTGAGGCGAACCTCAGTGAGGCGGACCTCAGCGAGGCGAACCTCAGCGGGGCGAACCTCAGCGGGGCGTACCTCGGAAGGGCGAACCTCAAGGTAAACCTCAGCGGGGTGGACCTCAGGGGGGCGAACCTCGGAAGGGCAGACCTCAGGGGGGCGAACCTCAGGGGGGCGAAGCTCCGCTGGGCGGACCTCAGGGGGGTGGAGCTCAGCGGGGCGGATCTCGGAAGGGCGGACCTCGGCGAGGCGAAGCTCAGCTGGGCGAACGTCAGCGGGGCGAACCTCAGTGAGGCGAACCTCAGAAGAGCGAACCTCAGAAGAGCGAACCTCAGGGACACGAACCTCAGTGAGGCGGACCTCACTGAGGCGAACCTCAGTGAGGCGGACTTCAGCTGGGCGAACCTCAGCTGGGCGGACCTCGGCGAGGCGAAGCTCAGCGGGGCGAACCTCAGAAGGGCGAACCTCAGAAGGGCGAACCTCAGAAGGGCGAACCTCAGCGCGGCGGACCTCAGCGAGGCGAGCCTCAGGGGGACGGAGCTCAGCCGGGCGGACCTCAGCGAGGCGAAGCTCAGCGGGGCGGACCTTAGCGGGGCGAACCTCAGAAGGGCGAAGCTCAGCGGGACGGACCTCAGCGGGGCGGACCTCAGCGAGGCAAACCTCAGGGGGGCGGAGCTCAGCGGGGCGGACCTCAGCGAGGCAAACCTCAGGGGGGCGGAGCTCAGCGGGGCGGACCTCAGCGAGGCAAACCTCAGGGGGGTGGAGCTCAGCGGGGCGGACCTCGGAAGGGCAAACCTCAGCGAGGCGGACCGCAGCGCGGCGGTCTCGCAAGGACCGGACCAGGCCGAGGACAAGGCCGAGTACGTGGTTTGGTACGGAACCAATCGGCGGCCGAACGATCCCGCCGATCCTGGCAAGGGCTATTCCGCCAGGCGCGACCGGGTCGTGCATTACGGCTCCTGTCGCGTCTTCATCCCGCAATCGCACAAGATCGGCTCGATCGGCTCGCCGTGGTGGAAGCGGCTGCTGACCTTGGCGGACGACCGGCTCCGGCTACTCACCGTCAGCGAATTGGCTGAAATGGCGTATTGGGAGGCCGTCGTCTCGCATCTCGCGGCGGTCTCCGAGGATGAGCGAAATGCGCTGATCTTCGTGCACGGCTACAACATCTCGTTCGAGGATGCGGCCTTGCGCGCCGCGCAGATTGGCTTCGATCTGTCCGTCAAGGGCGCGATGGCCTTCTTCAGCTGGCCATCGCGAGGGGTGCCCCGCCGCTACGCGGCGGACGCGGCGACGATCGAGGCGAGCGAGGGCATGATCGCCGATTTCATGACCGCATTCGCCGAGCGGAGCGGCGCGAAGGCGGTGCATATCATCGCCCACAGCATGGGTAATCGCGGCGTGCTCCGCGCGGTCAACCGAATCGCGGCGCAGGCGCAGCGGCGCACCGGAAGGCCGTTCGGGCAGATCATTCTGGCGGCCGCCGATGTCGACGCCGACGTCTTCCGGCAGCTCTGCGTCGCCTATGGCGAGGTCGCCAGCCGCACGACACTCTACATCTCAAAGCGGGATCTGGCCCTCGAAGCCTCGCATTGGCTGCACGAGTTTCCGCGCGCCGGGCTGATGCCGCCGATCTGCATCGTGCCGGGCATTGACACGATCAATGTGACGAATGTCGATCTGACGATGCTCGGGCACGGCTATGTCGCCGATGCCCGCGACGTGCTCGGCGACATGCACGCGCTGATCCGACGCGGCGCGCCGCCGCACGAGCGCTTCGGTCTGCGCGAAACCACCGATGAAAAGGGTCAACGCTTCTGGCTCATCGGAGCATGAGCCTGCCTCCGAGCGCAGGCCTCTTCTTCCTCCCGCTCGAACATGTGATCGTATCGCAGCTCACAGCCTTTGAAGGCGGAGAGAGCCCACAAATGGCGTCCGCTGGAACGGAAGCGTACATGGGGTCACTACACGAAAGTGCTCTGAGTGTACGACATCAGGAACGTTAAGCGAACTCAGGCCGCCAGTAGAGATTGCCGCTGCCGCAGCGCTCTAAGCGTACCGGCCGGCGGTTGATCGGCAGTGCTCCAAACGTAGTCTCCGGTCAGCCCGATGTGCTCCCAGCCGAGCGGTGCGACATGCCGCAACAGGTCGTCGTTGATCGTCCCGCCCTGGCGCCGCAGCTCCGTGTAGGCCTCCTCCAGATACTTCGTGTTCCAGAGGATGATGGCCGAGACCAACAGGTTGAGCCCGGAGGCGCGGAAGAATTGGTTCTCAAAGCTGCGGTCGCGGACCTCGCCGAGCCGGCAGAAATAGACGGCACGGGCCAGCGCGTTGCGCGCTTCGCCCTTATTGAGCCCGAGATGGGCGCGGCGGCGGAGGTCGGGGTTCTTGATCCAATCAAGCGTGAACAGCGTGCGCTCGATGCGGCCGACCTCGCGCAGCGCCTTGGCAAGCCCATTCTGGCGCGGATAGGCCGACAGCTTTTTGAGCATGGCCGATGATGTGGTGGTGCCGGTGCGGATCGAGGTTGCGAGCCGCAGCAGCTGGTCCCAATGGGTCGTGATGTGCTCTGTGTCTATGACGCCGCCGACCAGCGGAGCGAGACTCTCCGGCGCCTTCTGATCCGGCAGCAAGTAGAGCTTGCGTTCCTTGATATCGCGAATGCGCGGAGCGAAGCGGAAGCCGAAGAGGTGGCAGAGGCCGAACACGTGATCTGTCACACCACCTGTGTCGGTGTAGTGCTCCTCAATCGCCAGTCCCGTATCGTGATAGAGAAGCCCATCGAGTACATGCGGCGCCTCGCTCGCGGTCGCCGCGATTACCTTGGTATAGAACGGCCCGAATTGGTCGGAGATGTGGGTATAGAAAGAGACGCCGGGCTCGTTGCCATGGCGTGCATTCACGTCCGCGATTGCAGCACCTGTCCCGCCAGCACGGAAGTATTGCCCGTCAGATGATGATGTGCGCCCCGCGCCCCACATCGAGGCAACCGGAAGCGCCCGGTGCGCATCGATCAGCCTAGCGAGAGCCGCCCGATAGCTCTCCTCCCGGATATGCCAGTCGTGAACCAGCGCGAGCTGCCGATAGGTGACGCCCCGAATCGCGTCGGCCATGCGATTGAGGCCGAGATTGATGCCGTCGGCCAGGATCGCCGAGAGCAAGGCCGGCTTGTTGTCCGGCGGCCGGCCGTGGCGCTGATGCGTGAAGCAGTCAGTAAATCCGGTCCAGCTGTCGACGTCGAGCAGGACATCCGTGATCTTGTTGGTCGGCAGCAGCGCGTAGGCGGCCTCCTTAACCTTCTCAGCCTCGGGTGGCGTGCTCGCCTGCACAGGCGAAATGACCAGCTCTCCGCCGGTGAGGTCGACACCATCGAGCTTGCCCTGATCGGCGAGCATCGCCACCTCCTCGATTTCGCGGTCGAGGCCCGCCCGGCGGCCGGCGAGATAGCTTTCCACGTCGGTGTCGATCGCGACCGGCAATGGCCCCTCGGCCTTGAGCAGCGCGAAGGTCGGCTCCGGAATCAGGTAGCTCTCGAAGTCCTGATATTGGCGGCTGCCTTCGACCCAGATATCGCCGGCGCGCAGCCGATCGCGGAGCTCGAAGAAGACGCACAGTTCATAGGCCTTGCGGTCAATCTCGCCACCCTGGATGACAAGAGACCGCCAGACGCGCCGAATGAAGCGGATTGGCGCCTTGGCCGGCAGAGGTCGCTGCCCCGTTCGGTAAAGCGCCTTGAGCACGTCGAGCGCGTCGATGATCGGCTTTGCTGACGGTGTCGCCTTGAAGGTGAACGCTTCGAGGAAGGGCGCCGCGATCTTGCGAACGGTCGCATAGCGCCGCAGCAGCTCGGCCTTGGGGTCGGTTTGGTCAGGGGCAACAATCGCTTCCGTCTCCGTCACGAAGGTGACGAACTGGCTCCAGCCCATTTTCATCTGCCGCTCGATGGCGATGAAGGGATCATCGTGTTTCTCGCGCGCGCGGATCATAGCGGTGCAGGCGCCGGTGAGCGCGCGCAGCTTCTCCTGCAGATCACGGGCGGATTTAGCCGCCTTCTCCTGACTGCGCCGCTCGGCCTTGCGGGATAGGCTGCCCATCAGCTTGTCGAACATCAGAAGCGTTGCGTCGGTCAGCCCACTCTCCAGCGACAAAGCGGCCGCCGTCAGCAACGCGTGCCGGCGCGGCGCTACCGCCTCGGCTAAATGCTGGGCAGATATCTTCAGGGCCCCGCGCGCGATGCGATCGAACGCGCTGGCCGGGATGGCTTGCTGTCGCTCGCGGTCGATCCCGAGCTTGCGCAGGAACTCGACCCTCTCGATCAAGCCGAGGATGTTGGTCGGTGCCGGCGACTGGCTCGCATTGCGCAACCAGGTGAGCCGCGTTGTGGTCATCTCTGGTGCGATCTTGAGCAGCGCATCGAGACCATTCTTCGTTTCGTCCGTCAGGCCGGTCGTGAGCGCCCGCTGCAACAGCGATTCGCTGCGTGCACGGGCCCGATGGCAAAGAAGGTCGATCGCTCGCCGTGTCGGCAACAGGATGTGTCGGGATCGTGCCTCATCGATGACGGACTGCACCAGCCGCTCCGCGCGCGGAGTGCCCTGGGCCAACGACACGGCAAGAGCCAGCAGCTCGCGGTAGGCATCGCTGTCGAAGGCGCGGCAATCGAGGATCGCCATCAGCTCGGCGATATGCTCCCGCCGATTTGTCAGGCGCTGCAGATAGGTCGCGAACTGCGCGGGCGGCACGCCGACCTGATCGGCGATGAAAGCCAGCACCGCTGCGGGCGGTGTCTCGGTGACATCGAGCACGCGGCCTGGAAAGCGCATGCCACACATGAGCACAGCAAACCCGAGTTGATTGGACGCCGACCGCTTCTTGGCGATGAGGTCGAGATCGGCCGGGCTCAGCGTGTATTGCCGCACGATCGCCCGCTCGTCGGAAGCCCACGCCCAGAACGGCGCCAGTTGCTCGTCGGAGAGAAGACGGCGGCGTGCCATCGGCTGTCCTTTCAAACTAGAGTATATTTGGTACGCATTCGAGCCCCGGATTTACCGGGGTTTCAAGCGCCTTCGGCCGAGGGGGTTCAAGTGGGACAGCGTGCAGCCCTCTACTGCCGCGTCTCCACTGCCGATCAATCATGCGATCGGCAGGAACGTGACCTGCGTGCCTTTGCCAAGCGTAGCGGCTTCGAGATCGTCGGCGTCTACAAGGAGAAAGCCTCCGGTGCCAAGACCGACCGTATCGAGCGCAAGAAGGTGATGGCGCTCGCGCAGGCTCGCGAGATCGAAGCCATCCTGGTCACCGAGCTGTCCCGATGGGGGCGCAGCACCATCGACCTCGTGCAGACGCTGCAATCGCTGCAGGCGTGGGATGTGTCCGTCCTCGCCGTCTCAGGCCTGCAATTCGACCTGTCGACGCCGCACGGCAAGATGATCGCCTCGGTGATGGCGGCGCTCGCCGAGTTCGAGCGGGACCTTATCCGCGAGCGCATCAAGTCCGGCATCGCCGTCGCCAAGGCACGCGGTAAGAGGCTCGGCCGCCAACCAGGACAGCGTCCATCGGACCGCAAGGCGAAGAAGGTCCTCAAGTTGGCAGAGGCTGGTCTGAGCTACCGGTTGATCGGTCGCCATGTCGGGCTCAGCAAGAACACGGTCGGAGCAATCCTGCAACGCGCGCGTGCTGCGAACCAATGAAAGCAAGTGTAACCGTCGAAGATAGTGACGTCTTGAGTGACACGCACTCGGGCCGCGTATCCGCTGCCAGGGGGCAAGAGACGAGCTGCGACAACTGCGGTGAACGGCCGAGATGGGTGTGGATAGCGGTCCTTCGGCTGCCGGGCACGGATCGACGCGGTTGCGCCGATTTCCGGCCATTCGCGAGCCAGCCATCGAAACGCGAGGCTCGACCGGATGGCGACATTCGGCCGGTACACAAATCAGCAATTCTGGGAAGGACCTCGTTAAGCGATAGGCGAGGAACCAACCCGTTCCGGGGAAAAGCATCACTGGGGTGTCGGGGTGGTGAAATCAGAGCTTGACGTCAGCTCGCCGGTGGCAAAGGCGAGCGCGGCTGCATTGATCAGCGATTGTGCATGTGCCCGAGCTACGGCGGCGCGCGCCGTGGCGAGCCCGGTTTGCGCGGAGGTTGCGTCGGTCAATGTACCCACACCGTGCGCATAAGAATCGCTGGCGCTGTGGAAGGCCGCCTCGGATGCAGTCTGCAAGGCCATGGCGGCATCATATTGCTGCAGTCCCGTATCGACCTGGTCGTATGCGAGCGCCACCTCCCGTAAAGCCTGGTCGGTGCGCTCCTTGACCGCGGCCGCCGCCTCTTCGCGCTTTGACTGGGCGAGGTTCAACTTGTTCTGTAGCAACCCGCCTTCGTAGAGCGGCCATTCGAACTTCAGCAATGCCGCACCCTGCGGCTTGGCGACCCCGAAATAGGGCGAATTGTCTACGTTAAGCTGACTGATATTGCCCTGTACGTTCGCACTCAACGCAGCTTTCGGGAACAGGGCAGAGCGTGCGGCCGCGATTTCCGCATCGGTCGCCCGCAGCTTCGCCACGCCGGCGAGTAGGTCTGGTCGTTGGCGCAGTGCGTCGCTGAGCATATCGTCGACGGTGCGCGCGGTGCGCTGCGGCAACGGGCGCTCAGACGCATCCGCCACACGCAGCTTTGTGGTCGGTGGCAGCTCCATCGCTGCAAGCAGCGTGTACATCGCGTCGTGCAGTGCCGTGTTGGCTTGCGCGAGGTCGTATTGCGCCTGCGCTGTTGCGCGCCGGGCGAGCTGCACGTCAACGACGGTGTCGAGGCCGCGGCCGAACAGCGCCTCGGCGGATTGTTGCACCACCTGCGCATCGGCCAGTCCTTGCCGCGCAGCGCGTACCGCGGCATCGGCGCCGGCTAGCGTGAAGTACGCGCGGGCCACGTTGAAGATCAGTTGCTGATGCGCCGCCGTGAACGCCACGTTCCCGGCGATCGAAAGCTGACCGGCCGCTTCGACCGCTGCGGCGCGGCCGCCAAAGTCGAATAGCAGATAGTTTACGGTGAGTTGTGGGATTACTTCCTGAGCGTTGTAGACGATGAAGCCTTGCGGGACGAGGTTGCTTGGGAACGGTAAGACGAAATGCTCCCAGCCGGCGATCGCGCTCGCCGTCAGCGACGGAAGATAGGCCGCGCGCGTGATGCCGACATTGATCGCCGCCTGCCGTGCCTGTTCCCAGGCGACGCGCGTCGACGGGTTGCGGCGCTGAGCGATATCGATCAGTTCGACGAGCGAATAGACATGGTTGGGGTCGATGTCGGCGGGCGGCGGCAGCTGAACCGCCGTGTTCTCCGGTACCACGAACCGCCGGGCCCCGACGGCGGCGGGAGCAAGGGCTGCCGGCGCTTCTTTGGACGGCTCGAATTGCCATGGAGTGTCAGGTGAAGCCGGCGCCAAGTCGCGCGTGTCGTTGCAGGCGCCAAGCAATGCGCATCCAGCCAGGGCACTGCGTTGGAACCTAGCCGGCGGCATGCAATGCATCTCCGACAGACGGCTCGATCACCGGCTGCCGTCGCGGTCCAACCTCGTCGAGAATTTTGCGGATGTCCTGGTGCAGCAGGCCATACCACGTCGCGAGCGCCGTGAGGTGATCACCGGGACCGGATAGGGCCGGCGGCTCCGGTAGGCCGTCTACCACCTCGCCGGCTCCCTCGCCGCTGCGCGTCCAAGACGCAGCATGCCGGAACCATCCCGCCAGCGCCTGGTGATGTGCGCGGATCGCGTCTTCGGTTGGCTGCGGAACGCCGTGCTCGGCCAGATGGGCGTGCAAATCGAGAATCGCCGAGATAGGGATGAAGAGCCGACCTACCTGCTCCACCACAGTTGCGTCGATTGGCCGGCGCCCGGTGGCGCGCCGTACCTCCCTCGTTTCGAACGGATCATTGACCAGGACCGCGCGAGCCTGCGCGATCGCTTGCCCGAACGCCGTGTCGGCGGCTGACCGAGCGGACTGAGAAATCCCACCATCGCTGCGGATACCCAAACCCAAAAGGGCCGCCAGTTGCCCTAATGCTCTGGCGAGGTGCGTGCGCACAACGTTGGCCACGCTGACCGGCCAGATCGTCGTGAAAATCACGAAAATCACGATATTGCCGAACAGAATGCCGATGGTGCGGTCCCTCGCCGTATACATGTCGATCGTCGGGCCATAGCCCTGCAGCACGACAAGATAGAAGGCGAGCCCGATCTGCCAGCCGGCATAGGAGATGCGCTCGCTGCCGTAGCCGACCCAGGCCGCGAGCAACGTCACCGGGGCGAGTAGCAGCAGAAGGTCGCCGAGGTCGGTCATCAGCGGCATCAGCAGCAGGATCGCGCCGAGGCCGAGCCCGGCGCCAATCAGGCAGCCGACAAAGCGCAAAGTCGCTTTGTGCAGCGTGTCGCCGACAGTCCCCAGGGCGACGAAAAAGGCGGTGATCACACAAGTGTGGATGCCCGGCCAGTTGGTCATGCTCATGACGAAGTAGCAGACCATCACAGCCAGGGTGACCTTGAGGGCAAAGCGAACGTATTCCGGGTTGCTGAACGCATCCGCAGCCAGCAGCCGTCCCGACGATCCAGCAGCGGCGTCCTCTTTCGGAGAAGCCGTCCCCTGTGTTACCGCCAATGTCTCATAAATCGATCGCAGCGTGTGTGTGATCGCGTCGGCCAACGGGCGGGCGGCGCCGGTCGCGGTGATCGTGAGCGGTTCGGGGCCGGGGGCTTCCAGATCTTCGAGCGCCCGTTCCGCCCGACGGCAGGCGCCCGCGGCCGGGACCAGCGGATTGCGATCTTTGCCCTCGACACGCAACCAGGCGAGCAGCAGGAGGCCGAGCCGGGTGATGTCATCGATCAGCGAGGCGCGCCAGACCGGACGACGCTGGCTGCGGGCAAACACGCCAGCGAGATTATGCAACTTGCGCAGCTGCGCCGTGCCTTCGAAAGCCTGGGCTTCTAGAGCGCGTTCCGCCTCCCTCTCGCCTGTGCAAAAGCGCGCCGACGCCTCCAACCTCTCCGCCAGCGCGCGTCGGAGAAGGAGGTCCGGGTCTCGCCCTGTGAGCAGGTTGGCGGCAATCACCAGCGCCACGGGCACGACGACGGCCAGGCTAAACCACAGCAGGAAGCGCACCAACGCTTCCTCCGGCGGGACGAAGAAAATTTCCGGCAACTCGAACTGCGGCGCGTTGCCAATGGTCGCGGGTTGCAATGCGAGGCCGAGAACCTCGTCACCCAAGGTCAGCCCGTAGGCAATGACGAAACCTGCGACGAAGAACACGGGGCCGAGCGGCGAGGCCCGCGACAAAAACATCGCGGCAAAGGTCATTACTGCCATAAGCGGAATACGGAGCGCCGGCTCGGACAGGCTCAGCATAAAGACGGCGATCGTCGTGAAGATCGCCAGCACGACGGCGATACCTGCGGCCAGCGCCGTCCGCACGGTCGAGACCGCCTCGCGACCGGACAGGAAAAGAACAATGTAGGCCGAGACGGCGATCTCAGGGATGCGGAACGTCTCCGCGATGGCCACCGCGGCGAGCACCACAACGACGATGCGCACCGAGTCCCCAAGTCGGCCGGGGGTTGGACGCAGTTCGCGGCGCAGCAGTGCGACTAGGTTGCGCGCTTCGCCCTCGTCCACATCCGGCGGCAAGCCGCGATGCACGGCATGTGCCTTCATTTTTCGATCACGATCACGGCCGTGGCACCATCAGGTCATCGGGCGGCACGTCGAAGCAGGACGCGTACCGGGAAACGGGCCGCAATGCGCACCCAGTTGAGGGTGCGCTCGACATGGGGGAGGCCGCCGAACGTGGCACTCACATCCGACGCGACACCCCAGCCGAGGCTGTCGACCTCACGGACCCGGAACCCGATTCAAGACTCATCCGCATCCTGCCCCATCCAAGCCGATTCTAACCGGTCACCGCCGGGTCGGAACAGGTTTAAAAAGAGTCGCTCAAAGGGGATCGATCCGGTGGAAAATTGGGCTTGGGGTCTGTCGCTGATCGTCTTGACAATAGCGATTCACACGACCGGCGTAATATTCATGGCCTTCGCGACGGTGCGTATCCGGGTTCGGTTGGAGAGCGGGAACCGCCTCGAGTTGCGTCAGGTGCTCGCGATCAACATCGGTCTCATCGCTATGGTGGGGCTGCTTCTGGCAGCGCTCCACGGGATAGAGGCTGCGGTATGGGCGGCGGCATATTGGTGGTTTGGCGCACTCAGCTCGCCGGTAGAAGCGCTCCTATACTCTGTTGATTCGATGAGCACGCGCGGCGCTTCGGGGTTAGTGCTAGAGCGCCACTGGCGGATGATGGGCGCACTGGAGGCGATGGACGGTATGCTGCTGTTCGGGATCAGCACGGCCTACATCTTCGCGGTGATGCAGGGTTATTGGTCACTCTTGACCGGTCATCGCCCTCATTGAAATAGGGTCTGGTCACTTCGGCAGTGCCGCCATGCCGACGGTTTGATCACCAACGGAGGAGGGGCCGGCCCCTCGATCCCTGGCTCGTGCACACGCTGAAATCGCTGGAAATGGCTGATTACCGGCGACCCGGTGGGCTCTAGGTCCTTCCCTGAATGACGGCTCAGGGGCCAGCAGCGCCCGAAGCCGTGAGACGCCACGAGCGACCGCTTAGGGTCCGACTGCGGCCGTTCGGGAGAGGCCCAGGGTGGAGCGGACATACCAGCGCGCAGCCCGTTCATGCTTCGTCCAAGATGTCGTACACTCAGAGCACTTTCGTGTACTGACCCCTACATGCGGTGATTTTGCAGAATTCAACCCTCTCATAATTCAAGATATTTGCAACGGCGATTTGAGGCCGAAAATTGAGGGGTTTTGAGAGACGCCGCGAGGTCTCGAATGTTGCGCCTCGAAAGCCCGCCATCGACCCTCAGCGGTCGTTCGCTTCCGCTTGCAGCAATGCCGGCCCGCACCCCATTCCCGTTGTTCGTCGACGCAAGCAGATTCCGGCGCGGACGACGGAAAGCGGACCTTCGGTTCCCGATGACTCGTTAGAGATAGTCAGCCCAAATCGGCGGCGAGGATCACGGCAAGCCGGCACCCCTGGCTCATCCCTCCCATCCGGCCTTGCGCAGGCCTTCCAGCATGTGGCGTAGTCTTCGGGCCGATGCCAAGGCACGCGCTGGCGGACGAACAAGTCAAAGGAGGCCGGCGCCATCGCGATCGCCTTTTGCAAGGCCTCCTTTGCTTCTTCCACGCGGCCGGTCTGGCCGAGTGCTGCCGCGAGCCAGCGATAGGTATTCGAGAACTCGGGATACGCGCGGATCGCTCGCCTAGCCGCCGCAATCGCAGCGTCATATTCGCCGGGCAAGTAGAAACTTATCGTGATATCCAGCAAACGCAGACCCATGTTAGGATTTCGTGGGTCGAGCCTGACACTGTTTTCTAGAGCCGCGCGCCCCTCACTCGGGTGTCCAGACCACATTAGCACTGCGCCGAGCACCCCATGCGCGCCGGCTAGATTCGGGCTAATTGCGAGAGCCGACTCGACCTCGGCGAGGGCGCCTTCGTAGTCTCCGCGCATCATCAATTTTTCGCTAAAACACGCACGCGCCTCTGCGTCATTGCCATCGAGGGCAACCGCCCGGCGTGCTAACTCGAACGTCGAGGCTCTAATCTCGGCTAAATTTTGCTTCCCGAATCCGCCGGTCGCGCGGGTCCGAGCAAAGGCGAGCCCCGTATAGCCTCCAGAGAAGCCCGGGTCGAGATCGATGGTTTGTTGAAAATATTTCTGCGCGAGAGCGATGTCTTCTGCGGTGTACTTACTGAAATGCCATAGGCCGCGCTGATAGGCAGCCCAGGCGTCGATGCTCCCGGGCGGCTTTCGCATCGCGCGTTGCCGCTCAGCGTCTTCGATCGCTGGAGCAATCGCGATCGTCACCGCCTCGGTGATCTCGTCCTGTACCGCGAAGATGTCGGCGAGATCGCGGTCGTACCTCTCCGCCCAGACGTGATTTCCGGCCTCGGCCTCGACTAGTTGCGCGGTGACGCGGACGCGATTACCGGCCTTGCGCACGCTGCCTTCGAGCACATAGCGCACACCCAGCTCGCGCCCGACCTGCTTCACGTCCACCGCTCGGCCCCTATAGGTGAAGGAGGAGTTGCGCGCGATGACGAACAGCGATGGGTAGCGCGACAGCACAGTGATGATGTCATCCACCATGCCGTCGGCGAAAAAGTCCTGCTCCGGATCGCCACGCATGTTCGTGAAGGGCAACACCGCAATCGATGGCTTGTCCGGGAGCGGAGGATTTGAGCTCACCGATGTGGATGCTGATCGGGACGCCATCACCACGCGGTATGTCCGGACCGGACGCGCGATGTTCTTTAGCGCCTGCTCTCCCATATCTTCGAAGGTGAGGTCGAGGCGCCCGGTGGCATCCTCCTGCACGCGGACCGAGACGCAGATACCGCCCGGCTCGGCCAGGCCTTCGAGCCGCGCGGCAACATTGACTCCGTCGCCGAAGATATCGCCGTCGTCGACGACTATGTCGCCTTGGTGGATGCCGACGCGGAACTCGATGTGGCGCTCCGACGGCAGCGCGTCGTTGTCTTCGGCTAACGCCGTCTGCATTTCGGCCGCGCATCTGAGAGCATCGACGACGCTCGTGAACTCGATCAGCAGCCCGTCGCCGGTGGTCTTGACGATGCGACCGCGATGGGCAGCGATCCGAGGATCGATCACTTCGGCGCGGAGCGCCTTCAGCCGGTTGAGAGTCCCCTCCTCGTCGGCCTCGATGAGGCGCGAGTACCCGGCGACATCCGCCGCAAGGATCG
>Ga0306921_10004163_pt1 | contig 14795 bp, 9 predicted proteins | sample sta12Cox44000080_FD_203760 | JGI IMG/M metagenome (GOLD analysis project Ga0306921, IMG submission 203760) | Lab enrichment of tropical soil microbial communities from Luquillo Experimental Forest, Puerto Rico - statoxic.12C.oxic.44.000.080 (v2)... | ecosystem: Environmental > Terrestrial > Soil...
GCGCACCTGCTTGGAGACCTCGCTCAGGTCGACTGTCATCTCGTCGGCCTTGACGATCACGCGCACGCGAATCGGCACTCTCCTGCCGATATCGATGCCGTCATCGTCCATGTACGATTCCGCCTCGTACACGCCCTCGGGGATGCTGCGCGTGCGCCTGCGCGCCATCGCCTCGGCATGATCCATGATGGCGCGGATGGAGGCGAGCACCTCCTGGCGGCCGTAGCGCTCGATCAGCTGCAGAAACCGCCGCTCGCCGGTCTTGACCGCGGTCACCTGGGCGCGCAGATCGCCCATGGCGCGGCTTGGTAGACGGACGTTCTGGCGGATGAAGTCGACCACGGTCTGATTGACCTTGCCGCGATCCTGGTATTTCAGGATCGGTATCTGCAGGCCCTCCGAGAAGATATCCGTGCTCATGCCGCCAAGAATGCCGCCGATATCGAGCCAATGCGCCATGCAGCACGCAAACGCGACCAGCTCACCGGCATGAAAGATCGGCAAGGTGAGCGTGACATGATTGAGGTGACTGCCGGTGAGATACGAATCATTGGTGACATAGATGTCGCCCGGTCGGATGCGCTCGGCGCCGAAATGCCTGATCTTGGCCTTCACCGTCTCGGCCATGCCGCGGATGAACATCGGGAGCCCGATGCCGATGGAGATGGTCTCGCCGGCCGGGGTGAACAGCCCGGTGGTGAAGTCGAGCGCCTCGTAGATGATGATATTGTAGGCCGTGCGCATGAGGTTGGTCTTCATCTCCTCAGTGACGGCAATGACGCCGTTGCGCACGATCTCGGTGGTGACGGGATCGGCCCTGCCCCGTCCCCGCCGCTCTTGCCGCACAGCTATCCTTCTCTGTTTGCTCATCGCTCTCGGTCCGGTCCCTGCCGATGGCCTCGCGCGACATCAATGACGAGGTTGCCGTAGCCATCGACCTCCAGGCGGTCGCCGGGCAGCAGCAACGTGGTCGAGGCATGCTCCTCGATCAGCGCCGGACCGCTGATCCGGTTGCCGGCGGCCAGGGTGCTGCGGTCGTAGATCGGCGTTGATCGAAATGCCCCGGCGAAGCAGACGACGCGCCTGCCTGTCACGGTCGGCCGCAGGCGCACCCCGCTTGCCCGCCTGATCCTCTGCGCCTGCGGCTTGCGCAGCGTCCCAGTCACTGTACAGCGCAGGCTGACGATCTCGGCCTGCTCGTCGGGGGCCGAGGTGCCGTAACGCACGGCATGCATGGCGTCGAAGGCGCGCTTGATGCTCACACGGTCGCGCTTCTCGAACAGCCGAACCGGCAGATCGACAGTCACCGCATGCTCCTGCCCGACATAGCGCATGTCGGCCGCGCGCCGAATCGTGACCCGCCGCGGTTTAACAGAGGTGGCGGCAAGTGCCTCGCGCCCCTGGTGCTCGAGCTCGCGGTAGATTGTCTCGATCTGATCGAATGAGGCGTCCTCCAGCCGCGTGAACCAGGTGCGCACAAAATCATGGCGCAGATCGGAGAACAGCATGCCGAAAGCGGAGAACATTCCGGGCGCCGGCGGCACGATTACGGCGCGCATCCCGATCTCGCGCGCAATCTCCACGGCATGCAGCGGTCCCGCGCCGCCATAGGCCACCAGTGCAAAGTTGCCGGCATCGAGCCCTCGCTCCGTGGTAACGCCCTTGACCGCGTACGACATGGCAGTGACGGCGATGCGCAGGATGCCTTCCGCTGCCGCGGTCACGCGCATGCCGAGAGGCTTTGCCACGCGCTCGGCGAGCGCGTGCTCGGCTGCGCCTATGTCGAGCCGCATCTCGCCGCCGAGAAATCGTTGCCCGCTCAGCCGGCCGAGCACAAGATTGGCATCCGTCACCGTCGGCTCGCGGCCGCCCAGACCATAGCAGACCGGTCCGGGCGCGGCGCCCGCACTTTGCGGGCCAACCCGCAGGGCTCCTTCCTCCACCCGCGCGATCGAGCCGCCGCCGGTGCCGACCTCGAAAATGTCCATCATCGCGATCTGCACCGGCAGCGCACGGTCATAGCCGCCGATGAGCGCCGTGCCGGTGGTCAGCGCCTCGCCGTTGTGGATGACGCCGGCCTTGGCGGTGGTCCCGCCCATGTCGAAGGCGATCGCGTTCGGCAGCCCGAGCGCCCGACAGAGCGCGCGCGTTCCGATCACGCCGGCCGCCGGTCCCGATTCGAGCATGTGCACGCAATGGTCTTTGGCCTGCTCGGCCGCGTAGAGCCCGCCCGTCGACTGCACGACCAGAAACGAGCCGCCGAACCCCTCGTCCCGGATGTGCTGCTCGATCTCGGAGAGATAGCGGCGGACGATGGGACCGACATAGGCGTTGGCAACAACGGTCGAGCAGCGCTCGAACTCGCGATATTCGCGCGAGAGCTCGTGCGAGGCGGAGACGAACATGCGCGGATGCTTGGCCTGAAGGATTGCCTTGGCACGAGCTTCATGGTCGCCGGTGGCGTAGCAGTTGAGGAACAGAATGGCGGTGGCCTCAATGCCGATTTGCTCCAGCATGCGGCCGAAGGCGGCGATCTCGGCCTCGTCCAGTGGCGTCTCGATTTTGCCGTCGGCGAGCACCCGCTCCCTGACCTCGAAGCGAAGCGCGCGCTCGACCAGCGGCTCATGCTTGCGGAAGAACAGATTGTAGGCGTCCGGCCTGTTGATGCGGCCAATCTCATAGATGTCGCGAAAGCCCTCGGTGATCAGGAGCGCAGTTCTGGCCCCTTTGCGCTCCAGAATTGTGTTGATGGCGATGGTCGAGCCGTGAAGAAAAAGCCCGGCGGATCGGTAATCGCTATGCGCCTTCTCGACCGCGGCATTGATGCCCTCGACCAGGTGTTGCGGGGTTGAGAGGACCTTTCCAAAGGCGACCTCGCCCGTTCTGTCATTGAAGACCGCAACGTCAGTGAATGTCCCCCCGATGTCCGCGGCGAGCCGAAGATGGGCCCCCGCGCCGCCCCCTGCTGCATGCGCTTTCATACCGACGGCTTCTATCATGCGGGCGCGCGGTTGCCATGATTCGGCGGCTGCCATGTCCGACATAGGCAATTGAAGGGACCGCTCGCGGGCGAACTCGAGCCAGCGACGTCGCCTGCGAAGGGACGCGGCTGCCCCTGAGCTCTGTGCTGAATTGCCTATCCGGGCAACCGGCCTTCGTCGGCGGGAAACAGATGGTGAAGGGTGACCAATCCAACGATTGTGAGCGGGACGGCAAGGAATGCGCCCATCGGGCCCCAGATCCAGGCCCAGAACGCCAGCGCTAGCAGCACCGCGAGCGGATTGAGCGTGAGTCGGCGGCCCAGCACCGTCGGCGTAATGAACTGGCCTTCCAGCGTGGCGAGCGCAACAAACGCCGCAGGCGGGATGATCGCGTAGCCCAAGGAAGGAAAGCTCACGAGCCCGATCCCGAACAGGATCACGGTCATGCAGCCAGCCCCGATATAGGGGATGTAGTTGAGCACCATCGCGAGAATCCCGAACAGGAGCGGACTTGGGAATCCGAACGCATAGGCGCCGGCGCTTACCACGACGCCAAGGCAGAAATTGATGACGGTTACGGTGACCAGGTAGGAGACGAGTTGTTGCTCGATATCGTTGGCGATCCGCAGGAAGCGCAGCTTTGCTTCCCTGTTCGAAAAGAAGGACACCACGTATCTGCGAAAATCCATCTGCGCCGAAAGGAAAAAGATCAGGGTCACCGAGAACAGCACAAGCTCGAGCACGGCCGGCGTAAGATAGGCGACCAGTGGCGTCACCACACTCAGCCGTGACGTCTCGGTCGCCACCGTGGCTCCGCCAGCCGGCAAAAGCGCCTCCTGCAGCTCCCGAAGTGCGGCGAGCGGACGGTCCAGCACATACAGCTTCTCTCTGATGAGCGCGCCGATCTCCGGGGCCCTGCCGATCCAGTCCGTGAAAGGTTTGCCGAGAAAAGTTACGGCAGCCGCGGAGGCTGCGAGCAAGGCGACGCCAAGAAGGCCAGCTGTCAGCCAGGGCGGGATCCGGTGGCGCGAAGCAGCCTTCACCAGCGGAGCAAGCGTCATCCCGACCACGAGCGCGGCCGTTACCGGCAAGAGGACAGGACGACAGAAAAAGAGGCAGGCTCCCAGCGTGATAACGAAAATACCGACAATCGCGACCTGAACGGCTGCCGCCCAGATGCCCTCAACCGATTCCGGAGAATCCTCCTGCGTTGCCGCCGGCAAATCCCTGCCGTCATGGATCCCGGTCGGCGCCTCGTAGCGGGCGGCTTGGTTTGCCATCCAGCCAGAACTCCGGCATCGCGATCGACGTCTTTCGTGACCTGCACATGCCCCTGTCAGGCTAAACAAACCGATGCCATCAACAATGTTCCCGCCGCCCGAGGGGGGACGATCTCGCCAGCCGCCGCACCACCGCGCTGGCGTGGCAATAACGCCGCCCAACCTCTTTGCGGTTGCGCAGGGAAGGTCCCGTTTGGCAAAATGCGCTTGGTTGCTAGTGGGTTAGACAGGGGCAGCGCGGGATGGAACTATCGCCACCGCATGCGGTTAATGAGTGAGTTCCATCGGCGCTGCACAAGGGGGACATCCTTCTGCTTCGAAGCGCGGGGGGTCGGCCCGACTCCCGCTGCCGCGCTTTCGCATGTAAAGACCCGATTTGCCGGATCACGAGCATGAGCGTTTGCGCACCATCCATCCCCGTTGATCTGGAAACAGCAGCCATCCTTCTCGATGTCGATGGTACCCTGCTCGACCTTGCTCCGACGCCGCGTGAAATCTTCGTTCCGCATTCGCTGCGCGAGACGCTCGCTCGACTTTCCGAGCGCACGGGCGGCGCCGTCGCTTTCGTGAGCGGACGGCCGCTCGAGGAGCTCGATCTGGTATTCTCTCCGCTGCAGCTGCCCGCAATCGGCGGCCACGGGGCGGAGATGCGCATTGCACCTGGAGAGGCCGCCGCGCCGCGCCGGCTGCCATTGCTCGATCCCGACGTAAAGCGGAAGTTTGCCGCCATTGCCGAGGCTGGGCCAGGCATCATCCTGGAGGACAAGGGCTATTCACTCGCCCTGCATTACCGTCTGGCGCCCGACAAGGAACGCGTGGTGCGCGAGGAGGCCGCGAAGATTCGCGCCAGTCTCGGCACTGCAGCACTCGAGCTTCTGCCGGGCAAGCTGATGCTGGAGATCAAACAGAGCGGGGTCACCAAGGCCACAGCTGTTCGAGAATTGATGCAACACGCGCCGTTTGCGGGCCGGCGGCCGATCTTCATCGGCGACGACGTGACCGATCAAAGCGTGTTCAAGATCATACCCGAGTACGACGGAATCAGCATCTGCGTCGGCCCGCCGATTCCCGGAGTCGATTTCTGTTTTCCGCAACCGGCGGAAGTGCGCCGCTGGCTCGAGCAGATATCGCAATGTGACGTGCTCGCGGCCTCATGACTGATCACGGTCTCGATCTGGCGGTGATCGGAAACGGGCGCACGGCGGCGCTCGTGGATCCCCGCGCTCGCCTGGTGTGGTGGTGCTATCCGCGCTTCGACAGCGATCCGATCTTCTGTCGGCTGGTCGCCGGCAGCGAGGAAAAGGGATTTTCGGACGTCGTGCTGGACGCAATGGTCGATTTCCAGTCCGAGTATCTGCGCAACACGGCGGTCGTTTCGACCGTTCTGACCGACGAGCAGGGCGGGGCGGTCCGCATCACCGATTTTGCCCCGCGCCATCGCCAGTTCGGGCGCGTGTTCCGCCCGCCGCAGCTCATCAGGATCATCGAGCCGGTGGCCGGGTTGCCGCGCATCACCGTCCGTTTCCGCCCCACGCATCATTACGGACAGCCGTTCGCGCATCATTCGGCCGGAAGCAATCATATCCGCTACCTGCACGAAGGGATCGTGATCCGGCTAACCAGCGATGCACCGCTGTCCTACATCGAGCGCGAGGCCCCCTTTGTCCTCACCCGGCCATTGCATCTGGTGTTCGGCCTGGACGAGCCGTTCCAGGGTGACCTCGAGACCACCTGCCGCGAGTTCTGCGATCGCACCATCGACTACTGGCTCGACTGGTCGCGCGGGCTGTCGATCTCCTACGACTGGCAGGACGAGATCATCCGCGCAGCCATCACGCTCAAGCTGAGCAATTTCGAGGAGACCGGCGGGATCATTGCGGCGCATACCACCTCGATTCCGGAGGCGCCGGGCTCGGGACGCAACTGGGACTATCGCTACTGCTGGCTGCGCGACGCCTATTTCGTGGTCAAGGCGCTCAACCGGATCGGCGCCACGCAGACCATGGAGGACTTTATCTCGTTCACGCTGAGCATCGCCGCCAATCCGAACGAGCCGATGCGCCCGGTCTACGGCGTCGTTCCCATCGACCCGATGGATGAGAGAATCGCAACCGAGCTCAGGGGCTATCGTGACGACGGTCCGGTGCGCATTGGCAACGCGGCGGCACAGCAGGTGCAGAATGATACCTATGGCAGCGTCATCCTGGCTGCCTTGCCGATGTTCTACGACCGACGTCTGCCGCGGCTCGGCGACGAGGGCCTGTTTCGGCTGCTGGAGACGCTCGGGGCGAGGGCCGGCGAGCTCGCGCTGGCCGCGGACAACGGGATCTGGGAATACCGCGGCCGTCAGCGCATCCACACCCATTCCACGGCCATGTGCTGGGCCGGCTGCCACCGCCTCGCCGCCATCGCGTCGCAGCTCGGGCTTTCCGATCGCGCGGCCCACTGGGACAGCGTCGCAGACCCCGTCCTCAAGGCGCTGCTTCTGGGCGCCTGGAATGACAAGCGAAAAGCATTTACCGCCGCGTTCGGGTCCGACGATCTCGACGCAAGCGTCCTGCTGCTGCCAGACCTCGGCGTCGTCGAGGTCGACGATCCGCGCTTTGTCAGTACCGTCAAGGCCATGGAGCGCGAACTTTTGCGCGAGAAGCACGTTATGCGTTACGCGGCGGCCGACGACTTCGGCGTGCCGGCCACGGCTTTCCTGATCTGCCGGTTCTGGCTCGTCGATGCATGGTGGTCGCTCGGTCGTCGTGACGAGGCACGTGACCTGTTCGTGGACGCGCTGGCATACCGCAACCGCTACGGCCTGCTCTCGGAGGACATCGACCCCCAGACTGGCGTGCTGTGGGGAAACTTTCCGCAGACCTACTCGATGGCAGGATTGATCCTCACCGCAATGCGATTGTCGCGCAGCTGGGAGGACCGATATTGGCGCGGCTGATAGTCGTATCGAATCGGGTTGCGATCCCCAGCCGCGATGCCACCAGCCAGGCGGGCGGGCTCGCGGTTGCCGTGCGCTCGCTGCTCAAGCGCAACGGCGGCCTGTGGTTTGGCTGGAGCGGCACGGTCGCAGATGACGACGAGGTCGCTACCAGGACGATCCAGCAAGGTGGCCTGTCCTACGTCGTGACCGATCTCGCGAGCGCGGACTACCAGGAATACTACAACGGCTTCGCCAACCGGGTGCTGTGGCCGATCCTGCACTACCGCCTCGATCTGGCGGAGTTTTCCCGCCGGGATCTGAGCGGCTATCGGCGCGTCAATGTGCATTTCGCAAACAGGATCGCCGAATGGCTGCGGCCCGACGATGTGGTCTGGGTGCACGACTATCATCTCATGCCGCTGGCGAAGATGCTGCGCGAACGTGGGCATCGCAATCGTATCGGGTTCTTTCTGCACGTTCCATTTCCTCCCCCGGAGATACTCACCGCGCTGCCGAACCACGAATGGCTCATCCCGCAGCTGAGCGCATATGATCTGGTCGGCTTTCAGACCGAGAACGACGCGACCAATTTTGCGCGCTATCTCGAAAACGAGTGCCACCTGCAAAAGCGCGGCGCCTATAGCTTTCAGACCAACGAGCGAATGGTACGCATCGGAGTATTTCCGATCGGGATCGAGACCAACGAGTTCAACCGACTTGCACGCCGCTCCGCGCGCTCTCCGCTGGTGCAGAACGTGCTCGATAGCCTGGCCGGGCGTGCCATGGTGATCGGGGTCGATCGGCTGGACTATTCCAAGGGCCTTGCCCAACGCATGGACGCATTCGAGCGTTTTCTCGCGCTTTATCCCGATTGGCGCGGCAAGGTGACCTACCTGCAGATCACTCCCAAAAGCCGCTCCGAGATCCAGGAATATGCGGATATGGAGCGCACGATCAGCGAGGCCGCCGGCCGCATCAACGGCACCTATGGCGAGGTCGCATGGACACCAATCCGGTACGTCAACCGGGCCTACAGCCGCAGCGTGCTTGCCGGCCTTTACCGCTCCGCACGAGCAGCGCTGGTCACGCCGTTGCGCGACGGAATGAACCTGGTTGCCAAGGAATACATCGCCGCGCAGGACGCCGATGATCCCGGAGTCCTCATCCTGTCGCGCTTTGCGGGAGCTGCCGCCGAATTGACCGCAGCGCTACTCGTCAATCCCTACGATCCGGAAGCGGTCGCGATCTCGATCTCCCATGCGCTCTCGATGCCGCTCGAGGAAAGGCGCTCTCGGCACGACGCCCTGTTCCGCCTCATTTCCGAAAACGACCTCAAAAGCTGGGGCGAGCTGTTCCTCGCCGCATTGACGAAGGATGCAGACCTGCCGCTCTGGCACGAGCATCTCGGCCTAAGCCCGATGCTCAACCGCGGTCTCGCCTAGGGCGCGTGCGTCTGTTTGCGCAGCGAAATCGACGACCACTTTGATGTCTTCGGGGCGATGCTCGAGCGCCTCGCTCGCCCGCTCGAGCGGCACGCGGCGGGTGATCAGACGACGCAGCCAGTCGCGGTCGGCGCGAGCGAGCGAACGCGCAGCCATCTCATAATGTCTCCGATTGGCGTTCACGGAGCCGAATACGCAATCGTTGTCGAGCACCAGGCGGCGATTGAGCCCGCCGATGTCGATCTGCGACAGCCTGCCCGGCAGCGTGACGCCGGTCAGGCACACAATACCGGCGGGCGCACTTGCAGCGAGACAGGCCTGAATGACGGAAGACGCACCCGTGCATTCCAGGATCAGGTCCGGCGCGAGATGATGAAGGATGCCGGCATCGATGTGGAACGTTCCGCCCAGATCGCGCACCAGCTGCTCCTTTGCTCCGCCGCGGGTGCGTCCGAGCACGTGCACTTCAAGATTGCGCTGAGCCCCCATCAGAGCCGCAAGCAGGCCGATCGGGCCAGCGCCGGTCACGAGCACAACCCGCGGTTGCCCACCGCGCGAGCGGCGGCCAATCCGCTCTGCATGATCCCATGCTTTGGCGAGGATGCTCGCCGGCTCAAGCAGGACCCCCAGATTCCCCAGCTCCGGCTCGATCTTGACCGCGAACTGCGGCTCGATGCGAAAGCGCTCGGCGCCGTAGCCGTGCCGTTCCTTGATGCCGCGTTCCGTGTAGCGTCCGTTGCGGCACATGTCCCATTCCCCGGCGGCGCAGGCGGCGCACGGCTCGGGATCGGGGCGACGCACAATCCCTACAATGAGGTCGCCCGCAACAAGTCCGCACCCGGCGGGCGCGACCTCGACCATCGCCAGCGACTCATGGCCGAGTATCAGATGCTCCTCTCCCGGCGGGGCGGCGCCGTAACCCTGCAATATTTCGCGATCTGTTCCGCAAATCCCGAGCGCCAACGTGCGCGCCAGCACTGATCCGTCCGAGAGCGGCGGCTCCGGGACATTCTTGACGCGCGCAGAATCGGCAACTCCGGGCACGGCGGTGAGCGCGCGCATCTCCTCGATCTTTCCAGGGGCCGCAGGTGGCGAGAACGAAAAAATACTATGCCGCAGCTACCAGGAAAGTTCCCTGCCGCTGCAAACAAGTCGAGCACCATCTGCGCGGAAGCCGGACGGTACCCAGGGCTGGATGAGGAACCATTTGCAGTGCAAGACGTTGGCGCCGGAGTGGGTTCTCCCCTGCCTGGAGCTGTCAGCCGATGAGAATTGCGCAGATTGCGCCGCTCATGGAGAGCGTGCCGCCGCGACTTTACGGAGGAACCGAGCGCATAGTCTCCTACGTGACGGACGAGCTTGTTAGGCTCGGCCATGATGTCACGTTGTTCGCGAGCGGCGATTCGGTATCCACGGCCACGCTCGTTCCTTGCGCTGCCATGGCGCTGCGGCTTGACTCCAACGTGCGTGACTTCATTCCGTACTACATGCTGATGCTCGACCGCGTACGCGAGCTCGCCGATGAATTCGACATACTGCATTTCCACATTGATCAGTTTCACTTTCCGCTGTTCCGGCCCATAGCCCACCGGACCGTCACCACGCTGCATGGACGACAGGACTTGCATGACCTCAAGCCCCTCTATCTTGGATTCGGCGACATGCCGCTGGTATCGATCTCCGAGAATCAACGCCGGCCCGTCCTCAACAGCAATTTTGTCGCCACCGTGTATCACGGCATCCCCGCTGACCTGCTGAGCGCGAACTACCACCCACGCGGAGGCTATCTTGCATTCCTCGGCCGCATCTCACCCGAGAAACGGCCGGATCGTGCCATCCAGATCGCCCAGGCGGCCGGCATTCCGCTCAAGATCGCGGCCAAGGTCGACAGGGTGGATGAAGCTTATTTCCGCGAGCAGATCGAGCCGCTTCTGAGCCTGCCGGGCATAGAGTTTCTCGGCGAGATCAACGACCGCGGGAAGGCCAAGTTTCTCGGCGAGGCGCGTGCACTCCTGTTCCCGGTGGATTGGCAAGAGCCGTTCGGGCTTGTCATGATCGAGGCGATGGCATGCGGCACGCCGGTTCTCGCCTTCCGTTGCGGCTCGGTCCCGGAAATCATTGATCCCGGCGTGACCGGCGCCATCGTGGAGTCCATGGAGGAGGCCGTGCAGGTGCTCCCACGTGTGCTTAGCCTCGATCGCCGACGGGTTCGCCGCCGGTTCGAGCAACGTTTCACTGCCGGCCGGATGGCGCGGGACTATGTTCAGGTCTATCGTTCGCTGCTGGGGCGCGAGCGACCTGTGCAGCACCGCAACCGCATGCAGCCCGTGCTCGAAAATGAGATGAATTGAAGAGCTTCATGGCGATCGAGAGCGCGGCGCTCCCGAAACGGCTGTATGACGCCCCTCACGAGGAGCCGTTCTCTATAGGCGCGACGGCTCCCGCGCAGCGCTCCCGCTATGTGCTCAAGCAGGACAACACGTTCATCGTCGTGGACAGCTATGGCGACATGGGCGTGGCCACCGGCGGGCCGGATGGCCTGTTTCACTGCGATACGCGCTTTCTGTCCTATCTCGAGCTCCTGCTCAATGGCGCTCATCCGTTGCCGCTGGGCTCCAATGTACGCGACGACAACACGCTGCTGACCATCGATCTCACCAATCCGGACACGTATTTCGAAAATCGACTTGTCCTGCCAAAGGACACGCTGCATGTGGTGCGCACGATCTTTGTCTTGCACGATTGCTCCTACCAACGTCTCGCGATCCGCAACTACAGCGAAGAGCCCGTTGGCCTGCGCCTGAACCTCCTGTTCGACGCTGATTTCGCGGACCTGTTCGAAGTACGCGGCCTGCAGCGGGAGCGCCGCGGCGTTGTCCGCAGGCAGGCCGCGGGCCCTCATAACGTGCGACTGCTTTACGAGGGCCTCGACCGAAAGGTGCGCGAGGCCTCGCTGGTCTTCGATCCCACACCCAACGAGCTGACAACCTCCAGCGCCGGTTATCGCCTCAACCTTGCCTCACGGCAGGCGGCAGCGATCCAGGTTGCGATCGGCTGCGGCGAGCCAGAGCCGCCGGCCGCAGCCCCACCGGCACGAGCGCTACGCACTATCCACCGCAATCGGCGCGCGATCTCGCATCGGGTCTGCACGGTGGAAGGATCCAATGATCTCTTCAATGAGGTGCTGTGCCGGTCGATGTCCGACCTCTACATGCTGATGACGAGCACGCCGCAGGGCCCTTATCCCTACGCCGGCATTCCCTGGTATTCGACCACGTTCGGACGCGATGGCCTGATCACGGCCATGCAAATGCTGTGGCTCGACCCGCGCGTGGCGCTTGGCGTGCTGCGCCGACTTGCCGCGTATCAGGCTACGAGCGAGGATCCTCCCGCCGACGCCCAGCCGGGAAAGATCCTGCATGAGATGCGCAGCGGCGAGATGGCGGCGCTGCGCGAGGTACCGTTCGGGCTCTGCTACGGCAGCGTCGATTCCACTCCGCTCTTCGTCATGCTGGCCGGCCTCTATCTCGAGCGAACCGGGGACGAGGCAGCCCTCATGGAGCTGTGGCCTGCGGTCGAGGCGGCGCTCGCCTGGATGGACCGTTTCGGCGATCGCGACGGCGACGGGTTCATCGAGTACCACCGTGCCACCGAGCAGGGCCTCGCCAACCAGGGTTGGAAGGACTCGTATGATGCCATCTTCCATGCCGACGGGCAGCTTGCGGAAGGGTCAATTACGCTCGCCGAGGTGCAGGGCTATGCCTATTACGCGAAGCGATTGGCCGCCGGCTGCGCCGAACGCCTGGGGATGGCCGAGCGCGCCCAGCAGCTCAGGGTCGATGCTGGCCGCCTCGCGGAGCGCTTCGAAGCGAGCTTCTGGTGTCCGCAGATAGGGATGTACGCGCTGGCGCTCGATGGCAAGAAACAGCAGTGCCGCGTGCGCAGCTCCAATGCCGGTCAGCTGTTGTTCACCGGAATTGCCCGGCCTGAGCGGGCGAAGGAGGTGGCGGATGCCCTGATGCGCAGCAGCTTCTTCTCGGGCTGGGGCATTCGCACCATTGCCGATACAGAAGCCCGCTATAATCCGATGTCCTACCACAACGGGTCAGTCTGGCCCCATGACAATGCGCTGATCGCACTGGGCATGGCCCGATGCGGTCGCCACGATTTGCTCGAGCGTCTGTTCAAGGGCCTCTTCGATGCGGCGACCTACATGGAAATGCGCCGGTTGCCAGAGTTGTTCTGCGGGTTTCGTCGCGGGCGCGGACGCGGGCCCACCCTATATCCCGTTGCCTGTTCGCCACAAGCGTGGGCGAGCGCAGCCCCGTTCACGTTGATCGAGGCTTCACTCGGGCTGGAATTCGATCCCGCCGCCAACGAGATTCGCCTGCGCAATCCCTGCCTGCCCACGTTCCTCGACGAGATGGTCCTGCGCGATCTCCAGCTCAACGATGCCAGCATCGACATCAAGCTGCGCCGCCATCCGTCCAGCGTCTCGGTCGAGGTGCTAGAGCAGCGCGGAGCGCTTCAGCTTTCGGTCGTGTTCGGCTGAGAACGTCACACCGTGCAGCGAGGAGCCGCCTCACCCAACGGCTCTGCGATCGGCAAGTTGGGGCGGCCTTCGGCTCATGCCCGGCGCAAATGCGCGACGAGCTGATCTGGCGTGGCCGGTGCCAGCGCCGCTTTTTGCCGATCCTGCTTTCCTGAGCGACGCATAGGCGATCGCGAGATGTTGCTGGAGCTGCCGCGCCCGAGGGTCGACAGAGGCGGCTTCTGTCAGCTCATCACGCCAGCGCGCAACCGCTTCGAGCTTGGCCTGGAGCGGCACAATCCGGCTCGCAAGGAGCCGGTCCAGCAGGGAGATCGGCAAATCGAGCTTGTGCATCAAACCTCCGGCGCGCGCAGTGCCACCGCAGTTTCAACAATCGTTCGATCATTTGGTTCCCGCGGTGCAGCATCGGAACGCGCGATGCCCAGTTGGCGCGTGCAGCCCTGCTAAGCTGCCTGCTGAATGAGCCGGGCGGGTTCCTGCAAAAGCAATTTTCGGTGCGCACTATCGCTCTTTATGAGCACGGCGGGCGGGTCGTCCCCAATCACCCGTCCTTCGTTCAGCACGACAATGCGGTCAAAGCGGCCCAAGGTGGACAGCCGGTGGGCAATCGTTATCACCGTTCGCCCCTGCATGAGTTGGTTCAAGGCTTCCTGAACGCGCTCTTCGGATTCGAGGTCGAGCGCCGAAGTTGCCTCGTCAAGCAGCAGTATGGGGGAGTTCTTGAGGAACGCGCGCGCAATTGCGATGCGCTGGCGCTGACCGCCCGAGAGCTTGACGCCGCGGTCTCCGGCAAGCGTTGCAAGTCCGTCTGGGAGCGCCTCGATGAAATCATCGCACCTGGCGGCCACGGCTGCCTCCAGCACCTCTGCGTCGGATGCATCGCTGCGTCCGTAGCGGATATTCTCGCCGATCGAGCGATGAAACAGCGAGATATCCTGCGGTACGATGGAGATCGCCCTGCGGACGCTTTCCTGGGTCACGCAGGAAATATCCTGGCCGTCGATCGTGATGCGGCCATCCTGCACGTCATAGAATCGCTGCAGCAAAGTGAAGAGGGTGGATTTTCCACTGCCGGACCGGCCAACCAGCCCGGTGCGCTGGCCTTGCGCGAACCGCAGGCTGAAATTGGAGAAAACGCGCCGGCCATCGGGATAGCGGAATGAAACGTTCTCGAACGCGACACTTGCGCCCTTCTGCACGAGCGCCCTCGCTTTCGGGCGGTCGCACAGCTCGTGCGGCACCAGCAGCACCGCCAGCGCCTCGGACAAACGAGCCATATGCTGGGTCACATCGACCAGCGCCACGGCGAGGTCGCGCGTGGCGTGCAGCACGGAAAGCCCAAGTGTGCCCACCAGGACGACGTCGCCGGTCGTGGCCACCCCTTGCTCCCACAGCGCAATCGCCCAGGCCAGCAGCCCAATGATCAGGACGATCGTTATCCCTGCGTGCAGCAATCGCAGCTTTTCGAGGTAGCGCAGGCTGCGTTGTCGCGCCGCCATCTCTCGCTCAAGCGTCCTGTCGAACCGTCCATGCTCGTGCCGTATGCCGCAAAATGCGCGCACGAGAGGCATGTTGGCGATGACGTCGACCATCTCACCATCGACTGCAGCGGCC
>Ga0306921_10004166_pt1 | contig 14790 bp, 9 predicted proteins | sample sta12Cox44000080_FD_203760 | JGI IMG/M metagenome (GOLD analysis project Ga0306921, IMG submission 203760) | Lab enrichment of tropical soil microbial communities from Luquillo Experimental Forest, Puerto Rico - statoxic.12C.oxic.44.000.080 (v2)... | ecosystem: Environmental > Terrestrial > Soil...
ACTGGCTGGTTGGGCCGATAAACATGCCGGAAAACAGATACGACAACGACGGGTGGTTCTGCCAGAAAGTCACCAGGCTGCGCAACAGATCAGGGCGGCGCAGGACGGGGCTGTCGAACACAGTGGCGCCGCCGATCACAATGTGGCTGCCGCCGCCGGTAGCAATCTGGCTGCCGTTGTAGGCGAATTTTTCCGCGGTTAACCGATTGCGGCGCGCTTCCTCAAAGAGCACTGTATAAATCTGTTCGAGTTCATCCCAACTACTCGCAGGCGGCAAGTTTACTTCCAGGACGCCGGGATCGGGAACGATGCTGAGCGATCGCAACCGAGGATCGGGAGGCGGAGTGTAGCCCTCCAGCCAAACGGGCTTGCGCAAGTACTGACAGGTATCCTCGACGGCGGCGAGCAGGTCAAGATAGTCCGCGAGATTGAACGCATACGGCAGAAACACGTGCAGCCGGCCTTCTCGGGCCTGTACGCACAGTGCTGGCCGGATCAGTTCCGCTGCAGTTTCCGGGGTGCTTGAGAGCGCGGGCAGCGGATCGTGAGTTGGGTCTTTCGGGAAGAGATCCATCCGCCGTGTTGGACGAGGTGGGAGCTTGACCCGGTCCGCGAACGGTGCGGCATCGTACTCGTGTTTGACCTCATCAGGCGCAACCCACGGCATCAAGTCAACCGGCAGGCGATAACCAATGGACGAATCGCCCGGCATCAGCACGAATCGTTCCGGGCGCGGGAACCATAACTGGCTCGACCAGGACAATCGGCCCGCTGGTTGCCGACGACGTATGGGCAGGATGTACCCGGCCGGATCAGTCGACTCGGCCGGGGGGTTGAAGGCAGGCAACAGGTTCTCAGAGGTCACCTGAAGCCGGCGCGTGAGCGCTCCCATGAATTTGAGAGCATCGGCCGCACCGAAGCCGTAGTCCTTGTCCTCGGAAGCGATGAGAGCAACATTCTCCCAGACCGGGACTCCGTCGCTGCGCCAATAGCAGCTCAGCGCCCAACGCGGCAATGTTTCGCCTGGGTACCATTTGCCTTGTCCGTAGTGGAGCATCGCGCCCGGCGCAATCTTCTCACGCAGACATCGGATAAGAGACAGCCCACGGGCTCGCTTCATCGCTCCCAGAGCATCGATGTTCCACTGCGGGCTTTCAGGATCATCGATGCCGACGAAGGTAGGTTCGCCACCCATCGTCAGGTGCACGTCCTGCGCGGTCAAGTCGGCGTCGACGCTGCGCGCAACCTGTTGGACCCGCGCCCAATCTTGTTCCATGAAGGGCTTTGACGACCGCGGTGCTTCATTTAGGCGGCGAATGGACATCGAGTAGCCGAATTCGACGTTGCTCGGCTCAACCGTGCCTCCGATGGGAGCCGCCTGATAAGCGCTGGCGGTACAGACGAGCGGGATGTGCCCCTCGCCGGCGAACAGACCCGAGGTGGGGTCCATACCGATCCAGCCTGCGCCTGGCAGGTACGCTTCTGCCCAGGCGTGCAAGTCGGCGGTGTCGTTTTGCAGACCGCTTGGATCGTCCGGTGCCGTCTCGTCCGGAGCCAACTGTATCAGATATCCTGAGACGAAGCGTGCAGCAAATCCCAAATGCCGCAGAATCTGCACCAGCAGCCAGGCAAAATCACGGCACGAGCCGGTGCGTCCTTCGAGGGTCTGCTCGCAGGTCTGGACGCCCGGATCCAGCCGAGACACATAGCCGACTTCGTCTCGCACCTTACGATTCAACTCAACCAAAAAGCCGATCGCTCTGCGCCGCTCGCGCGAGAGGTTGTTGAGAAAAGTCTGGAGGAGGGGGCCGGCCAGCTCCACCGAGCGATAAGGTTCGAGATCCCGTGCCAGCTCGGGCGTGTACTCAAAAGGGTAGTCTTCGGCCCCCGGTTCGAGAAAGAAGTCGAACGGATTGACCGGGGACAGCTCCGCGATGAAATTCACATCAACCACAAACTCGGTTGTCTTGTCCGGAAAAATAAGGCGAGCCAGGTGATTGTAATGGGGGTCAAGCTGCCACCTCAGAAAATGCTTGGAGGGAGTGACATTAAAGGAGTAACTGAGGATCGGCGTTCGGCAATGCGGGGCGGGACGCAACTGTACCACCTGTGGACCGAGTGAGACAGCTTTGTCGTACCGGTATTGTGTCCGGTGATTCAGTGCAACCTTCATGCTCATCCATCCTCATGCGGCCCACGCCTTGAGTTCGTGGCTCGTTCTCATTCGGCGGCGCAAACCCCGGAAAAGGACAAACATCTTCCCGAATGCTTATTACAACGTTACCTGAACGAAGGCCGGGTTGCTAAAAATTTCCGGGGCTGTGTGCATTCGTCTTACGTGCCGGACTGAGCCTGAATTCCGAAGCCCGTGTTTTATGTCTCGTAAGAATCTAAGAGGCAGTCCTGCACCTGTCGCAAAGTTGGGATGGGTTGAAACCCTTGCCTCATCTCCCCTGTTAGACTGAACCCTTATGAGGGAAGCGAACAACGCGCTGTCTAGTGCTTCGTCGGCCTATTTGCGCTCGGCCATGCACCAGCCGATCCAGTGGAACGAGTGGGGTGAGGAGGCCTTCGCCATCGCCCAGCGCGAGAACAAGCCGATTCTGCTCGACATTGGCGCGGTGTGGTGTCACTGGTGCCACGTCATGGACCGCGAGTCTTACGAGAGCAGCGAAATCGCGCACATCATTAACCAGCACTTCATCCCGGTAAAGGTTGACCGCGACGAACGCCCTGACGTCGACAGCCGCTACCAGCTTGCCGTCTCCGCGATCGCCGGCACCGGCGGATGGCCGCTCACCGTGTTCCTCACTCCCGAAGGGAAGCCTTTCTACGGCGGCACGTACTTCCCTCCGGTCGATCAGTACGGGCGTCCCAGTTTCAAGAAGATTCTGTTGGCGATTGCTGAAGCCTATCGCGAGCGCCGCGACGAAGTTCTAAAGTCTGCCGACGAGACCATGAATATGCTGGCAAGCGCCGAAGGCTTCGCCGGACGCCACGCTGACTTTTCCCCGCGCATTGTCGGCGTGATGGTGCACTCAGCGCTGCCCATCTCCGACGAGAGGAATGGCGGATTCGGGGGTGCTCCGAAGTTCCCCCACTCCTCGGCCATTGACCTGCTGATCGACTGGTACGCGCGCACCAAGGAAGAACGCGTCGGCAACGTGATCACCACCACCCTCACCAAAATGGCGATGGGTGGCGTGTACGACCAACTTGGCGGCGGCTTCCACCGTTACTCGGTCGACGAGCGCTGGATCGTTCCGCACTTCGAGAAGATGTCATACGACAACTCGGAGTTGCTGAAGAATTACGTGCACGCCTTCCAGGTATTTGGCTATGAATTTTATCACCACGTCGCCGGCGACATTGTCCGCTGGATGGACGAGTGGCTCAGCGATCGCGAGCATGGTGGCTTCTACGCCTCGCAGGACGCTGACATCAACCTCGACGACGACGGCGACTATTTCACCTGGACGGTTGACGAAGCCAGAGCAGTTCTCAGCCCTGATGAGTTCCAGGCGGTTTCGCTGCATTACGACATTAACGAAGCTGGCGAGATGCACCATAACCCGGCGAAGAACGTGCTCTGGGTGCGCATGCTGTCCGAAGAAATTGCCGGCCAGATGGGACGTGACGTTACTGACGTTCTCGACTTGCTCGCCATCGCTCGCGCCAAGCTGAACGCGGCGCGGCTGCAGCGGCCGACTCCGTACATCGATAAGACCCTTTACACGAACTGGAACGCGCTGTGCATTTCGGCGTACCTGCATTACGCGCGTGTGATCTACCGCCCGGATGCCCGCCAGTTTGCCCTGCGCTCGCTCGATCGCATTCTGGCGGAGGCGTGGAACAACGAGAGCGGCTTGTCGCACGTGATCGCCTACAGCGACCCAAATGCCGGGAAACGCTTCGTGCGCGGCCTGCTCGACGATTACGCCTACACCGCAATCGCCTGTCTCGACGCCTACGAAATCACTGGCGACATTAGCTACTTCCGCTTTGCGCAGCAGATCTCCGACGAAATGATTTATCGCTTCGCCGACCCGACATCCGGCGGCTTCTTCGATACCGAACCATCGCTCGAAGAGAAATTGCAGCTGGGAGCACTGTCAGCGCGCCGCAAGCCATTTCAGGATGCGCCCACGCCCGCCGGCAATCCCTGCGCGGCAATTGCGCTGCTGCGGCTGCACGCCTACACCAACGAAGCCAGGTATCGCGAAAAGGCTGAGGACACGCTTGAGGTCTTTGCCGGTGTTGCCGAGCAGTTCGGAATTTACGCTGGCACCTACGGCATAGCAGCGGCCTGGTTCTCGCGCCCGCACACCCAGGTGGTAGTCGTGGGCGAGGACGACCGGGCCGAGGCGCTGCTGAAAGCCGCCTCGGCCCGGTTCGTGGTCAACTTATCGGTCGTGCACTTGACCGACAGCGAGGCCGTGGCGCAGAACCTGCCCCCCGCGCTGGCCGAGACGATTCCGAATCTCCCGGCCGTGCAAGAGAAGAGGCCGGTGGCCGTTGTATGCACCAACTTTTCCTGCCGCCCGCCGATCGAGAATCCAGAGGAGCTATCCACGCTCCTGCGCGAAGCCATCGCTGCGCAGTAAGACTGGTTGCCGGGCTGCCGATAAGCAAATCCGTGGCCCCGTCCTCCTGGCCAGGCGAGCATCGGCACCCGCCAGGAGTTGGTTCGGCAAGGCCAAACTTCCTCGCCGATGCCGCCTCAGGCTACACTAGTGGCCGACGACCACAGGTGCTGACGTGCCTTCCACCGCGAAAAAACGGAAGTCCTCTCTTACCGTTAAATCCCAACCAACCGCAACCAAACGCAAGACGGCTGTTCCGAATCGTGCGGGCACGGGATCAGCCTTCGCCTTGGGAGTCGGCGGAAAGTCGTCGCGCTCCCGGCTGGCGAAAAAGCAGGCGCCGAGCTTCCCCGGAGGGAGCTATCTCACCCCCAGGGGCAATGTGACTGTCGGCATTCCTTCATTTTGGACGCTGCGGCAAACCAACGACGACCTGGAAGTCGAAAGCCCCTCGGGAGAGACCTCGGTGATCGTCACGGCATTTCATCGGACCGACGGCAGCGGCAGGCTCGACGCCCGCGAGTACCTGGAGAGCTTTCTTCGCACGGCTCCCGTCAAGGGACGTCCCAATGTCGAGAAAATCGGCCGTGGGCGGGCGCTTACGCGGTTTCGCGATGGGGAAGGTGAATACTGGCAAGTGGAATTTCTAACCGACGGCGAAACCTTGCTGCTGGCAACGATGAACAGCTCGCTGTCCGCGCGCTCCCAGGAAGCCCGCGTTGGGTCACAGGTTTTGTCAACATTGAGCCTGAAGGCGAAATGATGAGGGACCCGCGCTCAGTAGGCCTGGTCAAGTAGCTCGACCACGTGCATCACATGTGCTGACATTTTGTTGCGTTCGACGCCCACGCGAAACTGCAGCATGCAGCCTACGTTGGCAGTGGCAATGATCTGCGGCTCGACGCTCGCAATAAACTCCATCTTCTCGTCCAGCACCTTCATCGAGATTTCATTTTGCACCACGTTGTATACTCCGGCGCTGCCGCAGCACGAATCAGATCGCGGCGACTCGACCAGTTCCGCCCCGATGTGCCGTAACAACTGGCGCGGTGCACTGCGTATGCCCTGCGCATGAGCCAGGTGACATGGGTCCTGATACGTAACGCGTGTGTGCAAGCTGCGCTTGGGTTCCACCAGTCCCACTTCCGCAAGGTATTCGTTGATGTCGCTGGCCTTCGCGGTAAATTGCTGCGCCTTTTCCCCGTAAGCTGCGTCGTCCTGCAGCAGTCCGGCGTATTCCTTCAGGGTAGAGCCACACCCAGCGGCGTTGGTCACAATCGCGTCGAACTCGGGACTGAGCATGGCGTCAATGTTGCGCCGCGCCTGCTCGCGCGCGAAATCGAGACACCCCGCGTGCAACTGCAACGCGCCGCAGCAAGCCTGCTTCTCCGGGACGTGCACCTCGATTCCATTCCTGGTCAGCACGCGAATGGTCGCGCGGTTCAGTTCGGCAAACGCCACGCTGGCCACACATCCGATCAGTAGGGCCACTCTCCCGCGTTGCACTCCTTCCGCCGGAAATACGCGGCCGAGATCCGCAAACGAAAATTCGCTCTCGATTCGCGGAGAGAGAGCATCCAGTTCCGCTATCCCCAATAGCTTGAGAATTCCAGTCGCGCGGGCCAACGACTGCAATCCCGATCTCTGGTAAAAGCGCAGGGACCGCGCGTGGTATTCAAGGCGACGGAATGACGGCAGAATATCCGCGTAGAAATGCTTGCGAAGCCAGGTCGCCAGCCACGGCCGTTGGTAGTTCTCTGCGATCTGCGCTCGCGCCTGCTCCAACAGGCTGCCGTACGCCACTCCTGATGGACACGCGGTCTGGCAGTTCAGGCAGCCCAGGCAGCGATCAATGTGGGTGACAAACGAATCGCTCAGCGTCAGCCGGCCTTCATCCACCTGCACGATCTGGTAGATCCGGCCGCGCGGCGAATCCATCTCCGTACCCAGCGCGCGGTAGGTCGGACACTGATCGAGGCACAAGCCGCAGTGCACGCATCGCGAGTACAGATCCCAGGACGGCTTCTCGTGCGGTGAGAAGTTCGAGTGGCGCATCTCGGTCACAATCGGCGCGGTGCTCAAAAGATCTCCCTTCCGCGCAAAATGTTCCTGGGATCGAGTGCCTGCTTTACCGCGCGCATGCTGGCTAGGCTCGGCGGCTGGATTGGCCATGGATTGCTGGCATGTTCGAATTTCACGCTGGCGCCATCCCCGACGCCCTTTTTCAACTCCTCAACCATCACCCCGGGGGGCCACGGGACCTCCGAGTTGATCGGCCAGGCAGTTGCCAGAACGTGGCCTACGCCCACTCGGCCAACGAAAGCGACGCCAATCGCGTCGCCCCATGTTGCTCGTTCGAGGGATTCGATCACCCGAAACACATCCCGCGGCAGCACGTTGATCTGTATGCGTACCGGCGGAAACGGTTCGTTGATGCGTCCCTCTTCGGGGCAGAGGGGAAAATTCTCGATCGCGCGCCACATTCCACTCTCGATTTCGCCTTCGAGCTCACGCGTGACCGCCGATCCCAGCTCCCTGCGATAGCGCGCCAGTACAGCATCGCTGCCCGCTGCGCGTATGCAGATGACCCACGCGTCGTCAGTCATCTCTGGTCGCATCAGCTTCCTTGCCCCGGGTGACACCAACTCCAGACACATAGGCGACAGCGGCGATCGGATTACAGAATCACGGAACCGCAAAGCTTCGCCTGCGGACCTGAATTCGGCGAGAAACGTCCGCGTCTGCCCCGGCGCAGGAAACAGCTTGAAGCTGGCGGAAGTGATGACGGCCAGCGTGCCATAGCTACCGATCAGGAGCTTCATCAAGTCGTATCCCGCAACATTCTTAACGACCCTGCCACCGCCCTTAGCACGTCGCCCATCTCCAGTGACGAACCGAATCCCGATGCAGTAGTCACGCACCGCTCCATACCCGTGTCGCAGTGGGCCTTGGGCAGCGGTCGCCAGAAGTCCGCCGATGGTGCAACGCCCGGGCGCCGGAGGATCACCCGCGAACATCAATCGGTCGGCAGAGACCATTGCGTTTAACTGCGCGACGGTGGTCCCCGCACCAACTCCTACGGTCAGGTCGGCGTGATCGTAGTGCTCGACTTCTGTGAGCCTCGTGGTGGACATCACCATACAGGGCTGCTTATCGTGACCGAGAATCTGTGGAACACTCCCGGCGGAGGGCACGATCGGCAAGCCATCCTGATTCGCCAGCTTTATCACTGCAGCTACCTCTTCCGCCGAGCCTGGCCACACACCGACGGTAGGATAGGGAGAGAAGAAGACCCAGGAAGACTTCAGTTGTTCGGGATCGTCGACTACGTGCGCCTCTCCGCAGATCGCGCGCAGCTGGCGCGCCACATCAATCGACACTCCGGTCGTGCTCACATGCCCTCCGCAGCCAGCACCGGATTCGTGGTTCGTCCGCGCGTCTCCGCGCACATGCGCGTGGTGGGAAACAGCTTTCCCGGATTCAGCACGCCCTCGGCGTTGAACGCGTTGTGGAGGCTCAGCATCACGTCGAGGTCTTCCTCGGTAAACAGCAGCGGCATCAGGTTCCGCTTTTCCAGACCCACCCCGTGTTCGCCGGTGATCGACCCACCCATCGACACGCAACGCTCCAGGATTTCGGCGCCGGCCGCCTCCACGAGTTTCAACTGTGCAGGGTCGCGCGGATCGAACAGGATCAGCGGGTGCAGATTGCCGTCACCCGCATGGAAAATGTTGCCGATGCACAGCCCATACTTTTCGGCTACGCCTCCGATGAAATGCAGCACCGCGGGAATCCGCGTGCGCGGCACCACGCCATCCTGCGAATAGTACGATGGCGCCAGCCGGCCCAGCGCCGCAAATGCGTTCTTACGGCCCTTCCACAACAGCGCCCGTTCCGTCTCGTCTTTTGCGCGCCGCACTTCGCGCGCCTTCTGCTGCACGCAAACTTCTCGGACCGCCGCAGCCTGTTCTTCGACCAGCTCAGCCAGGCCCTCCAGCTCGATCAGCAGCACCGCGCCCGCGTCCAGCGGATAGCCCGCGTGGCACGCGGCCTCTACCGCGCGCAGCGTCCAGCCGTCGAGCATTTCCAGCGCCGCCGGAGTTATGCCCGCGGCCGTTATCGCCGCCACCGTGCGCGCTCCGTCGTCGATGGTCTCGAAGATCCCCAGCAGTGTGGCCACACGCTCCGGGCGCCGCAGGAGCTTCACCATGATCTCGGTAACGATGCCCAAGGTCCCTTCCGAACCGACAAAAAATCCTGTCAGGTCGTAGCCGCTACACTCGGCGGCTTTCCCGCCGAAATGCACCACCTCACCGTGCGGCAGTACCGCCGTCAGTCCCGTGACGTGATTCACCGTGACGCCATACATCAGGGTGTGCGGACCTCCGGAGTTTTCCGCCACATTGCCGCCGATGGTGCAGGCCTTCTGGCTGGAAGGATCGGGCGCGAAGTACAGCCCAAGATGTGACACATTGTCAGACAGCGTCTGGTTGACCACGCCCGGCTGCACCACCGCGCGCATGTTTTCTGCATCCACTTCGAGGATGCGGTTCATGCGTGCGAAGGCCAAGGTCACCCCGCCTTCCGGCGAGATGGCTCCCCCGCTCAGTCCAGTGCCGGCCCCGCGCGCCACCACCGGGAACCCGGACAAACTGGCTAGTCGCAGAATCTCTGAAACGTGAGCGGTGGTTTGCGGAAACACCACAGCGACGGGAGTGCATTTGCGCACCCCTGCGTCGTATTCGTACAGCATCAGGTCCTCGGGACGGTCCAGTACAGCGTCGCGCCCCGCAATCTTCCGCAGCTGATCGACCACCGCCGGGATGCGCATAGGACGACACTGAGTTTAGCACCGCTGGGATGCCCGGGGGAGCCAAGTAATCATGCTCTCTAATCGAGGGGAAGCTGAAAGAGCTGGCCTTTAGAGCCGGCTCTGAGCGAAGTCGAGGGCCAGCGTAAAGGCCGCCCTACGAACATGGGTTTTAGCCCTGAAAAAAGGAGCGACGACACTTTCAATGTCGCCGGCCTTGCTTAGCTCACTGAGGTCTGGATATAGGCGCGCATCATGTCAGCTTCGCCGCACTTCTCATCCAGCGTCTGCCGCAGCAGGTCGCGCAGCGACAGAAAGCCCACCAGCATCTTGCCATCGCACACCGGCAGGTGCCGCACGCCGTGTGTCTGCATCATCACCATGGCGTCCTCGCAAGTGGAGCCCGGTGCGAGCGTTCTAAGCTCCGTGCTCATCACCTCCGAGATCCGCGTGGTCAGCGGATCGCGGCCCTTGGTGACCACCTTGCTCATGATGTCGCGTTCGGAAAATATTCCAACCAGCGTCGTTCCATCCAGCACTGGCACGGCGCCGACCTTGCAGTCGACCATGTACCTGGCGGCCTCGAACACCGTCTGGTCCGGTTGGATATAGTGGATCGTTCGGTTGATCAGGAGATCACGGATTGTCGCCATAGTGCCTCCGCCGAAGTGGGGCCCTGTAGATGCGGGGAGTATATTCCGGCCGGCTGTCCCACACAAGCCGATTTTGCTTGTGTGGGCTGCCACGACGGGGTGCCCGACGTTCGCCTGCAGGCTGGTGCGCCAGGTTCGCGCCGCGGGGTTCAGCGCTAACCTGCGAATGATATTCCCCTGGATCAGGGCGCACCGCCCTTATCGTCTGCTGTGGCGGACGACACGGAGAACACAAGTTCCACCCAAGACGCGGGTGTCCCACCCAAGCGGCCGTTGCCTGGGTAGGATAGCTAGCGAGAGAATTGAATGGTTTTCCCACGCTCGACTACGACTAGCCTGCGGCGAGACACCGCCGCCGCTCGACTGATATCCTCGAAAATCGACCCTGTAGGCTTCTGACGCTCCAGAGGAGGACGACACGCAAATGGCGATCAGCTTGGAAGGAAGCACGGTGGTGGTGTTTGGCGTGGCCAATAAGCGCAGCATTGCCTGGGCCATCGCACAACGCATGCAGCAGGCTGGTGCACGACTGGCGGTTACTTACCAGAACGAGCGCCTGAAGCAGGAGGCCGACGACCTCATCACCGCCTTGCCTGACGCCCAGGCCTTCCAGTGCGACGTCTCCAGCGACGACGAAATCGCCGAGCTCTTCGAGGACTTGAAAGCGAAATACGGCAAGATCGATGCCCTGGTACATAGCATCGCTTACGCTCCGGCCGAGGCCCTGCAGAACGAGTTCGTCCAGACCGGCCGTGAGGCCTTCCGCATCGCGCTCGATACCAGCGCTTATTCGCTGGTGGCACTGGCGCGCGCCGCTGCTCCGCTGATGACCGAAGGCGGCAGCATCCTGACGATGACTTACTACGGCGCGGAGAAAGTTGTCCCCAAGTACAACGTAATGGGCGTTGCCAAGGCCGCGCTCGAAGCCTGCGTCCGCTACCTCGCCTACGACCTCGGCAAGCACAAGATTCGCGTCAACGCCATCTCCGCCGGTCCGATCAAGACCCTGGCAGCGCGCGGTATCGGCAGCCTCGGCGAAATGATGAAAACCCAGGCCGAAAGGGCGCCCCTGCAGCGCAATATCGATGTGAACGAAGTTGCGGCGACGGCAGTCTTCTTGGCCAGCGACGGTGGCAGCGGCATCACCGGCGAGACTATCTACGTCGATTGCGGCTACAATATCATGGGGTTCTGAGGCTGTGGTCAGTAGCTAGACTAAGCCGGGATCCCAAGCTAGTCGTAATTGCACCGCTATAGCAAGGGCACAGTCGCTGTATCCTGTGAGCCTTGGAATCTCGGGTGCGTTACTGCCGATGATGACTACCGCAACTCTTCCATGCACTCTTCCAGCACTCTGCGCGAGGGTCGGGTTACCTTCTCTGGCAAACTCGCCAGCGGCTCATCGGTCATGTCCAGCATGTCGATGAAGTTCGGCGCCTGGGTGTTTAGGTAGAAAACCCCGGTCAGCACCTCGTCCGCTTGATGGGATTCCATCAGCCGCTGAATGGCACCGATCTTGTTGGTCGGATCGTAGTCCTCCTCCAATTTCCGCAGGCGGAGCGACGAACCATCGTGCATGATTACGTTGACACTCGAACCCTCCTCGTACTCGACATCGATCTCGTCAAACGCGGGAATGAAGTTCAGATCATGCAGCGGTTCTTCATGGTCCTTCATGAACTTGTAGGACTTGGTGGAACCCTCATGATCGTTGAAGGTCACGCACGGTGAGACGACGTCGATCAAGACCGTTCCACGGTGTGCCAGGGCCGCTTTCAACATGGTGTGGAGCTGACGCTTGTCACCCGAAAATGATCGCCCCACGAAGGTCGCGCCCAGCGAGATTGCCAGCGCACAGGTATCAATGGGCGGAAGTTCGTTGATCACACCGGTCTTCAGCTTTGATCCTAGGTCTGCCGTAGCCGAGAACTGCCCTTTCGTCAGACCGTAGACGCCGTTGTCTTCAATGATATAGATGACGGGAAGATTCCGGCGCATCAGGTGCACGAACTGGCCAATGCCGATCGAGGCGGTGTCGCCGTCTCCGCTGACCCCCAGTGCAATGAGCTTGGAGTTTGCCAGCACCGCCCCGGTCGTAACGGACGGCATGCGTCCGTGCACGGAATTGAAGCTGTGCGAGCGGTTCATGAAGTATGCCGGACTCTTGGACGAGCAACCGATGCCTGACATCTTGATCACTCGCTCGGGCCCGATGCCCATGTCGTAGAAGGCATCGATGATGCGCTCGGAAATGGCGTTGTGTCCGCAGCCGGCGCAGAGCGTAGTCTTGCCGCCGCGATAGTCGAGCACGGTTAGCCCGATACGGTTGGTCTTGGGTTTTGGGGTGGCAGTGCTGGCCATTTACTTACTCTCCTGGGAGATGATGTCGTCGGTTACGGAGCGCGCATCAATCGGCAGCCCGTTGTAGTGGCGGATACTGCGCAGCCGAACGATGTGGTCAGCCGGGACATCCAGCTTCAGCAGCTGGAACATCTGGCCGTCGCGATTTTGGTCCACGACATACACTCGCGCGTGCGCAGCGACGAATTCGTTAACTGCGTTAGAGAACGGATACGCCCTCAATCTCAGATAATCGGCGTTGAGGCCGTGCTCGGTTTGCAATTGATCAAGCGCCTCAACCAACGCGTGATGCGACGTGCCATAGGCGATGATGCCAACGTCACTGCCGTCATTCCGAACCACCTCCGGCTGGGGAACGAGCTTGCGGGCGTTCTCGAACTTGCGGCGCAGACGATCGAGATTGTTCGCGTAATCGTCAGGGCGTTCACTGTATCGCGATTCCTCATTGTGACCACTGCCGCGGGCGAACCAAGCCGCTTGCGGGTGGTCATTTCCAGGCAATGTGCGATATCCAATTCCGTCACCATCGACGTCCTTGTACCGCGAGAATCCGCCTAACTGGTCGAGGTCTTCCTTGGTTAGAATTTTGCCGCGATGGATTGGCTGCTCCGGATATTGGAACGGTGCCGACATCCAGTTGTTCATGCCGAGGTCCAGATCAGACATCACAAACACTGGAGTCTGTAGTTGCTCAGCAAGGTTGAAAGCGTCGCTTGCCATCGAGAAGCACTCAGCGGCCGAACATGGAATCAGCATGGGATGCGCCGTGTCGCCGTGGGAAAGCTTGGCAACGAACTCGATGTCGCCTTGCGAGGTGCGCGTCGGCAGGCCGGTGGAAGGGCCAACCCGCTGAATATCCCAGATAACGCCCGGGATTTCGACGTAGTAGCCCAACCCGGCAAACTCCGCCATCAGGGAAATCCCCGGGCCGGCAGTGGCCGTCATGGAACGAGCCCCCGCCCATCCCGCGCCCAGAACCATGCCGATTGCGGCCAGTTCATCCTCCGCCTGGACGATGGCGAAAGTTGCTTTGCCATCATCACCGACACGGTAGGACTTCATGTACTCAATGAGAGTTTCGACGAGCGAAGAGGACGGCGTGATGGGATACCAGGTGACGACCGTGACGCCCGCAAACATGCAGCCCAGGGCAGCAGCCGAATTGCCGTCCACGATGATCATGCCAGCAGTCTTATTCATGCGCTCGATGGTGAAAGGGTCGGATTTCGTAAGGGATGCAGTGGCGTAGTCATAACCGGCATTGGCGGCGTCCCAGTTCAGATCGGCGGCCTTCAGCTTCTTTGCGAACTGTTTGCGCAAGGCCTTCTCTACTTCCGCCATGTCGAGTTTGAGCAATTGTGCCATCACCCCGACATAAATCATGTTCTTGACCAGCTTGCGCAACTTGGCTTCTGGACAGACGGTCGCCACGATCTTGTCGAAAGGCGCGGAATAAAAGACCAGGTCGGAGCGTAATTCGCTTAGCTTCAGCGGTTCGTCGTAAAGAACTGCGGCACCTGGAGCCAGCGCCAACACGTCTTCGCGCGCTGTCTCTGGATTCATCGCGACTACGAAATCAATTTCCTTTTTGCGGGCGATGTACCCTTTTTTGCTGGCGCGGATGGTGTACCACGTCGGCAGCCCGGCAATGTTTGACGGGAAGAGATTCTTGCCTGAGACGGGAACGCCCATTTGGAAGATCGAGCGCAGAAGGATCGTGTTGGCGCTTTGCGACCCCGAGCCGTTGACGGTTGCTACCTGAATGCTGAAGTCGTTGACAATAGGCTTGCGGTCGGCCGCATCGGCCGCATCGTGGACTGCAATCTCTGTGGTGGCCATCAATACCCCTAGGTCCGGTTGCCCCGCTCTACAAGGATGGTGGAGGGGAGTTCCTTTATTATAGGGCAGCAAACCCCTGAGGAGAACCGCGCAGATGTGAACTGGGTGTACTGGAAAGATACGAAATGCCCGGACGGCGGGAGTCTGGTCGGTGTCGCCGGGCGGAAGCAAAGGGGAAAGAGCAGGGTCGCTCGCGGACTGACGTCCGCTCGAGTCATTAAATATGAGGGCTTGACCCCGCTTCTCCCGTCTGGGCTGACGCCAGACTGAAGTCCACTCGGGATCTATGAGGGGGGTCTACGGCACATCTACAGCTTGCAGAAAAACACCTCTTTCAGGGGCTTTGCGTCAGACACGACTTCCGTCGTGCCGCTAAGCCGTTTATTTTTGACTCCCCGTGCGCACTTCGGTGTGTGCGGGACACCCTTCGAAGACTTTTCAGCAGCCTCTAACGCTGTGCCCCTTCAAAACCATCGCTGAATCTAACTATTTCAGCAGCCCGCTAAACCGTCTCGTAATACTGGGCCATATTGCGGAACTTCTT
>Ga0306921_10004167_pt1 | contig 14788 bp, 10 predicted proteins | sample sta12Cox44000080_FD_203760 | JGI IMG/M metagenome (GOLD analysis project Ga0306921, IMG submission 203760) | Lab enrichment of tropical soil microbial communities from Luquillo Experimental Forest, Puerto Rico - statoxic.12C.oxic.44.000.080 (v2)... | ecosystem: Environmental > Terrestrial >...
TCCTGGTTGGTCGCCTGATCTCGCGAGCCTTGCGGATGAATGCAACGGTCTTGATCGCCTCGGGGGCGGTCGATCAGTTCGTGGACAGGGGAGATCGCGATGGATTCCGATTGGTTCTGGGTAATGTTGGCCCTCGGCATATTCATCCCGGCAGGCATGCTGCCACTCGTATGGGCGCGCGACGCTTGCCGTTGGTGGCGCGAACAGCGCCGCGACCGGCGCGATCTCCCCTTGAACCCGCGCGTGAGTCTTTCGCTCAACCCGTCTGGTGACAGGGTGGGGAAGCCAGCGCGCCTGCAGCCGCGCAAATTCGCCGTTGTCGCGCAGCGTCGCAAGCGCGCCGTTGACCGCCTAGATGCGTCCGGCCTCGAGGTCGTCAAGCGCAGTCGCGATACCGTGATAGGGATAGTACTTGATGCCGGCAATCGCGCCTTCGGCCAGCAGACGTTTGGCGACGAAGTCAGACGTGTTGCCGGATTGAATACCGGCGGTCAGGCCATGCAGGTCGCGCAGTGAGGTCACGTTTGGCGTCGAGCGACGATTGACTGCCACGCCCTGGTTGAATTCGAGATAGGGCTGGGAAAACAGCGCGACGGTCGCGCGTTCCGGCGTGATCGTCGTGCCGGAGATGACGCAGTCGTGGCTGCCTTTTGCGAGGCCGTCGAGGATCCCATTGAAATCCGCGCCCGAATACCGCGTCGGCTGCAAGCGGAGTCCGAGCTGCACACAAATTGCGTGCATCAGCTCGATATCGAAGCCGCTCGACGATCCATCCTGGATGATATCGAAAGGAGGATCGGGATAAGCCGATGCGACGATCAGGGTTCCCGGCGTTAAAGTCAGTTCCATGGACCGGGCCGATCATCCGACATCGCGATGCAAATGCGCGAACGCGGCGGCGAAGAATGATGCCGCTGCGCGCTTTTACTCTGCCGCCTCGCGCGACGGACGCGGATAAATCCGGTCATAAAGCTCGGGGCGCTGCCATTGCGGGCCAAGCACGCCCTGCTTAGCTGCGCAGGTTGCGGATGAGCCCACCTCGTCACGGCTCGCCCGCAAGTGGCGCACGCGCTCGAGGCTCACATCGACGACCGTAGTCCCGGCAATGGTGCTCTCGAACAAGATCTCCTCCGGGCTCGCCACCATCGCCAGCCCACGCTCGGAGTGATTGAACAGATTCTGCGTCGTCACCACGATCGCAAGGTTCTCGATCGCGCGCGCCCAGATGAGCGTGCGCCAAGTCGCCCAGAGTTTTCCCTTGTCCTTGCCCGCCGGCATGAAGATCAACTCGGCGCCGCGCAACGCGAGCGCGCGGGCGACCTCGGGCATATAGACCTCGCTGCACATGGCGAGCCCGACCTTGCCGTGCGCCGTGTCGAACACGGGGAATTCATCGCCCGGCACCCACTGGAATTCCCACGCCGGGCCGCCGGTATAGATCCAGGGGCCGTTCGGATGCGTGCGCCGATAGCGCGCGGGCGCGCGCCCGTCCGGGTACGCCATGCAGATGAGATTGTAGGCGGTCGCCGCCTTCACATCGATCGACGCAATGGTGCCGAACACCACGTGGATGCGATGCTTCGCCGCCGCTTCGACCATGGCCGCAGTGGGGTCGAAGCTCGCCGGCATGCGCCACGGACCAGGGTACGTTTCGGGGAAGCAGACAAACTGTGCGCCTTCGCCTGCCGCACGTGCGATCGCGCGCTCCGCTTCGCCGACGTTGGCGGCGTCGCTGCCCGGCGGATGACAGATCGGTTGCACCACAGCAATACGGAAGGTCATGGCGGTCGCTCCGGCCCTTCATGTCGTAGGAATCATCGCGACTGCATCCGTCGCGACGGGTCTCGCTGCGCTCGACCCGTCCTACCCACCCCGCAGATTGAAGCCGCGCCGAAGCACGGTCAAGCAAGCCATGCGGAGCGGGATCTCTGCCGCAAGACCAACGTGCCGACAATCGCCAGATTGATGGCGTTGGCGGCAACGCCGGCCGCGAAGGCCGGCGCATAGGTCCCGAAGTGATCGTAAAGCGCGCCCGCCAGCCAGCCCCCAAGCGCCATGCCGCTGCCGCTGCATAAAAGCAGCATGGGGATTCGCCAGTAGGCTTGGGCGGCCGGAAACAGCTCTCGGATCGCCAGCACATAGGCGGGAATGATGCCGGCGAAGCCCAAGCCGAAGGCGGCGGAGACCGTGAACAGCCCGATTTCATCCTGCGTGAACATGAACGCCGCCATGGCGAGGAGTTGGAAAATCGAGCCGGTCACCACCGTGGGGAGGCCGCCGATGCGATCGGATACCCATCCCCAGAATTGGCGGCTGATGAAGGCCGTGCCCAACAGCACCGACAACATCGCCGCGCCGTGCGACGCGAGAATGCCGAGATCGCTGCAAAACGCCGGTAAATGCGCCTGCGGGATGGCCATCGGAACACAGCAGAAGATGCTCGCGGCCGCCATCAGCCCGAAGACGAGATTGGGCGGCCAGCCCATTACGGTGCTCGGCGCGGAGAGCATGCCGAACGCGCTGACCGGAAGCTGCAGCTCGGGCGGCGGACGCAGAAACAGCGCCGCCAGCGGGACGACGACGGCGACCTCGAGCAGGCCATAATAGAGCATGGTCTGCCGCCAGCCGGCGTAGGCGACGGCACGCTCGAAAATTGGCGGCCAGACTGCGCCGGCGACATAGCTCCCGCTTGAAATCAGTGCCAGCGCCGAGCCGCGGCGGCGATCGAACCAGCGGCTGATATAGATGTAGAACGGCGCGTTCATTCCGCCGACGCCGAGAAACCCGATGAACAGCCCTTGCCCGAGGTAGAGCTGCCAAGTCTCGCCGCCGGTGGACAGCGCAAGCCCGATGCAGATCATCACGGCACCGAGGATGACCGTCGCCCGCACGCCGACCCGTTCGGCAACATAGCCCATGACCATGCCGCCGGCGCCGAACCCGGTCCATGCGAGGGCGGTCGCCAAAGCCGGCACCGAGCGCTGGCCACCGAGTTCGGCGGCGATCAGTTTGAGCGCAACAATCGTGATCCACGGCGCGCCGAACGACAGCGCCAGGATCACCAGCACCACCGTCGCAACGATCCACGACGATCGCGTTTCGACCGACGGCACGGCCATTCGTTCATGCATTTTCCGGTCGTGCCTTGTTGGGCGCGGCGCCAGCGCGGAATCTACTGGTTTCCGATTCGTGCCGCGAGGCCGCTGCGCTGGGGGCAGCTCTGTGCAAAACGACTGCCGAGGCAGCGAAGTGCCCCACAAAAAGGGCCCGCATCGACCCAGCGATCCGGGGCGGTGGTGTGGACAATCAGCGAATAAGCTGTTGACCATTCCGCAATCCCGCGGCGGTCGGTTGTGCACAAGTGGCGGTGAAAATCGGGGATGCGGTCGAGGAGCTTGATGCCCGAGTCGTCCCCAAGTTGCGGCGCCTCTGCGGTCGCGCGCCTCTCCAGCGATGCCGCGACCGTGCGCAAAATCGCCGACGCGCTGGCCGAGAGCCTCACGGCCGGGCAGTTCGCGGCCTCGGCTTTCGAGGACTCTTCGGGACAATGGTCCCTCGCCATCCATTTCCGCGCTCCGCCCGATGAGGCGGCCGTGCGGACGCTCATTGCGTCCGCCGCCGGCGGCGCGGCCGCGGCGGCGCTGACGTTCGAGACGCTCGCGCCCACCGACTGGGTGCGCAACAGCCTCGAAGGCCTCGCCCCGGTCGACGCCGGCCGCTTCGCGGTGCACACCGCGCATGCCCGCGAGCGCGTGCGCGGCAAGCGCATTGGCATCGAGATCGAGGCCGGGCTCGCCTTCGGCACCGGCCATCACGGCACCACGCGCGGTTGCCTGCTCGCGCTCGACCGGATCGCGAAGGCGCAAAGCCGCAGGCCTGCTACGACTGGGTCGGCAGCGTTGCGTCGCAAGCGCGGGAAGCGGGCGGACGTCCTCGACATTGGCACCGGCACTGGCGTGCTCGCCATCGCCGCAGCTAAGGTCTTGCACCGGCCGGTGCTTGCCAGCGATCTGGATCCTCGCGCGGTCGCCATCGCGCAGGGCAACGCGCGCATCAACGGCGTGGGTGGCGCCGTGGAGATCATCCACACCGCCGGCCTGCGCGCCGACACGTTCCGCGCCCGCGCTCCCTACGCATTGATCTTCGCCAATATCCTGCTCGAGCCCCTGAAGACCCTCGCAACGCCGATCGCGGGGCTCGTTGCGCGCAACGGGCAGGTGGTGCTCTCTGGCCTGCTCGCATCGCAAGCCGGCACTGCGCTCGCCGGCTATCGTGCTCGTGGCCTCGTGCTCGCGCGCCGAATGACGCTTGAGAATTGGACGACGCTCATTCTCGCGCGCCCGGCGACGAGGCGCGCGACCAAGCGACGCAGTGGCAGCGGCTGAGAGGATTTGTGTTCGCGGCAAGTGAGCGCCGCGAGAGCATTGCCGGCCTGCAAGCGCCTCAATAGATTGCGGCCATGTTCGAAGCCCGCTTCCAATCATTCGAGGACAGGACCGAACGCGCGGCCAGCGCATCTCGCCTCGCGGCGCTGCGCACGGAACTGGCGCGGCGCGGCTTGACCGGATTCATCGTGCCTAGCTCCGACCGCCACCAGAATGAATACGTGCCCGCCTCTGAGCGACGCCTCGCCTGGCTGACCGGCTTCACCGGTTCGGCCGGTGTCGCCATCGTTTTGATGGAGCGCGCCGTGCTTTTCGTCGATGGCCGCTACACGCTGCAGGCGCGCGAGCAGGTGGATACGTCGCTGTTTGCCATCGAGCATCTGGTCGAGACGCCGCCCGACCGATGGATCGAGGAGCATCTCACGGCGAGCGACCGGCTCGGCTACGATCCTTGGCTGCACAGCGTCGAGGGCGCCGAGCGGCTTGGCAAGGCTTGCGCCGCCGCCGGCGCGCAGCTGATCGCGGTCGAGCCGAATCTGATCGACGCCATTTGGACCGACCGCCCCGCCCCGCCCCTTGGCGCGGTCACGCTGCATGCTCTGCGCTTCGCCGGCGAAGCCGCCGCAGAAAAGCTCGCCCGCGTTCGGGCCGAGCTGGCAAGACTTCGCGCCGACGCGCTGGTCGTATCGGATCCTCACGCCGCCGCCTGGGCGTTCAACATCCGCGGCGCCGACGTTGCGCACACGCCGCTCCCGCTCGCCTTCGCCATCATTCCACAGGCCGGCCGGCCTTCGCTCTATATCGACGGGCGCAAGCTATCAAACGAGTTACGCAACGACCTCGAGGGCCTCGCCGATCTGCGCGAGCCCTCCGATTTTCCGACCGCGCTCGCGGACCTCGGCCGGCGCAAGACCAGCGTGCGGCTCGACCAGGCGACCGCCGCCGACGCGGTAGCGCGCCTCATCACCGGTCATGGCGGCAAGATCACACGCGCGCCCTGCCCGATCGGATTGATGAAGGCGGTCAAGAACGAGGTCGAGATTGCCGGCGCGCGCGCGGCGCACATCCGCGACGGCGCCGCTGTCACGCGCTTCCTCGCCTGGTTCGATCGCGAGGCCCCGCGTGGCAAGCTCACCGAGATCGATGCCGTGGCTGCGCTCGAGAGCTTTCGCCGCGACACCGGGCTGCTCAAGGACATTTCCTTTCCCACCATCGCCGGCGCCGGATCCGACGGCGCGATCGTGCACTACCGCGTCACCACCCAAAGCAATCGTGTCATTGCTCCGGGCGAGTTGTTTCTCATCGACTCCGGCGGCCAATACGAGGACGGCACCACCGATATCACCCGTACCGTCGCGGTGGGCGAGCCGACCGCCGAGATGCGCGACCGTTTCACTCGCGTGCTCAAAGGCCATATCGCCATCGCCCGCGCGATCTTTCCCGAGGGGACCACCGGGGCGCAGCTCGATTCGTTTGCGCGCCAGTTTTTGTGGGCGCAGGGCCTCGACTTCGATCACGGCACCGGCCACGGCGTCGGCAGTTATCTCTCCGTGCATGAAGGGCCGGCGCGCATCTCCAAGCTCGGCACCATCGCGCTCAAGCCCGGTATGATTCTGTCGAACGAGCCCGGCTACTACAAAACCGGCGCGTATGGCATCCGCATTGAGAACTTGGTGCTGGTGGTTCGCGCCGCGGCCGTCGCCGCCGCGGAGAAACCGCTTAACGCTTTCGAGACGCTCACACTCGCTCCCATCGATCGGCGGCTGATCGCGCGCGAAATGCTGACCCTGGAGGAAACCGCCTGGCTCGATGCCTATCATGCCCGCGTACTCGACGCCCTGTCGCCCCTGCTCGACGACGAGACGCGCGGCGGGCTCGCGGCGGCAGCCCATCCGCTCGGGCAACGCTGAAGTCGCCGGACCGATCCGTTGCTCGAGCCAGCGCCAGGGGATTGGGCTAAAGGCGAGGCGCGCCGCACCCCACGGCGTCTGCTGGCGCTGTTGGTCGCGATGGCGGGCATAAGCTCGCTTTCGCTCAACGTTCTGGTGCCGGCGCTTCCCGGGCTGGCGGCCAAGTTCGCCGCTGATCCCGCCAGCGTGCAGCTCGCGGTCTCGCTCTATCTCATGGGGCTCGCCGCCGCGCAGCTTGTGTTCGGGCCGCTCTCGGACCGTTTCGGCCGCCGGCCGGTCGTGCTCGCGGGGCTCGCCCTTGCAACCGTCGCCAGCACCGCCGCCATCTTTGCCGCGAGTATCGCGAGCCTCGTCATCGCGCGTATCGCGCAATCGCTCGGCGCTTCGACCGGGCAGACTATCGGCCGGGCAATCATCCGCGATCTCTACGATCGCGAACATGCGGCCTCGATGATCGGGCTGGTGACCTCGGTCGTGGTGCTGATGCCGATGGTCGCACCGCTCATCGGCGGCATCCTCGACACCTTGTTCGGCTGGGAGGCGATCTTCGCCTTCGCCGCGCTTGTGAGTTTCACGGTATTTGCCTGGGCGGTGCTGGAGCTGCCGGAGACCCGCAACGTCTCTCTCGCGCCCGGCGCAGGCCGACATTTCCGCGCCGATGTTGTGGCCCTCGCATCAAGCCCGCGCTTCTTCGGCTACGCGTTGTGCGCGGGGCTGGGCTCGGCGCCGTTCTTCAGCTTCCTCGGCGGCGCTCCCCACGTGGTGGTGACCATGATGGGACGCACGTCAGCCGAATATGGCCTGTGGTTCTTCCTGCCCTCGATCGGATTCATGGCCGGCAACTTCACGGTCGCGCGGCTGACGGCACGGTTCGGCATCGACACTTTGATCTGGTGGGGCATCGTGCTCACCATCGTCGGCTGCCTGCTCAACGTGTTGGTCTACGTCGCACTGCCGGGCTGGGAGATGGCCACGATCTTCCTGCCGCAAATCATCATCGGCGTCGGCAATGGCCTGCTGCTGCCGACGGCGATCGCCGGCGCCGTGAGCATCCGCCCGCAGGTTGCCGGCACCGCTTCCGGAGTCACCGGCTTTATCCAGATGGCGATTGGCGCCATCGCCGCCCAGCTCGGCGGTGACGTGATCGCGCACGCGGCAGACGCGACGCCGATGCTGCTGCTCATGCTGTTTTTCGGCATCGCGACGGCGACCGCCGTTTTTAGCTTGGTCCGGCGCTAGAGCGGACCGCATACCGCAACCGCCCCGCGCGTCATGAGCGGGCGCGTGTCGCCGATGCGATCGCTTGCTGAATGACCTGTGGTTTGAGGGGCAACCGATTAAACTCGACCGCAAATGGACGCAACGCGTCGGAGACGGCGTTGGCAATCACCGCCGGCGGTGAAATGGGGCCGCCTTCGCCCACGCCCTTGACGCCGAGTGGGTTCAGCGGCGAAGGCGAATGTTGATGGATGAGCTGAATGTTCGGTATGTCGCATGCCGTCGGGACCATGTAGTCCATGAATGAGCCCGCCAGCAGCTGACCTTCGCGATCGTAGTTCAATTCCTCCAACAATGCGCCGCCGATTCCCTGCGCCGCGCCGCCGACGATCTGTCCCTCGACCAGCATCGGATTGACGACAACGCCGCAATCGTGCGCGATCGCATACTTCTCGATGTCCACGCGTCCGAGTTCGATATCGACCTCGAGCACCGCCGCGTGCACGGCATAGGACCAGGTGACGGTAGGCGGCTCGTAGTAATAGGTCTCTTCCAGCCCGGCATCCACGCCGGGGGGCCGCCGGTGGTCCCAGCCCGGGCGGGCCGCTCGAGCCACCTCGGCAAGCGAGACTTCGGCGCCCGGCACGCCGACGATGCCGACGCCATCCTTGCGCAGCTCGAGGTCCCCGGCCGCGCATTCCAAAAGATTGGCGGCGATGGCGAACACTTTGCCGCGCAGCCGTTCGCTTGCAACGTGAATAGCCGCGGACAAGGTCACCGTGCTGCGGCTTGCGATCGTTCCAAAGCCGATGGCGATTGCCGCGGTGTCGGCGAGCGAGATGACCACGTTCGCCGGATCGACGCACCAGGTGTCGGCGACGACTTGCGCGAAGATCGTCTCCATGCCTTGCCCCTGAGGGCAGGCGCCGGAGGAAACGAAAATCTTGCCCGAAGGATCGATCCGCACCATCGCGCTCTCGAACGGGCCGACTCCGGTCCCTTCGACGTAGCAGCCGATGCCGAGCCCGAGGTAGCGGCCGTTTTCTCGGGCCGCGCGCTGGCGTTCTCGGAATGCCGCGACGCCGCCGATGGCCGCGAGCGCCTGTTGCAGCGCGCGCGGATAGTCCCCGCCGTCGTACACGATCGGCTCCCCGTCGCGATAGGGAATGCCCACGCGATATGGCATCTCATCGGCGCGAATCATATTGCGTAAGCGCACGTCGGCGGGCTCGAGCCCGAGTTCACCGGCAACGAGATCGACGATCCGCTCCATGGCGAAGGCGGCTTCCGGGCGGCCCGCTCCCCGATACGGCGCGTTCGGAACCTTGTTGGTTGCGGCGATCCGGGCGTCGATCGCGAGCGCATCGATCTTGTAGGGGCCGGGCAGATGCACAGCGGTGTTGTAAACCACGCCGGCGCCGATCGGATTCCATGCTCCGCAGTCGACGCTGAAACGGTCCCGAAGCGCGAGGATACGGCCCTCGTCGTCAAAGCCGACCTCGACGTCATGCATCTGGTCGCGGGAATGACAGGAGCACATGAGATGCTCGCGCCGGTCTTCGATCCATTGCACCGCACGCCCGAGCTTCCGGGCCAAGAAGGGGATCAACAAGTCTTCCGGATAGACGTGCCCCTTGAGGCCGAATCCGCCGCCCACATCGAGCGCGACGCAGCGCACGCGCGCCTCGGGAAGCCGCAACACCGCCGCCGCCTCGCGTCGCACCCAATGCACGACCTGCGTGGCCGACCAGATCGTCACCGAATCCGTGCGCGGGTCGTGCGCGCCGACGACGCCGCGGCATTCCATCGGCGCCGCGGCGTAGCGATGGTGGTAGAAGCGACGTCGTAGCTTGTGCGGCGAGCGCGCGAGCGCGGCTTCGATATCTCCCTTGCCGATTGTGAAGGCGCCGATGAGATTGGTATCGAACCGGTCGTGAATTATCGGCACTCCGGGGCGCAGCGCCTGCTCCGGATCGACGACGGCGGGTAGCGGATCGAGATCGAGAGCAACCAATTGCGCCGCATCTTCGGCCGCGCGGCGGCTTTCGGCCACGATGACGGCCACGGCCTCGCCGACATGGCGCACTTTATCGTGCGCCAGCAGCGGTTGTTGCGGGTTGATGAACTTGTGCTGAACAAGCGCCGTCCATTTGCTCGGCAGCGCAAGCTGCGTGTCCGGGACCGGCGGCAACAGCTGCAGCAGGTCCGCCCCGCTCAACGCGCCGGCAACGCCCGGCGCGCTGGCAGCGCGCGACAGATCCACGGCGCGGATGCGGGCATGGGAGAGCGGGCTTCGGACAAAGACCGCATGCAGCATTTGCGGCAGATCGAGATCGGCGATGAATTGTCCGCGGCCGGTCAGTAGCCGGTAATCCTCGCGGCGCGGGAGCGAGCGGCCGACGAAGGACGTTGCCTTGTGATCACTCATTCGCTAAGGGCCAGCGTCATTCCGGAGCGCCCCGAAACGACGCGCTCGAAATCCATAGCCGAGTTTGGAGGGACGCCGCCAGAGTCATGACATTACGGCGCACTCTGGCCTGTGAGATCAAACCATTCGTCTTCGCTGAGCACCTCCACGCCGAGGTCTTTGGCCTTGCCGAGCTTCGAGCCGGCGCCGGGACCGGCGACGACGTAGTCGGTCTTCTGCGAGACCGAGCCAGCCACCTTGGCCCCGAGCCGTTCCGCCATTGCTTTCGCTTCGTCACGAGTCATCTTTTCGAGCGCGCCGGTAAAGACGACGGTTTTGCCCGCGATAGCGGAGTCGGCCGCCGGCTTTTCGGCATCGAGAATTTCTACCTGTGCGGTGAGCCGCTCGACGATGCCGCGATTGTGCGCCTCGCCGAAATACGCGGCGATGCTGTCGATCACGGTGTCGCCGATCTGGTCCAGGTTGTCCATCTCGGCTCGCGTCTCTACATCGGCCTCGGCGACGCGCACGCACGCATCGTGGAAGGCTGACCATGATCCGTAGCCGCGCGCGAGCGCGCGCGCGGTGGTCTCGCCTACGTGACGCATGCCGAGCGCGTAGATGAACCGCTCGAGCGCGATTTCGCGTCGCGCTCTGATCGCGTTGAACAAGTTGCGCACCGAAACTTCGCCGAAACCTTCATGCTCCTCCAGCTTGATTTGCGAATTGCGCTTCTCGAGCGTGAAGATGTCGGCCGGCTCTTTTACCCAGCCTTGCTCAAAGAACAGCGTGATCTGCTTTTCCCCCAACCCGTCGATATCGAACGCGCGGCGGGAGACAAAATGCTTCAGATGCTCAACTTTCTGCGACGGACACGCGAACTCGCCAGTGCAGCGGGCAACCACGCCCTCCTCACCAGTTGCCGTCGTGTCGCGCACCACGGCGGTGTGCAAAGAGCACGGGCAGCGGCTGGGAAATCTGTAAGGCTTTGCCGATTTCGGGCGCTTCTGCGTTACTACGCCCAGCACTTGAGGGATGACGTCGCCGGCGCGCTGGATCATCACGGTGTCGCCGATGCGCACGCCAAGGCGCTCGATCTCGTCGGCGTTGTGCAGCGTGGCGTTTTGCACCACGACCCCACCGACAGTCACCGGCTCCAGACGCGCAATCGGCGTGAGCGCGCCAGTGCGACCGACATGGATATCGATCGCTTTTACGACGGTCGTCGCTTTCTCGGCTGGAAACTTGTGCGCAATCGCCCAGCGCGGATTGCGCGAGACGAAGCCGAGCCGCTGCTGCCAGTCGAGGCGGTCGACCTTGTAGACGACGCCGTCGATGTCGTAATCCAGCGTTGCGCGCTGCGCCTCGATTTCGTGATGAAATGCGAGCATCGCGTCGACTGAGTCGCAGATTTGCATCAGAGGATTGGTCTTGAAGCCGCGGGCGGCGAACCACTCGACCATGCCGGATTGGGTTTGCGCCGGCATCGCGCTCATTTCACCCCAGCTATAGGCGAAAAAGCCGAGCGGCCGCGAAGCCGTGATCGCCGGATCGAGCTGGCGCAGCGAGCCCGCCGCCGAGTTGCGCGGGTTGGCAAAAATCTGTTTCCCGGCGGCCTTCTGCCGCTCGTTCAGCGCGAGGAAGGCGGATTTGGTCATGTACACCTCGCCCCGTACCTCGCAGACATCAGGAGCGCCTCTGCCGCGCAACGCTTGTGGGACGTCGGCGAGCATTCGCACATTGGCGGTGACATCTTCGCCTTCGCTGCCGTCGCCGCGCGTCGCGCCGCGCACCAGCCGGCCGCCCTCGTAGCGCAGCGTGCAGGACAAGCCGTCGATCTTCGGCTCGGCTATGAACATTACCTTCTCGTCCGCCGGCAGCCGCAGAAATCTGCGCAGCCGATCCACGAACTCGCCCACCTCGGCATCGGCAAACGCGTTGCCGAGTGAGAGCATCGGCACCGCATGACGCACCTTGGCGAATTTTTGCGACGGCTCCGCGCCGACGCGGCGCGAGGGCGAATCCGCCCGCACCAGTTCGGGAAACCGCGCCTCGATCTCCTCGTTGCGCCGGCGCAGCGCGTCGTAGGCGGCATCCGAGACCGTCGGCGCGTCTTCCTGATAGTAGCGCCTGTCGTGCGCGCCGATCTCGGCCGCGAGCCGTTTGAGTTCGGCTTTGGCCTGCGCCTCGGTCAAATCGGCAACGGGAATCTTGCTGACGTCCGGCATCGCAATCGTCAAATCATCCCGCGGCCTTGATCAAACGCTCGGCGGCGGCGCGGGCCTCCGCGGTGATCTTGGCGCCGGCGAGCATGCGCGCGATCTCCTCGCGGCGCTGCTCCGCGGCGAGCTCGGCGACGCGGGTGACGACCCGCTTGCCTTTGTCGAGCGCGTTCTTGCTGATGAGATAGTGTCGGTCGGCCCGCGCAGCCACCTGCGGCGCGTGCGTCACTGCAATCACTTGCGCCCGGCGAGAAAGGCGCGCCAGCCGCAGGCCGATGGCGTCGGCAACCGCGCCGCCAGCGCCGGTATCGACCTCGTCAAAGATGAGCGTGGAGGCCGAGCCTCGATCGGCCAGCACCACTTTGAGCGCCAACAGGAAGCGCGCCAGTTCGCCACCGGAGGCGACCTTCATCAGCGGTCCCGGCCGGGTGCCCGGGTTCGTTTGCACCCAGAATTCCACGCGATCCATGCCATGGGGGCCGCCCGCCTCCGGTTCCGTCACGAGCTCGGTTAAGAATTTCGCGCGTTCAAGCTTGAGCGGCTTGAGCTCGTCATTGACCTCGCGATCGAGCTTTTCGGCGGCTTTTCTGCGCTTGCGCGATAGCTCAACTGCCGCTTCGCGATATTGCGTCTCGGCTGCGGCTGCGGCGGCTTCGAGCGCAGCGAGGCGCTCGGCGCCAGCATCGATGAGGCCGAGGTCGGCGGCATACCGGCTGGCCAGCGCATTGAGCCCGTCGATCGGCACATTGTACTTGCGCGCCGCTGCCCGTAACGCGAACAAGCGTTCCTCGATCCGTTCAAGTTCGCCCGGATCGTGGTCGGCTACGCGCAGCGCCGCGTCGAGATGGCCGCGCGCGTCATCGAGCGCCGAGAGGGCGGCATCAAGCGCCTTCACCGCCGGCTCGATCAGCGCCGGGGCCTGGGCGGTGCGGCGCTCCAGCCGGCGCACAGCGGCAGATAACATCGGCACCGGCGATTGGGCGCCGGCCACCGCTTCATGCGCATCGCGCAGGTCCCCGGCGACCTTCTCCGCCTGCATCATGACCGCCCGCTTCTCGGCGAGTGCGGCCTCCTCGGACGGTTCAGGCGCGAGTCGCTTGAGCTCGTCCACTGCATGGCGGAGAAAATCGGCTTCGCGCTGTGCCCGCTCGACCTCGGCACGGTGAGCGGCTACGGCGCCGGCGCAAGCGCGCCGCTCGCTCCACAACCGCTCCACGTCCCGCGCCTCCGCCTCCAACCCTGCGAATGCATCCAGCAAGCGGCGATGTGCGGCCGTATCCACCAGCGCGCGTTCGTCGTGCTGACCATGGATTTCGACCAAGGCCGCGCCCAGGCTTTTGAGGGCCTGTGCGCTGAGCGGCTGATCATTGACGAAGGCGCGCGTGCGTCCGTCGGCGAACTGAACGCGCCGCAGGATGAGGTCGTCTTCGGCCGGCACGTCGTTTTCCGCCATGACGGCGCGCGCCGGGTGCCGGGGGGAGAGTTCGAAGGCCGCAGTCACCTGCCCCTGCTCCGCGCCCTGACGTACCAGGGCAGCATCGCCGCGCGCCCCGAGCGCAAGCGCGAAGGCATCGAGCAGGATGGATTTGCCGGCGCCAGTCTCTCCGGTGAGTACGGATAAGCCGGACGCAAAGTCGATATCGAGCCGGTCGATCAGGACAATGTCGCGAATCGAGAGCCGGGCGAGCATGACGATTGTCCTTGCCTCTCATTTGGCGACCGGCGCGGACGTTTGCCGGATGCTCCGCCGCCGGCCGCCTCGACCGATGATAGAGCATGCAATCGATGATGAATTGCAGCGGCAGCGGAATTGGACGGTTTACAACAACGCGCTGTGGGGCGCTGCAAGTTGGGTGGTCCCCACTTGCGGTGTCAAGTCCGCCAGATACGGGCGAAGCGATTGCGTGGAGTTACAACTGGCCCGAGGCCCATCGCGTGAACGCCTGGCTGATCCAATGGCCCTTGTTCTCGTTGGGCTGAAGACCCTTCGACTGCATCAGGGCATAGGCGTCCTTGTACCAACGGCTGTCCGGGAAATTGTGGCCCAGCACCGCAGCCGAGGTCTGCGCTTCCTCCACGATGCCGAGCGCCATGTAGGCTTCGGTAAGCCGCAGCAGCGCTTCCTCGACGTGGCGCGTGCGCTGATAGCGCGTCACCACGACCTTGAAGCGATTGATGGCGCCAATATAGTTGCGGGCGTTCAGGTTTTGCCGGCCGATCTCCATCTCCTTGCCCGCCAGCTGGTCGCGTGCGACCTCGATCTTGCGCTTGGCGGCGACGGCGTATTCGGACTCCGGATATTTGCGCACGACCTCTTCGAGTGCCTGAACCGCCTTGTCAGTGCGGTCCTGATCACGTGAGATCTCGGGTATCTGATCGAAATAGGACGAGCCGATCAGGAACTGCGCATAGGCGGCGTCCGGGCTTCCCGGATGCAACGTGACGTAGCGCCGGGCGGTATTGATGCAGTCGTCGTAAGCATTGGCTTGGTAATAGGCGAAGGCCGACATAATCAATGCCTTGCGCGCCCAGTCGGAATAGGGGTGTTGGCGGTCGACCTCTTCGAACTTCTTCGCAGCTCCCTTTGCGTCCTTCTTGGTATTCAGAAGGTAGAGACCCTCGTTGTAGAGCTTGTCGGCGGGCTCA
>Ga0306921_10004171_pt1 | contig 14783 bp, 12 predicted proteins | sample sta12Cox44000080_FD_203760 | JGI IMG/M metagenome (GOLD analysis project Ga0306921, IMG submission 203760) | Lab enrichment of tropical soil microbial communities from Luquillo Experimental Forest, Puerto Rico - statoxic.12C.oxic.44.000.080 (v2)... | ecosystem: Environmental > Terrestrial >...
ACGCTGATCGTCGGTGAGCGTCAGGCCGCCGGTCGCCTGGTACTGCTCGCGGATCGGCCACCAGCCCTCGAGTGAGTCGGGGGCCTGGATGCCGACCGTGTTGTCCCAGTCCCAGAGCGAGTTCCCGGCACCGCCTGCGCCAGGCAGGTACGCGCCGGAGTAGACGTTCCAGTAGTTACCTGGTCCGGTGTGATTCGTGAAGGACTTGCCGACGTACACCGTGTCGGGGTCCGGGCCCGCGGAGGTGCCCAATCGATGGGCACGCGAGCTCAGCAGCTCCTTGGCCATCTTCCCATTCTGCAGTTTGATCCCGAGATCATCCTGGGCGAATGCGGTCGAGGCCAACATCGCGGCTGCCCCGACCAGGAGCAGGAGCGCGACGAACGGCTTCTTCATGTGACTACCTCCATCGTCGCAATGCATGGGCAATGCGAAGTCTTCCGAAGTACGGATTGCGAGCGAGGTGTCGCCAAAAACAAATCGCCGACGGACGCTCGACATTAGAGAGCATTCCGACGGCTTTGGCTGCACGACCGAGTCCCTATCCCCCCTTTCCGCTGTCCGACGAGTCCCTTAGGCAGTTCGGGACCCGACGAACCCATGTGTGCGATATCTCGTCTTGAGCGCTTTCGTGCGAGCGACCGCTGCCAGCCGACACGCGAAACGAAGCGCCGCGGAACTTATGAGGTGCGTTTGAGGGGGCGGAGGGAACGATCCCCGTACCCCAGCACGAGACAAAGGCTAGGCGGGGTTCATGTTTCTGTCAATCCGTTTTTTACTAAATGACAGCTGATTTGGCGCGCTCCAACGCACGAAATGACAACAGACTATCGCGACATGTGCTGCTCGTCCGAGCGGGTTTCACGGGGTCGTTGGCAGCTCCTCGAACGCCCTCATCGCCGCCGCCGAGACGGCGTGCAGCGTGGCCCCCGAGCCCCGGGCGGCCTGGCTCACCGACTCGAACTCCGGGACCGCACGGGTGTTCCCTCCCGGGAGAATCGCCAGCTTCACCTGGATGGGGCCGTATTCGGTGGCGACCTCCAACACCCTCCTGGGCAGCTCGATACGGCGCTCCTCGCGCACACGCACGCCCAGCGAGCTGGTCATGGCGAGCACCGAGTCCGCCAGCCGGCCGGCGTCGGGCGGCTCGCACACCACCACGAGCCACATGCCGCTCCGGCCCTTCTTCATCGTGACGGGCGCGACCATGGCGTCGAGCGCGCCCTGGGCCAGGAGCTCGGTGACCGCGGCGGCGAGGAACTGCGGGTTCTCGTCGTCGACCGCGGTCTCCAGCACCGCCACCCGGCGCTCCCCGGCCGAGCCCGACACGGTCTCTGTTTCGCCGAGGAGGAGGCGAAGGATGTTGGGATGATCGGGGAACTCGCGCGTCCCGGCGCCCGTCCCGACCGCCGTGAGCCGGAACGAGGGTGCGTCCCCCCAGCTCCTGGCGAGCGTGGTGAGGAGCGCCGCCCCGGTCGGGGTGACGAGCTCGCCGTCGACCGGCCCGCCGCTGACCGGCACGCCGCGCAGGAGCAGCGCCGTGGCCGGCGCCGGCACGGGGATCCGGCCGTGCTGTGAGTCCACCGAGCCGCGCCCGAGCGGCAGCCGCGAGGCGCTCACGGACTGGACGCCCAGCGTGTCCAGGCCCAACAGCGCCCCGGCGACATCGACGATCGCGTCCACCGCACCCACCTCGTGGAAGTGCACCTTCTGGATGGTGGTGCCATGCACCACCGCCTCGGCCTCGGCGAGCCGGCGGAAGACCTCCTTCGCGCGCTCGCGAACGGCCGCGGGCAGATCGGCCTGATCGAGGATCGCCTCGACGTGGTGGAGATGGCGGTGCGGCTGCTTCTCGGGGAACTCCACGGTCACGTGTTTCGCCGCGAACGCCCCGCGGCGGACGTCCCGAGCCTGGACGCGCACATCCTCGAGGTGGAGCCGCGCGGGCAGGCGTTCGAGCTCGGCAACGGGCCACCCGGCGGAAACCAGTGCCGCGAGCGTCATGTCGCCCGCCACGCCGGAGACGCAGTCGAAGTGCGCGTGGAGCTTGGACTTTGTCACAGCCTCGCTCTGCTCGGCTTCCCGTTTCGGGAGCTTCGAGGGTTCTCGCGCCGGGGGCCGGCGCCCACATTGATGAGGTGGGCGGCGTAGCCCGCGCCGAAGCCGTTGTCGATGTTCACCACCGTCACGCCCGCCGCGCAGGAGTTGAGCATCGCGAGGAGCGGCGCCACCCCGCGCAGGTGGCTACCGTAGCCGATGCTCGTGGGCACGGCGATGAGCGGGCGGTCGGTGAGCCCGCCGACCACGCTCGGGAGCGCTCCCTCGAGCCCGGCCACCACCACCAGCACGCGTGCGCCATGGAGCCGGCGCCGATGGGCCAGCAGGCGGTGGAGGCCTGCGACCCCGACGTCGGCGATCAGCTCGGCACGGCTGCCCATGGCGCGCGCGGTGACGAGCGCCTCCTCGGCCACCGGCAGGTCGGCCGTGCCCGCGCACAGCACGAGAACCCGCCCGCGCGGCCGCGGCGCGCGGCGGCGGAGCACGACGCAACGCGCGCGCGCGTGCGTCTCCGCCTGAGGGAAGGCGGCGCGCAACGCGTCGCGGCCCGGCTCGTCGATGCGGGTCAGGAGCACGACCCCGTGCCGCGCGTGCAGCCGCCCGGCGATGGCCACCAGCTGCTCGGGCGACTTGCCGAGCCCGAACACCACCTCGGGGAAGCCGTTCCGGAGCGCGCGCTGGTGGTCGAGCGCCGCGAACTCGAGCCGCTCGAGCGGCGCCTCGGCGATCCGCTTCGCGGCCGAGCCCGGCGTGACGCGGCCGCGGCGCACGGCGCGGAGCAGCGCCTGGAGCTCAGCCGGTCGCACGGAGGGACCCCATCGCCGCCGCCGCCGGTTCGGGCGCGAACGCGTCGAGTCCCTTCGCCGCGAGATCTCCCAGGTAGACGTGCAGCAGCTCCGCCATCTCGCGCGCGGTGCGCGTGTGGTTCACCTGCTCGCGCACGCGCGCGGAGTTGGGAAGCCCCTTGATGTACCACGCCACGTGCTTGCGCATCTCGCGCGCGGCATGCTCGGCGCCCACGGAGGCCTCCATCATCGCCAGGTGGCGCACGCCCGCCTCGAGGCGCTCGGCGGCGGTGGGCGGCGGCAGCGACTCGCCCCGCTCCACGAGCGCGCGGATCCTGCGGAACACCCACGGGTCACCGAACGCGGCGCGGCCGAGCATGACGCCGGCGCAGCCCGTCTGCTCGAGCATGCGCACGGCGTCCTCGGCGCGGCGCACGTCGCCGTTGCCGATCACCGGGATCCGCACGGCGCGCCGGGCCTCGGCGATCATCTCCCAGTGCGCCTCGCCCTCGAACTTCTCCGCGCGGGTGCGGGCGTGGATCGCCACCGCCCGGGCGCCGGCCGCCTCGAGCGTGCGGCAGACCTCCACCACGTTGCGCGAGTTCCCGTCCCAGCCGAGGCGGATCTTCGCAGTCACGGGGAGCGGCGTCGCAGCCGACATGCTCTCGACGATCGACGCGATGCGCGGAACGTCCTGGAGCAGCGCGGCGCCGGCGCACCGATTCACCACCTTCCGCACCGGGCAGCCCATGTTGATGTCGATCAGGTCGGGGCGCCGCTCCTCGGGCAGGTCCGAGAGCACGCGCGCGGCGTCCGCCATGATCGCGGGATCGGAGCCGAACACCTGGATGCCGATCGGCCGCTCCATGGATTCGAACGCGCAGTAGTCCATCGTGTTCCTGCTGCCGCGTACGAGGCCGTCCGACGACACCATCTCCGTGTAGACGGCGGAGGCGCCCTGCTCGCGCGCGAGCTGGCGGAACGGCGAGTCGGAGACCCCCGCGAGCGGCGCCAGCACGAACGGCGAGTCGATCTCCACGCCGCCGATGCGGAACCCGTGCGCGGGTCCCGGGTTCGCCGCGGCCTTCGCTGCCGCGGGGGGCGTGTCCGGCGCGGTCGGGTCGGGCCGCTCGATCACGGCGTCACCTCCGGGGACCGGGCGCCCGCAGCGGCGGCCGACCGGCGGGCATGCGCCGTCACGTCGGCGAAGTCCTCGAACGCGGTGCAGGGCAGCCCGCCCTCGCGACACCACTCGAGCAGCGAGCCGCGCGCGAGCACCTCGTCGGCGGCGAGCGCCCCGTGGCGATCGCTGCCGCCGTCACCCACGAGCACGACGCGGTGGCCCATCGCCTGGTGACGGCGCACGTGCTGCGCCTTGCAGTTGCCGCACTCGTCGCACGCGGGATCGGCGAAGGGGAACTCCGGCGTGACGCGGCCGTCCGGCTCGAAGCGCAGATGGTTCGCCGCCAACGGCAGCGACGCCAGCCCCTCGCGCTCGAGCAGTCCGCGCACGTAGAAGTCGAAGCCCTCGCTCACCACCATGACCACGTCCCCCCGCTCCCGCGCCTCGAGCACGAACGGCGCGAACGCCGGATCGAGCGCGAACCCGTGCGTGAACGCCAGCGCCTCGTCTTGCCGCACACGCACCTGGGCGCACTGCGCCCGCGTCACCGCGCGGTGGCCGACGCGGCCCGCGAACCAGTCGCCGAGCTCGGGCACGCGCGCCGCGGCGCCGCCGGGCGAGAACCGCTCGGCGAACGCGGCGCCGACGTCCCGCGGCGACACCGTGCCGTCGAAATCACAAAGATACGCCGTGGGCATGCAGGAGCGCGGGCGGCTGCGAAGCCGAGCCCTACCGCCGGGCGGGACCCGGGTTCGGGAGCTTGAGGCCGGCGGCGGCGAACACGCCGCGCGCGTCGGTCGCCTTCTTCACCAGCTCGAGCGCGCGCTGGTAGACGGGATCGCGCGCCAGCGACTCGCGCGCGGCGCCCGCGAGGCCGCCGAGGTGATGCGACATCACCCGCATGCGCGTCGCGGCGGTGTCGGCGGCGACGGGCACATCGGGCGCCAGGCCGCCGCCGCCGCGCACGATACGTCCCGCGTCGGTGCGGTACGTGCGCACCTTGAGGCTGTCGGGGGACGGCGGGCCACCGGTATCGCTCTCGTCGTCGCCCTCGTCGTCCGCGGGCGTGCCGAGATCGCGGTGGATCGAGCGACCGCTGGGCGTGTAGTAGCGCGACACCGTGAGCTGGAGCGCGGCCTGCGAGCCGCGGAGCGGATAGATCTGCTGCGAGACGCCCTTGCCGAACGTGGTGTCGCCCACCAGCACGGCGCGGTCGTGGTCCTGCAGCGCGCCGGCCACGATCTCCGACGCCGAGGCGCTGCCTCCGTCGACCAGCACGGCAAGAGGCCATGCGAGCTCGGGGCGCGTGCGCGTCGACTTGTACACCTGGTCGGTGCCGCTCGCGCGGCCCTTCGTGCTCACGACCGTGGCGCCGTCGGGCAGGAACTGGGACGCGATCGCCACCGCCTCGTCGAACGTGCCGCCCGGGTTGCCGCGCAGGTCCAGCACCAGCGCGCGCGCACCCTCGGTGCGCAGCGTATCGCACGCCGCGGCCACGTCGGCCGACGCGTGCGCCGAGAAGTGGGCGAGCCGCACGTAGCCCACGCCCGGCGTGGCGAGGAACGAGTAAGGCACGTTCTTCACCTGCACCTTCTCGCGCTGGAGCTTGATCTCGTGCTCCTGGTCGGCGCGCGCCACGGTGAGCGTGACGAACGTCGCCGGCCCGCCGCGGAGCTTCGCGCCCACCTCGTCGGGCGTGAGCCCGAACATCGAGTGCCCGTCCACCTTGGTGACGACGTCGCCCGGCTCGAGCCCCGCCTCCCACGCGGGCGAGCCTTCGATCGGGGCCACGATCACCGGCCAGCCGCCCTTCTGGTCCACCGTGGCGCCGATGCCGTCGAACGAGCCCTGGATGACGCCGCGCGTGGCGCGGAACTCGTCGGGATCGAGGTAGCGCGACCACGGGTCGAGGCTGCGCGTGACGCCACGCATGGCGCCGGTCACGAGCTTGCCCGGGTCGACCGGATCGACGTAGTTGGCCTGCACCGCCAGCAGCACTTCGACGAACAGGTCGAGACCGCTGTAGAGCCCGCTCGCCGCGCGGGTGCCGCCCGCCCACCAGCCGAGCGCGAACAGGGCGCCGAGCAGGCCCCCGAGCACGACGCGTCGACGGTTCAAGACACCTCCACGGGGCGGGGTCCGGGCCCGCGGACGGAATACCGGACGCGCGCGGCCCTGGGGAACAAGAGAAACGAGGATTCCCCTCGACTATAGCCCCTCGGGAGCACGCCGTCAGCCGGGTGAGGCCGGCGTTCGGCCCGCCCGTTGCGGCGTTGGAGCGGCCGCGCTGTCCAGCCGGGGTTCAGCCGCGGGGCGAAGGCGCGATCGGCAGGCGCGAGGCCACCGCCGACCACACGCGCTCGGCCAGCTCCGCCGCCGGGCGCTCCGCGTCGAGGACCGTGAAACGGGTGGGCTCTGAGCGTGCGAGCTGCAGGTAGCGCTCGCGCACGCGCGCGTGGAACGCCGCGGACTCGAGGTCGAGCCGGTTCGCGCTCCCGTGCGATGCCGCGCGCCGCGCGAGCCCCAGCTCGGGATCCAGGTCGAAGAGCAGCGTGAGGTCGGGCACGAGGCCGCCGGTGGCGGCGCGGTTCCACGACGCGAGCATCGGCGCGTCGAGCCCGCGCCCAGCGCCCTGGTAGGCGAGCGTGGAATCCGTGTAGCGGTCGCAGAGCACGACCTGCCCCGCCTCGAGCGCGGGTCGGAGCCGCGTCGCGACCAGGTCCGAGCGCGCCGCCACCATGAGCAGCGCCTCGGTGACCGCGGGGATCCGCCCGCCGGGGTCGAGCAGCAGCGCGCGGACGGACTCGGCGAGCCGCGTGCCCCCCGGCTCGCGAACGACCACCGGGTCGAAGCCGCTCCGCCGGAGGCGCTCCTCGAGGCGGGCGAGCTGCGTGCTCTTGCCCGAGCCCTCGCCGCCCTCGAAGGTGACGAACAACCCGGCCATGGAGCCGGCTACCGCGCGGTCGTGGTCCTGCGCCGCGGCTTCTTCGCCGCCGCGCGCGCCGGCTGGTGGCCGTTCGGGCTCACCTGGCCGTCGGCGCCCGCCTTGGCCCGTTTCGCCGCCGGAGCCGCCTCGCGCTTGAGCGCCGGGGGCGCCACGCGCATGCGCGCCTCCACCGCCTTCGGCGACTTGATGAACTCCTCCACCAGCTCGCGCGCGATGTCGTCGGGGATCTGCACCGGCGGCGACTTCTTGAAGTACGACGACGGCGCGATCAGCGCCCCCTTCAGGCCGTGGTCCAGGCCCAGCTTCGCGCAGCGCACCGCGTCGATGACGATGCCCGCGGAGTTGGGTGAGTCCCACACCTCGAGCTTCATCTCGAGGTTCAAGGGCACGTCGCCGAACGTCGTGCCCTCCATGCGGATGTGGCACCACTTGCGGTCCTTGAGCCACGGCACGTAATCGCTCGGGCCGACGTGCACGTCCTCGGCCGGCAGGTCGTAGGGGATGTTGCTCGTCACCGCGCTCGTCTTGCTGATCTTCTTGGACTCCAGGCGCTCGCGCTCGAGCATGTTGAGGAAGTCGGTGTTGCCGCCGAAGTTCAGCTGGTAGGTGCGGTCGATGCGCACGCCGCGGTCCACGAACAGGTTCGCGAGCACGCGGTGCGTGATCGTGGCCCCGACCTGAGACTTGATGTCGTCGCCGATCACGGGCAGGCCCTTCTTCTCGAAGCGCTGCTGCCAGTACTGCTCGCGCGCGATGAACACCGGGATGCAGTTCACGAACGCGCAGCCGGCCTCGAGCACCTGCTCGACGTACCACTTCGTGGCCGCCTCCGAGCCCACCGGGAGGTAGTTCACGACCACGTCGGTCTTCGTCTCCTTGAGCAGCTTCACGACGTCGACCGTGGAGCCCGGAGCCTTCTTGATGATCTGCGACAGGTACTTGCCGAGCCCGTCGTGCGTCATGCCGCGCTGCACGGTCACGCCCATGTCCGGCACCTTCGCGAACACGGCGGTGTTGTTCGGCCATGTCACAATGGCCTCGGACACGTCCTTGCCGACCTTGTTCGCATCGATGTCGATCGCGGCCGCGACCTCGACGTCGCTGATGTGGTAGCCGCCCAGGTTCACGTGCATGAGCCCCGGGATCCGGTCCGTGGCCTTCGCGTTGCGGTAGTAGTGGAGCCCCTGCACGAACGACGAGGCGCAGTTGCCCACGCCGATGATCGCGACACGCACCTTGCCCATGACGCCTAGACCTCCGAACCCGACGAGCGGGTGATCTTCCACACGTGCGCCATCCGTTGGATCGCGGTGGCGAAGGAAAACACCACGAGCACGATCAGCATGCCCGGGATCACGGGTCCGAGCCCAAAGAAGCCGGCGACGATGAGCACCACCAGCCGCTCCGGCCGCTCGAACCACCCAACCTTGCACTCGAGCCCGAGCCCCTCGGCGCGCGCCCGCGTGTACGACACCATGAACGACCCCACGAGCGCGAGCACGGCGTTCAACGCGGTGACCGCGAACGTGATGGGATAGAGATTGTGCTGGACGTTGGCGATCACGCGGCCCGGGTTCACCGTCATGTCGACGAGCTGCGCCATGTAGTACCAGGCGATCCCCACGAACAGGGCCGCCTCGGCGATGCGGTCGAGCGTGGAATCGAGGAACGCTCCGAACCGGGTGACGCGGCCGCCGAGGCGCGCGAGCTGGCCGTCGAGGATGTCGCAGATCCCGGCGGTGAGCGCGATCGTCGACGCGATCCGGAATTTGCCGATCGCGAACGAGACGCCCGCGCCGAGCGACAGCGCGAAGCCGAGCACGGTGAGGTGGTCCGCTTGGAGCCCGAGCGCGAGCATGCCGCGCACGACCGGGTCGAGGAGCTGGTGAGCGACGCGCTTCAGGACGACCTTGTAATCGCCCACTCCATGTTCCGGCGTCGTGCTCATCGCCTCCCGCCCCGTCACCCGACCTCCCCCTGCTCGCGGCGCTCGCCGCGTCCGTCCCGCGCGCGCGATGCCCGTGACGTCCGTGCCTCCCGCGTCATGCCTCCCAGCACCAGCACCATCTCGCCGCGCCGCCAGTCGGCCCGCAGCGCCTCGCGGACCTGGCGCGGCGTGCCGCGCAACACCTGTTCGTGCACCTTCGTGAGCTCGCGCACCAGCGCGATCGGTCGCTCGGCCCACACCGCCTCGAGGTCGGCGAGGCACGCCTCGATCCGGTGCGGCGACTCGAACACCACCACCGTCTCGCGCAGCTCCGCGAGCTCCGCGAGTCGTCTTCGCCGCGCCGCGCCGCGCGGCGGCAGGAAGCCGGCGAAGAGGAACGCGTCCGTCGGGAGCCCCGACACCTGCAGCGCGGCGATCACCGCGCTCGGTCCCGGGATGCTCTCCACCCGCACGCCTTCGGCCACGGCCGCCCGAACGACCGGGAAGCCCGGGTCGGCGATCCCCGGTGAACCCGCATCGGTCACCAGGGCCACCGACTCGCCTCCCCTGACCCGTTCCACAAGGGACGTCGCACGAGCCCGCTCGTTGTGCTCGTGCAGGCTCACGACATGCGCGGCGATCCCGAAGTGCTGCAGGAGCCGCCGCGTATGCCGCGTGTCCTCGGCCGCCACGAGGTCGACCTCGCGCAACACCCTCAACGCGCGCGCGGACACGTCCTCGAGGTTGCCGATCGGCGTCGCCACCAGGAACAAGGTGCCGGGGCGGCCGGAAGGTCGCTCGTGGGTCACTCCTGATCCTTGGAAGAGGCGGGAGACCGGTGCCGATAATCCGGCCGCAAGCTAGCACGGGGGGTGGGGAGCGTCCACATTCGCGGCTGCGGAACGCGTCCGGACCGCGAACGGCGCGGTCGCGCCGTCAGCGGTGCGCCGCGGCGCCCGGACCCACGCTGCGCGCGGGGTCGCCCAGCACCACCGTGAACGCCTCGATCGCGCGTTCGATGCCGGCGTCGTCCACGTCGAGGTGAGCGATCGCGCGCACGCGCCGCGGCCCATAGGCGCTCATGCGCACGCCGTGCTCGGCGAGCGCCTTCACCACCGCGCGCGCATCGGGAGCGCCCGGCTCGAGGTCGACGAACACGATGTTCGTGTCGGGCGCGATCACGCGCGCCCCGGGCGCGCGCGCGAACCCGTCCGCGAGCCGCTTCGCGCGCCGGTGGTCGTCGGCGAGGCGCGTGACGTGATGGTCCATCGCGTGGAGCGCGGCCGCGGCGAGGATGCCCACCTGGCGCATGCCGCCGCCCCAGCGCTTACGCGCGCGACGCGCGGCGCGGACCGTGTCGGCCGGCCCGGTGAGAATGGAGCCCACCGGCGCGCCGAGGCCCTTGGAGAAGCACATCATCACCGTGTCCGCGCACGCGGCCCACTCGGCGATCGGGATGCCGGTGGCGACGCTCGCGTTCCAGAGCCGCGCGCCGTCCAGGTGCAGCTTGAGCCCGCGCTCGCGGGCGAGCGCCGCCAGCTCGCGCAGCCGCGGCAGCGGCACCACCGCGCCGCCGGCCCGGTTGTGCGTGTTCTCGGCGCACACGAGCGTCACGCGGGCGACGTGGTCGTCGTCGTCGCGGAGCGCTGCGATCAGCGCGTCGAGCGGCAGCACGCCGCGCTCGCCGCGGATCGGGTGCGCGAGGCAGCCGGAGTTGGCCGCGATGCCGCCCTGCTCGTAGAAGTAGATGTGCGACTCGGCCTCGAGCAGCACCTCGTCCGCGGGCCGTGTCTGCACGTGGACCGCGAGCTGGTTGCCCATCGTGCCGCTGGGGACGAACAGCGCCGCGGCCTTGCCGGCGAGTGCCGCGACCCGGCGCTCCAGCTCGATGACGGTCGGATCGTCGCCGAACACGTCGTCGCCCACCTCCGCCTCGGCCATGGCGCGCCGCATGGCGGCGGTGGGGCGGGTGACGGTGTCGCTGCGGAGGTCGACGGGGGCGTGGCTCATGTAGGCTCCGAACCTTGGGCGATCGAGAAGGAGGTGGGCGCATCACTATAGGCCATACCCGCGGGCGCGATCAGCGGAGCCGGCCGGCGCGCGCGCGGGCGGCCAGCGAGGGACCGGGCCCCGCTCCAGCGCTCGTCGCGGGCGTGCTCGTCGTCGCGGCGCTGCGGCTCCTTGCGGCGCTCCTCCCCGGGCGCTGGCTCTGGGGGCTGGACCTGGCACGCGACCTGCCGATCGCCACGTCGCTGACTGCGCTGATCGCGGTGCTCGCCGCCTGCGCGCCGCCAGTCTCACGCTGGCTCGCGCGCACGTGGCCGCAGGGCGGCGCCATGCACACGGCGATCGTGCTCGCCTCCGCCCTGACCCTCGCGCTCTACGCGCTGGGCCACAGCGACCAGACGCTGTTCACGGGCGACACCGCGCTCCGCCATGGCGAGTTCACGACCGTGGAGCACCCCGAGTCGTTCGCGCCGCAGGCGATGCGCGGCGACCTGTTCCTCCACCACGCGCTGCCGCGCTGGCTCGCGCGCGTCACGCCCTGGACACCCGAGGACGCCGGACGCGCGCAGGGCGCGCTGCTCGCGTTCCTCACCGCGCTCGCCGGGTTCCGGTTCGCCACCGCCCTGGGCGTTCGCGGGGTGCTCGCGTTCGCGGTCGCGGCCCTCACCGCGAGCAGCGCGGCCCTGGCGCTCGACAACGGCTATTCCAAGGCCACGGTCGAGGTGGCCTGCCTCACGAGCTGGATGGCGCCCGGCATCGCGAGCCTCGCCGCCGGAGGCGGTGGACTGCCGAACATGGGCCTCTGCGTGGCCGCGGCGCTGCTGCTCCATCGCTCGGCGCTGGCGCTGGTGCCCGTGTGGGTGGTGGGCGCGGTGCTCGCGATCCTTGCGGGACGTGCACGCGAGCCCGGCACCTGGCTGGGGCTCGCGGCGCCGCTCGTCTCGCTCGGGCTCACGCTGCCCGCCGTCGTGCGCGTCTACACGAGCTTCGACCGCTTCCACCACCTGACCGCCGGGGGCACGGCGCCGCCGTTCGCCGCGGCGTTCCACGCGATCCACCTGCTCGACGTGGCGAACGCGCTGCTCATCCTCGCGCCGGCCGTGCTGCTGCTGCCGCTCCTCTTCGCGCTGCCGCCGCGTCCCGGCGCCCGCGCGGCGTGGCTCTGGACGGCCTTCGCGCTGCCGCCCGTGCTGCTGCTGCTGCTCGTGCCGCCGCAGCAGGGACTGCCGCGCGACTGGGACGTGTTCGCGTTCGCCGGCTCCGCGCTCGCTGCACTCGCCGCGTCGCGCGTGGCGGCGACCGTGGCGGGCTCACCGCGAGCCGCCCAGGGCGTGTCGCTCGCAGTGGCGCTCGTCTCGCTCTTCCCGGCGCTCCAGTGGGCGGCACTCCCCCACGACCCCGTGCGCGCGATGGCGCGCGCGGCGTCGATCCTCGAAGAGCCGCCGCGGCGCGGCGACGAGGAGCGCGCGCAGGGATTGGGCGCGCTCGGGCTCGCGCGCTACACGCGCGGCGATCCGCCCGGCGGGCGCGCGCTCATGCGGCGGTCGATGGAGATCTCGCCGCACCCGAGGCGGCTCGTCGAATGGGGCCTGGTCGCGAACATCTACGGTCATCCGGAGGAGGCGATCGGCTATTTCCGCCGTTCGACCGAGATCGCGCCCGACCTCACCAGCGCGTGGCAGGGGCTCGCCGAATCGGCCGCGGCGCTCAGGGACACCGCGAGCCTGCACATCGCCATCTCGCATCTCGAGCGGCTGGAGCCCGACGGCGTGGCGCTGCGCACCGCGCGCGAACGACTGCAGGCGCTCGAGACGCAGCGGCGTTGAGGCTGACACCACGCGGACTTGACCGGTCTTGCAGCCGCGTGACAACTCGACGCATGCTGCCGCGTCGAATGTAAGGTGATGTGGTGTCCCGCGGCCCCAGTGGAGGCGCCGCGGAAAGCACGAGTCACGTTCCCGGAGCGATCCAACCCATGTTCTTCCCGTTCTTCGACCCGACGTTCATCCTGTTGCTTCCCGCCATGGCGTTCGCGATGTGGGCGCAATGGAGGGTGCAGAGCACATTCCAGCAGTATTCCCGCGTGCGTGCCGCGAACGGCCTCACCGGCCGAGACATGGCGCGCCAGATCATGATGCGCAACGGCGTCACCGGCGTGGAGGTGGAGGCCGTTGACGGCATGCTGTCCGACCACTACGACCCGCGCACGCGCAAGGTGCGGCTGTCCTCGTCCAACTATGCCGGCGACTCGATCTCGTCGATCGCGGTGGCCGCGCACGAGGTGGGCCACGTGCTGCAGCACCAGCAGGGCTACATGCCGCTGCAGATGCGCTCGGGCCTCGCGCCCGCGGTGGGCTTCGCCAGCGGCGCCGCGATGCCGCTGTTCCTGATCGGCCTGCTGATCGGCCCGCGCGTGCCGTTCGCCGGCTTCCTGATGGACCTGGGCATCGTGTTCTTCGCCGGCGCGGTTCTGTTCCACCTCGTCACGCTGCCGGTCGAGTTCGACGCCTCGAAGCGCGCGCTCGCCGAGCTGACGAGCACCGGCGCCGTGCTGCCGCAGGAGGTGGCGGGCGCCAAGAAAGTGCTGGACGCCGCGGCGCTCACGTACGTGGCGGCGGCGGCGGTGGCCGCGCTTCAGCTCGTGCGCCTGCTCGTGTTGCGCAACAACCGGCGCTGATGTCGAGACCCCGGCCCGCAGCCGCGGCGAAGCCGGGCCCGACGTCGCGCCAGGATGCGCGAGCCGCGGAGGGTGCGCTCCCCTCCGCGGCTCGCACGCTGTTCGGCGCCTCGCTGGCGCTCATCGCGCTGCGGGCGATCGCGGCGCTGATCCCCGGGCGCTACCTCTGGGGCCTGGACCTGGCGCGCGACGTGACGCCGTTCGCGGCCGCGCTGGGCCTGGCGCTCCCGCTCGCGATGCACGTGCCCGCGCTCGCGCGCGCTGTGGCGCGGTCGCTGCCGCAGGACGCCCGCACGCAGCAGGTGCTCGCGGTGTCGCTCGCCGCGTGCCTCGCGCTGTTCATGTACACGCACCCGGACCGGTCGCTGTTCATCGGCGATGCAAGCCTCCGCCACGGCGCGTTCGCGCTCGCGGAGCGCGCGGAGACGCTGGCCGCGCAGGCGATGCGCGCCGACCTGTTCCTGCACCACGACGTCCCCAAGTGGGTGAACGATCACACGCCGTGGAGCACGGAGCAGGCGGGCCGCGCGCAGGGCGCGCTGCTGGCGCTCCTCGCGGGGCTCGCCGGCTGGCGGCTCGCGGAGGCGCTCGGTTGCAGGCGCGAGCTGGCGCTCGCGGTGGGGACGATCGCGGCGTGCACCGGCGCGCTGGCGCTCGACAACGGTTACGGCAAGGCCTCGGTCGAGGTGGCCTGCCTCACCGGCTTCGTGGCCGTGGGCATGTTGCGCGCCGCGCGCGACGGCCGCGGCGTGGGCACGGTGGGCGCGTGCGTCGCGCTGGGGATCTGCCTCCATCGTTCCGCGCTCGCGCTCCTGCCCGCGTGGATCACAGCGGCGGCGCTCGCCATTCAGGCGAACACCTGGCGCCGTCCGGCAGCGATCGCCGGCATGCTGGCGCCGCTCGCCGCGCTCGCCGTGGTGGGCGGCCGGCTGGTGCAGGTCATGGGCTCGTTCGATCTCGAGCACCACATGGCCGGTGGCTTCGCGCACACGCTCGCGGCGGGGCTCGCTCCCGCGCACCTCGCCGACATGGTGTACACGCTCTGCCTTCTCGTGCCGCTCGCGCTGTTGCTCCCGTTCCTCCTCCTCCTGCCGCCGCGCCCGCCGGCGCGCGAGGCGCTCGCCATGGCGGCGCTCGCGCTCCCGCCGCTCCTGCTCATGCTCCTGGTGCTGCCGCAGCAGGGCCTACCACGCGACTGGGACGTGTTCGCATTCGGCGGCGTGGCGCTGGCCGCGGTCGCGGCGTGGCGGGTGGCGGCA
>Ga0306921_10004172_pt1 | contig 14781 bp, 10 predicted proteins | sample sta12Cox44000080_FD_203760 | JGI IMG/M metagenome (GOLD analysis project Ga0306921, IMG submission 203760) | Lab enrichment of tropical soil microbial communities from Luquillo Experimental Forest, Puerto Rico - statoxic.12C.oxic.44.000.080 (v2)... | ecosystem: Environmental > Terrestrial >...
AGCGCAGGAACGAGCGTACCGTCCCCGAGGCGGACGGTCCGGGCCGAGGCAGCCGCAGCCGAATTCGAGGAGAAGTCCGCCGGTATCGATGCCAAACCCGCCGCCAAACCGCAGAAATACCGCCTTGAGATTCCGCCCATCGCGGTCCCGCTTCCCGCCGGCTAAAACGCCACGAATGCCGCGCCGGTGTGGCCAGAGATCCGGATCGCAAACCTCAAATAAGAAGACTTGCTCTGGATCACAGGGCCCGATTGCCGCTGGCCGGGACGAAAATAGCCTCTGACCGCGCGTTCGCCCTCACGGCGGGCCGTCGAAAACCACGTCGAAGGGCGCGAAGCGGCGGAAGTCGGCATCCCGAAAGCGAAGGGCAGGCTAGGCTCGGCAATCAGCGTAACCTGCCCCTCATGGTCAACGCTGTTGGCGTTGAAGTTCATGGTGAGCGCGTCATCGGCCAGAGAAAACAGCTGGATCAACGGGCGCCATTCCGGTCCGCGTCGCCGTCTCCTGGGGTAGCAGCAAGGGGATGGTCATGCTCGTATCGAGCCCCGGCACGATCACCGACTGTGTGATTGGCGCACCGGGCTCGCCAGTGACCGCCTCGCTAAAGGTTACCACCGCCCCCGGCTGGCACCCGTCTGTGCTGATGTTGACATCGTAGTGATTGTAGCCGTCGTTCCCAGGGTAGTACGGCGAGGGGAGCGGCGCCACGTGGCAGCCCGGGAAGGCGGTCACATGGGGGCGGTCGCCGCCACTCGGATTGAACCCGCCGCTGCCGATACCCAGATACTGGATGCCAACCGTGAACACCGTGTTGACCGCCAGCGGCGCGCCCAGCGTCACCTGCAGCGTGCAGGTGTAGGCGTTGCCCCCCTGTGCCGAACAGCCGGTGATCTCGGGGTCGACCTTTTTAGTGGGTATCTGGCTGCTCGACAGGGTCAGCGGCGTCGCCGTCCATGGCTGCTCGCCCACTACTGACGGGCTACTGACGCAGCTCGCGGTCAGCAGATAGTCGCCGAACGGGAAGTAATCCGGCGGCACGGTCAGGACGACAGTCGGGAACCCGGTGACGCTAAGCGGGTATGGAGCGTTGGGTGTCAGCGCCGTGAGGTTGAGCGTAAACGGGTTCTGCACCTCGGCGCCGCTGCGTTCGCAGAGCCACCTATCCTGCTGGTCGGGCCGGATGGTCAGGGCCGGCGGGAAGGCGCTGTCGCGCACCAAGGTCGATGTGAACGCGTTTCCCGTGGCGCACTCGAGGTGCACGTCGTAGCTGCCCCGGCGTTTATACGTCGCCTGCACCGTACCGTTTCCGCTAAACACTTGCGCGTCCGGACTGGAGGGATCCGCGGCCGGATAGGCGGTAACCTGGAGCGGCACGTTGTACGGTGAGTAGGAGCAGGTGAACGACAACTCAACGGGATTAATGGGTTCGGCGCTCAGCTGGAACAAGTTACCGAAGTACGGGATGACGATGCGACTGATCTGGACGCCGCTCGACGAGCCCGGAGGATCCAATGGAGAACCCTGCCGGGTGCACGCGGCGACCAGGTAGCTGCCGTCCGGGGCGGGACCCGCTCCCGGGAAATCGCTGGTCGACACGGTTCCCTGCACTCCGGGATAGCCCTGATCGGTGGTGAATGTCTTGATGTTCGGGCTCTGCGGCCCCTCCACCACGGGGTAAACGACCATCGTTGTAGGGCCGAAGATCACGGGGTTGTTGCAGCTCACCGTCACAGACGCGCTCGTTTCCTGCTTCCAGCTCAGCGCCTCCGGGACCAACGACTGATTCAAATACAGCGCGGTCTGCACAATCGGCCAGTTGTCCCACCCCTCGCCAGCCGGATCGCCCAGGAAGTCCCCGGCCACGACGTTGAGGTTGGCGCGAGAGGGATTTTGGGTCGGGCTGGCCGCCAGAAATTTCAGGGATAGCAACGACGCGTTTTGCTGGGGCGCGAGGGCGAGGATGGATAGGGGCGGATCCGGGCACCAGTCTGACGACCAGGGTGTCCCCTGGACTGCCAGAACGTAGGCTCCCGTGACTAGGTTTTTGCCGCCGTCGGTCCGAGTGGCCAGCCTCGGAGAGAGCTGGTCCCAGATGTTCTGGGCCCAGCACCTGCCGGCCCAGGTGCCCCCCTTTATCATCGGGTTATCGCCCGTGCAGCTGGACCAGCCGGTGACGATGATCTGCGGCTGACCGGGCAAGGCCCAGATCTCGTTCATCGACAAGTCGGTCAACGCTGTGTTGGGTGGCAGCATGCTCGACTGGAGTACTTTAGCCTGAGCACGTTCCCAACCGAGGGTGACATCGCAGATCGCCTTGCTCTGACTCGAGTCCTTGTCCTCGTCGGATACTAACATGTCCAACCAGACGATCTCCTTCTCGTGGCCGGGCTGGTTGATCCAGGTGACAATGTCGATCAGCACCTTCGCCATCTTGAGGTAGGACGGACTGGTGTTATGGAAAACGAAGAAGTCCTTGCCCGCCTCCCCGTCCCAGTAGCTGAACCGCAGGTCCAGATAGCGGCTGCCGGCGTTGAGCTGGGCGGTAATGTCCTGGCTCTGGGCCTGGGTGACTATCGCCTCGATCGGACCCCCCGGCCAGCATTCACCAGCCGGACAGAACGGGCTCGGGGCCTCGTAGGTGGCGGCGTCGTGCGAGCCAGGGATGACCACCTGCCGCAGTGGGCGTTGGCCGATGATGTCCTTCTGATCGGCCATCCAATGGTCCTCGACGGGGACCGCGGCGGCCGGCTGCGCCTTGTGCCTGCCAAGCGGCGGCTCCTCGCCGGTGCAGGCCGACCAGTCGGTCACCACGCGCGGCTGGGCTCTCCAAGCACCGGTCAGTTCTGCCGGCGTCAGCTCGTCCAGTGCCTTGCCTGCGGGCAGGTCGCTCGCCCTGAGCAGATGCGGGCCGAGGGCGTTCATGAAAGCCTGGCAGGCGGCGTCAAAGCGGGCCGGGTTGGCCGAGCGCGGGTCAATCCGCAGCCCGATCATGACCATCGCGTGCTCGTGCCCGGGCGCCGCCAGCCAGCTGCCCAGCGGCGGGAACAGCGCGCGCAGCGGCTGGTGCGAGACGCCCTGCGGGCCGGCGAGGTAGTAGTCGGCCTGGCCGTTGCCCGCGTCCCGGTAGCGCGCTTGCAGCAGCAACAGGCGCGTGCCCTCGTCGAGCGCGGCGGCGACGTCGAGCCGTTCGTCGGGCGCGCCGGTGGACTGGACGATGAGGTTGGGCGGGTAGTCCTTCGGTCCCGAGCTGGTCGACGGGACGGCGCCGACGATGCCGCCGGCGGGCAGCAGCGCGAGCACGCACGCGGCGACGGCGACGAACATGCGTCGCGACCAGCGATGCCGGGTAGCCGCGACGGCGAAGCGGCCGGTGGAGGGCAGGTAGTGCTGGCAGTACATAGGACGAACCTCCTGGGTCATCGGGGTGTGCCCATCGCGGCCCAGCCCGATCAGGCCGGGCACTGGGTGCGGTATCCGGGGCGAATACAGCGGTGGACGGTAAGCGGTGGGGCGGTTAACTTCTTTGGTTGAGAAGCTCAATTGTTCTCAAGCGGGACATCCCCATGGTCGAGGGGGAGATCAGCTTCGGCCGGTTCCGACTTGACCTCGCGCGGCGCGAGTTGCGGCGCGATCAAACCCTGGTGCGCCTCGGCAGCCGGGCGCTCGACATCCTCTGCGTATTGGCCTCGGCCGAGGGCAAAGTCGTCAGCAAAGACGAGCTGATGGAGCGGGTGTGGGCCGGGGTCGTCGTCGAGGAACACAACATTCAGGTGCACATCTCGGCGCTGCGCAAAGCATTCGACGAAGACGGGGATGGGGGAAGCTGGATCGTCACTGTCCCCGAGCGCGGCTATCGGCTCCTGCGTCCGCGAGAACCGCCCGTAGCCAACGACCCTGATCCTGCTCCAGGGCGGAGCTTGCCGGTTGCAGACAAGCCCTCGCTCGCCGTGCTGCCGTTCGACAACCTGAGCGGCGATCCGGAGCAGGAATATTTCGCTGACGGGATGGTCGAGGAGATCATCACCGCCCTCTCGCGCATTCGCTGGCTGTTCGTGATCGCTCGGAATTCGAGCTTTGCCTACAAGGACCAAGCCGCAGACGTGAAGCGCGTCGGTCGCGAGCTGGGTGTCCGGTATGTGCTCGAAGGCTCGGTGCGCAAGGGTGCCAACCGGGTCCGCATCACCGCACAGCTGATCGACGCCGGCACCGGGGCGCATTTATGGGCCGATCACTTCGATGGGCCACTGGAAGATATCTTCGACCTTCAGGACAAGGTCGCTTCGAGCGTCGCCGGCGTCATCGAACCGACGCTGGAAGCCGCCGAGATCCGACGATCGGACGAACGGCCGACCACCGATCTCACCTCTTACGACCTGTATCTGCGGGCCCTGGCGCACCACCACTCCTTTGAGAAAGACCGGATCGTCCAGGCCCTCGACCTGCTGGGACGAGCGATTGAGCGCGATCCCGGTTACGGTCCCGCTCTCGCCCTGGCGGCGCATTGCCATACCCAGCTCGATCTCAACGGCTGGACGGATGACCGGGAGACGAACCGTCACGCGGGGCTGGATTTGGCGCGGCGCGCGCTGCGAGTCGCGGCAGACGACCCGGACCTCCTCGCCCGCGGCGCTTATTTGCTCGGCTATTTTGGCGAGGACATCGATGCCGCCATAGGCTTGATGGATCGAGCGCTCGTCTCTGGGCCCAGTCTTGCCCACGGGTGGTTTTGGAGTGCCTTTCTGAGGCTGTTCGCCGGTCAACCCGATATTGCGATCGACCATTTCGAGAGGTACAGGCGTCTCAGCCCGCATGATCCGCTGCTACCCCGGTGCCTTAGCGGGATCGGCACCGCCCACTTCTTCAATCGACGGTTCGAAGAAGCGGCGAAGCTGCTGCTCATGTCGCTGGAGGAGCTTCCGACTTACGCGCCGACCTATCGCTTTCTTGCGGCCAGCTACGCTCATCTGGGGCGGCTGGACGAAGCGCGCGCTATTGTCGCTCGATTACGGCGGATCACCGGCGACGTGGAAACGAACGCCAGGCGGTGGTTCCGTAACCCCGAAAATCGCGAGCTCATCTTGTCGGGCCTGAGGCTCGCGACCAGCGACAATCGCCCGAACGGGACACTGCCCAGCGCGGTCTCGATCCGCCATCGTGAGGCCGAACGCCGCCAAATTACCGCCTTGTGCTGCGAACTGGTCGCCGTGGCGCCAGGAGGCGACAGTGTGGGTCTTGAAGACCTGCGCGCGGCGGTCGGCGGCTTTCAGGGCTGCGTGTCAGCGGCGGCCAATCGCCATCAAGGGTTCGTGTACAGGGATCTCGGTAACAATGCGCTGGTCGCGTTCGGTTACCCCGAGGCGCACGAGCACGACGCCGAGCAGGCGATCCGTGCCGGCCTCGAATTGTGCGCGGCGGTCAGAACTCTGCAATCCAATGCGGACGCGTCGGTGCGGTGCCGGGTCGGCATTGCGACTGGCGTGGTCATCGTTGGCAATCCCGCCGGGGTCGGAACGGCTCTGAGCGAAAGCATAGTTGGTGACGCACCGAACCTGGCCGCACGGCTGGCGCTATCGGCGCAGCCCGACACGGTGGCGATCGATTCGGCCACCCGGCGCCTGACCGGCAACCTGTTCGATTGCCGGGAGCTCGGCGCACTCGAAGCCACCGGTGTAATCGACCCGATACGGAGCTGGCAGGTACTTGGAGAAAGTGGCGCCGCGAGCCGCTTTGAGGCGCTGCGCGGACCGGCATTGACCCCCCTGGTCGGCCGCGCCGAGGAGATCGACCTGCTGTGGCGCCGCTGGGCGCGCGCCAAGACGGGCGACGGCCAGGTGGTGCTGGTCTCCGGTGAGCCCGGCATCGGCAAGTCGCGCATCGCCGCGGCGCTTGAAGAACGGCTCGGCGATGAGCCGCATCTCCGTTTGCGCTACTTCTGTTCTCCTCATCATCAGGACAGCGCGCTGTTCCCGTTTATCGAGCAGCTCGCTCACGCGGCGGGGTTCGCCCGTGACGATTTGGCCGCGGCCAGGTGGGAAAAGCTCGCAGCCTTGCTCGTTCGCGCGGCACCCCCTGACGAGGATATAGCACTGCTCGCCGATCTCTTGTCGGTGCCTGCTTGGGAACAGCGTCCTCTGCCGAATCTCAGTCCGCAGCAGAAAAAGGACCGGACATCAGCGGCGCTGGTCCGGCAGCTCGAAGGCCTGGCGAGGCGCCAGCCGGTCGTCATGGTCTTCGAGGACGCGCATTGGATCGACCCGACCTCGCGCGAGCTGCTCGACCTGATGATCGAGCGCATCCGCCGCATGCCGGTATTGCTGCTCGTGACGTTTCGCCCCGAGTTCCCGCCGCCCTGGACCGGCCAGGAACAGGTCAGCACGCTGGCGCTCAGTCGCCTCGACCGGCACGACCGGACCGCTTTGGTCGAACAGATCGCCGGCAAGGGGTTGCCCGCCGAAGTCGTCGCCCAGATTGCCGAGCGCACTGACGGCGTGCCGCTGTTTATCGAGGAATTGACAAAAACGGTACTGGAGAGCGGTCTGCTGCGCGAAGAAGCGGACCGCTACGTGCTCGACGGCACATTGCCGCCATTCGCGATCCCGACGAGCCTCCACGCCTCGCTGCTGGCGCGGCTCGACCGCCTGGTCTCGGTGCGGGATGTGGCGCAGATCGGCGCGGCGATTGGACGTCAGTTTCCCTATGGGCTGCTGCATACCGTCTGCCCGCTTCCAGAGAACGAGTTGCGAGCCGCACTCTCTCGCCTCGTCGCGTCCGAGCTGGTGTCGCAGAGAGGGACCGTGCCTGACGCGGTCTATACGTTTAAGCATGCGCTGGTGCGCGACGCGGCGCATGGCAGTCTGCTGCGCAAGGACCGACAGCAACTGCACGCAGACATCGCCGAAGCGCTCGAAACCGATTCACCCGAGATCGCGGGAAGCCACCCTGAGCTCCTCGCGCAGCATTACGCCGAGGCCGGGCGTATTGAAAAATCCGTGATGTATTGGGGCAAGGCCGGGCATCGGTCTGCTGCCCGCTCGGCAATGGCGGAAGCAGCTGCGCAATATCAAAAGGGGTTGGACCAGCTGGCGCTGCTGTCGGACAATCCCGATCGTCAGCGACAGGAGCTCGAACTTCGCAGTTCGCTGGGCGCGGCCTTGCTGGTGGTTAAGGGCTATGGCGCCCCGGAAGCGGGCCAGGCCTACATCCGCGCACGAGAGCTGTGGGAGGAGCTAGGGTCTCCCTCGGAGTTCCTTCGGGTTCCTTATGGTCAGTCACTCTATCACATGAACCGCAGCGAATTCGATATGGCGCAGTCTTTGGCTGACGATTTGCTCCGGCTGAGCCGTCAACGCAACGACTCCGCCGGTCTTATTTTGGGCCATTATACCTCCGCCCGAAGCTTAGGGTTTAAGGGTAATTTACCGCAGTGGCAGTCGCATCTGGAAGCAGCGCTTGCGCTTTATGATCCGATCTGCCACCGATCGCTTATCGAAGACGCTGGATTCCACCCATCTGTAGGAGCACGGGCGAATTTAGCGATTGTCCTTCTGTTGCGCGGCTTCCCAGACCAGGCATTGGTGCAGAGCCAAGCAGCAGTTGCCGAAGCTCGGACGCTAGCTCATCCGCCGACATTAGGCGTGATCCTGCATTATAGCACCACAGTGCTTTCGCTCATCGGAGAGGATCCAGCACTGAATGAAGCGGCAGACGAGCTGGTTGCGATAGCAACCGAGCAAGGCTTTCCCTTCTGGGGTGCACTGGGAACGATCTGCCGCGGCTGGGTCAAGGCCAAAGGCGCCCATATTATAGAGGGGATATCTCTCTTGCGGCACGGTTTGAGCGCGTTCCGCGCCACCGGGGCGCAGGCATGGGTTCCTTATCTTATCGCTCTCCTGGCCCGGGCATGTGAGATTGCAGGGCAAGTTGAAGAGGCCTCGACCCTGTTGGACGATGCCATGCAGATCGCCGAAAGGACAGGGGAGCGCTGGTTCGAAGCGGAGCTATACAGGCACAAAGGCGAGCTGCTGCTGAGGCAAGATCACTCCGAGGCCGCCGAGGAACTGTACCAAAAGGCGTTGAGCATCGCCCAAGAGCAGGGAGCCAAACTTTGGGAACTGCGCGCCGCGGTGAGCCTCGCCCGGCTGCGCCGCGATCAGGGGCACCGCGCCGAAGCACGCGACCTGCTCGTGCCGATCTACGGCTGGTTCACCGAGGGTTTCGACACACCCGATCTCAAAGAGGCTAAGGCAGTGCTAGACGGGCTCGATGCGTAGCCGATTACTTTACTTTTTCATCGGAAATCCCGCCCGATGACCGGCATCCTATCTGCACGCGATGACCACCCTTTCTAGTGGCAGGCTCGATTGGTTCACGCTTTCCGGCACCCGAGCCGCGGGATCTCGGCGCCGGGTCATGCTGCACCGCCCGGCCGACGGCACTGTCGAGTAAGACCGCCGATTACGGGCAGATATAGCCGGCAGCGCTCGGGTTCTTGAAGCAGCCGACCGACTCCGGGAAGAGGTGCTTCGGCAGCCACAGCACGACATCGGGGAGGAAGATAGACGCCGCGATTGTTGCGAAGAACACGACGTAGATCGAGAACGAGGCGCGCAATGCCTGCGAAAAGCGCACGCCGACGAACTTCGACGCCATCAACAGCGCCAGCCCGTAAGGCGGGGTGATCAGGCCGAAGGCCAGGGTCACGATCAGCACGACCCCCATATGCACCGGGTTGATCCCGCCGATTTCGGTTAGTGCGGCGACAATCGGCATGAAGATCACGATGCACGGGATCGGCTCGATGAAATCGCCGACGATCGTGAACAGTGCCACGAGCGCAAACATGATCTTGTAGGGATCGTCGCCGGCGAGCCCGGAGATCCAGCCGGAGACGACGATCGGGCCGCGCAGATAGGCGAGCATCCAGCCAAAGGCCGAAGCGGCGCCGATCGTGATCAGCGGCAGCGAATAGATCAGCCCGGCATGGGCGAAATCGCGCGGAAGGTTGCGCAAATGCCCGAAATTGAGCAACGGGATCACGACTACGAGGATATAGACGATGGCGACGACCCCGGCTTCGCGCGGTGCGAACCACCCGGTCATGATGCCGCCCAGCAGGATGATCGGGATCATCAGCGGCAACGCTGCGGCCTTGGTCGCCTCGGCGAAATTCCAGAACGACGAGCGCGGCCGGCGAAACCCCGCCGGCCCGAAGAAATAACAGTAGATCATCAGCCCGAAGCCGATCATCAGGCCGGGGGCGATGCCGCCAAGAAACAGTCCGGCGATCGAGACGTTGCCGATGGCGCCGTAGACCACCGCCATGATGCTGGGCGGGACCAGGTTGGCAATCGTCGCCGCTGCTGCGATCAGGGCTGCGACAAAGGCAGCGTCATAGCCCTCCTCGGACATCGGCCTCGCCATCGTCCGGCTCAAGACCGCGACATCGGCCGAGGACGACCCGGACATGCCGGAAAAGAACATACTGAAGACTGTGACCACTTGCGCCAGCCCGCCGCGCACGTGTCCGACCATCGCCTGCGACAAATTAGCGATGCGGACGACGACGTTGGCCGAGGTCATCAATTCGCCGACCAACAGAAAAAACGGCACCGCCATCAACGGCTCGGCGTCGATGCCGTTGAACAGCTGAGCGATGATCGAGGGCAGGCTTACCGGTGTGAAGAGGGTGCCGATTACGACCCCGGCGATCAGCGAGAACGCCACCGGCACACCGAGATAGCCAAACGTCAAGAACAGCACGGCCATCAACGAGACGATCAGCCCGTTCGCCGTCATGCCGAGAGGCGATCCTCGATCAGACCCTCGGCGAGAGGTTCGGGACTGCGGCCGGAAAAGTCGTTGCGCCAGCCGTTGACGAGCTGCTCGACCGTGAAGAGCGCGATCAGAGCGCCCGACAGCGGGATCGCGGCGTAAAGCGAGGCGAGCGGCGTCATCGACGGCATACGGAAATTACCGAACCCGGCGAGGAAATTGAGGTAGCCAAACCAGACCATGCACAGCGCCGCGGCGAGGACGACGAAGCGGTTGAAGGTCTCGGCGACGAGCCGCCAACGTCCGCTCATCGCCTCGGTGATCGCCGACAGGCAAAGGTGGTCGTTGCGCCTGGTGGCGGCCGCCGCCCCGATGAAAATGCCGTAGACGAAGAAGGTCATCGTGACTTCCTGCAGCCACAGCCACGGGTAACCGAGCGAGCGGGTCACCACGTCGAGGAAAACGGTCGTGCTGAAACCGGCCAGAGTGATGCCGCAGAGGATCATCAATATGTGTTCGACCGGATCGAGCACGCGCCATTTCAAATGGCGGTCCCGTTCCAGCACCAGCGCATAGCGCCGGTGCTTCACTCGATGACCTCGTCGGCGCGGACGAGGATCGACGGCGGCACGGTCAGGCCCAGCGCCTTCGCGGGCTTGAGATTGACGACCAGTTCGAAGGTTGTCGGCTGCTGGACCGGCAGATCCGCGGGCTTAGCGCCGTTGAGTATCTTTCCGGTGTAGACGCCGAGCTGGCGAACCGCGGTAGTGATGCTTGATCCATATGAGATCAGGCCGCCGGCATCAACAAATTCACGCTGCGGATAGATTGCCGGCACGGCATGGCGAGCTGCCATTGCCACAAGCTGCTCCCGCTATCGGAAAAGCACGACGACCAACGCGCGACATTGACTAGAGAGGCGAAGACGCCGTCGATCTCGTTGTCGGTGCTAACCCTTAGGATCTGGAGCTCCAGGTTCTTCGCTCGCGCCGTTTCTTGTGCCTCTCTAATGAAGCGCTCGGCATTCGGGTCGTTCGGATTGAGAAGCAGACCGAGCGGCAATGGCGCGATGATCTCCCACTCGTGGTCGGTCAGATCGCTTCCGCGACGGAAGCGCTCCCGGCTATGCGGCTCGTCGGGTCCGGATCAGGCCGTCCGAACCGGCTTCGACGGCCTTGTGAATTACGGCCAATGCGCCGGTGAGGCGGTATGAGCCAGACCCGCCGTCTGGCCGCGATTCTCGCCGTCGATGTGAGCCTTGCAGCGCGCGTCGTCGTGGACTAGACTAATAGGACTTAGTCGAGTTGGACTGCGACATGCTGACCGTCAACATTCACGAAGCCAAGACCCACCTGTCGAGGTTGGTCGAGCGCGCCGCAAAGGGCGAGCCGTTTGTCATCGCCAAGGCGGGAAAACCGCTGGTGAAGGTCACGGCGCTGGACACGCCGGCGGCCAGGCAAGTTCGGCGGCTGGGGTTCATGGCCGGACAGATCGACGTACCCGACGATTTCGACCGGATGGGTAATCCGGAGATCGAGGAACTCTTTCGCGGCGATCGATGAAGCTGCTGCTGGACACCCATCTGCTGCTATGGGCCGCCGCGCAACCCGACCGGTTGCCGGTTGCCGCCCGCGAGTTGCTCGACGATCCGCAGAACGAACCGATCTTTAGTTCGGCCAGCTTGTGGGAGGTCGCGATCAAGCACGGCCTCGGTCGCAGCGATTTTCGGGTCGACGCCCGCCTTCTGCGCCGCGGTCTCTTGGATAACGGTTATGACGAGCTGCCGATCACCGGCGAACACGCCGTCGCGCTCGACAATCTGCCGCCAATACACAACGATCCGTTCGACCGCATTCTGATCGTGCAGTCGATGGTCGAGGGCATCACCTTACTGACCGCAGATCCGTTGGTTGCGCAGTACACGGCGCCGATCCGAAAGGTGTGATGCGAAGGCGCGCCGAGGGTAGAGACGCTCCGCCGCCATCGGCTGTCCCACAAGGGGAGCGCCGGGTTGCGACCAGGGGACAACTGGTCCTGCCGGCGCCAAGTTGCGCTGGGTGGTTAACCCCAGAGTCGCGCGCTGGCGACGCGTGCGCCTTCGGCGAGTGCCGAGAACTTGGCCCAGACAACCGAGGGTGCCACCGCGTTATTGACAAAGGCGAAGGTCGCAAAGCCGCAATCGGCGCCGGCGATCACCCGCTCGCGCCCGACGATGTCCGCATAATGGCAGATCCGCTGGGCGATCAGCCGCGGATGCTCGACGAAATTGGTCGTCGAATCGATGACCCCGGGAACGAGAATCTTGTCGTCCGGAATTTTCTTGCTGCGCAAATCCTCCCACTCATGAGCGTGCCGTGGATTGGCCGCCTCGAACGACAAGCCCGCCGGCCGCGCCTGCATGCATATGTCGAAGGTCTTGGCCAGCGGGATGTCGTGAGTGTGCGGTCCCTCGTAATTGCCCCAGCACAGATGCATGCGCATCATTTCGGGCGGAATATTCGCGGTGGCATGATTGACTGCCGCGATATTGCGCTCGGCAATGCGCAGAAACTCGTCGTCGGTCAGGTGCTGGTATTGGTTATGGCGGGCCGAGCCGAGGTCGGGTGCGTCGATCTGCAATATGAAGCCCGCCTTGACGATCTCTTCGTACTCTACCTTTAGGGCATTGGCCAATGCCCCTACATAGGCGTCCTCGTCCTGGTAGTAGCGGTCCGGGACGAATTTGGTCAGCACCCCGGGTGAGGCCGCATTCATAAAAGCCTCGACGGGTTTCGCTGCGGCACAGGCGGAGGCAAGGTTCGCAAGGTCTGTCTCCAACGGCCGCCGATCGCTGTAAGTGACCGGACCCGTGCAGCACGGAACCGCTTCGCGGCTGAACCATGAGATGCGGCGCGTCTCGTTGAGCCGCTGCATGTAGTCGGGATGGTCGAGAAGGTCGCGATGAGCGGCGGTCTGCGGCGGCTTGTCGTTGTCGCCGCCGCGGAACGAACCGATCCCGGAAAAACGGTGACGAATATAGGTGGTGTAGGAAATCTTGCCGAGCTCGCCGTCGCAGACGCTGTCGATGCCGGTGGCGACCTGCTTGGCGACAATCTCGTGGACGCTGGTGGCGAGCCGCGTCTCGAAGGCCGGTTGGTCAAATTCGCGGCCGGTCTCGCGCGCCTCGAGCAAAGTCAGTAGATCCGGTGGCCGAGGCAGGCTGCCGACATGGGTAGTCAGGATGCGGTCGGTGCTGAGCTTCATCTCGTGCGTGCCCTCCTCTCCGGCGTCGGATGGTTTCACGCGCCGCCCAATCGCGCAAGGTATCGCGGGTCGGCATCGGCTGGGCGGCGTTGGACAGGAATACCCACCCCGCCCTATAAGCGGTGGCAATGGGCAAGATCCCGTTCCTCAAGATGCACGGCCTCGGCAACGATTTCGTCGTGCTCGACGGCCGCCGCGCTGTGATCACGGTCGACGCAGCCGCTGCGCGCGCTTTGGCCGATCGGCGGACCGGCATCGGCTGCGACCAGGTGATCCTGCTCGAGCCGCCGCGAGAACCGACCGCGCAGGTTCTGATGCGCATCCGCAACCCTGACGGCGGCGAGGCCGAGGCATGCGGGAACGCCACGCGCTGCGTCGCCGATCTGCTGGCCCGCGAAACAGGCAAGGCCAAGGTACGGATCGAGACCGTTGCCGGGCTGCTCGACGCCGAAGCACTGCCGGACGGGCGCGTCGCGGTTGATATGGGACCGGCGCGCACCAGCTGGCGCGATATCCCGCTGAGCCGGCCCATGGACACCCAGTGCGTCGAGTTGGCTCTCGGCCCGCTCTCAGCGCCGGTCTGCACCAATATCGGCAACCCGCACGCGACGTTCTTTGTGGACAATGTCGATGCGGTCGATCTGGCTGCCCTCGGCCCCGAGCTCGAAAGTAATCAAGTCTTTCCGCAGCGTGCGAACATCGGCGTCGCCGCGGTCCGCGACTGCAGGAACATCCGGCTGCGGGTCTGGGAGCGCGGCGCCGGGATCACCCGCGCCTGCGGCAGCGGCGCGTGCGCCGCGCTCGTCGCGGCCCACCGGCGAGGGCTCGTCGCGCGCCAAGCGGCAGTCGAGCTCGATGGCGGAGTTCTCGACATCGTCTGGCGCGGGGACGGGCATGTGGTTATGACGGGGCCCGTCGCGCTGAGCTTCGAGGGCGCATTCGACTCGAACCTGCTCGCGGGATATTGATCGCAGCCATGGCGCAAACCGAAATTATCACCTTCGGCTGCCGGCTCAACGCGTTCGAGTCCGAGGTAATCCGCCGTGCTGCCGAAGCTGCGGGGCTCAGCGGCGCGGTCATTGTCAATACCTGTGCGGTTACTGCCGAGGCCGAACGCCAGGCGCGCCAAGCGATCCGCCGTGCCCGTCGGCGGCATCCCGAGGCGACGATCATCGTCACCGGCTGCGCCGCCGAGATCGCCCCGGAGCGGTATGCCGCATTGCCCGAGGTCGACCGCGTCCTCGGGAATCGGGCCAAGCTCCAGTCGCAGAGCTACCTCCCGGCCCCCCCTCTTTCGCATGCGGGGGAGGGAAGGGAGGGGGCCGTCGACGGCTTTGAAGGCAAGAGCCGCGTCTTTCTTCAGGTCCAGCAGGGCTGCGATCATCGCTGCACCTTTTGCATCATCCCCTACGCGCGCGGCCCGAGCCGGTCGGTGCCGATGGGTCTTGTCGCCGATCAGGCGCGCCGTCTGGTCGCCACCGGGTACCGGGAGATCGTGCTGACCGGCGTTGATCTTACCGCCTATGGCGCCGATTTACCTGGAAGACCGAGCCTGGGCCAGATGATCCGCAGGCTGTTCGCTGCGGTTCCTGAGCTCGAGCGCCTGCGGCTTTCTTCGCTCGACCCGGCGGAGATCGATGAAGATCTTTGGCGGCTGTTGGCTGAAGAGAAGCGGCTGATGCCGCATCTGCACCTGTCGTTGCAAGCCGGCGACGATCTGATCCTCAAGCGGATGAAGCGGCGGCATTCGCGCGCCCAGGCGATCGA
>Ga0306921_10004173_pt1 | contig 14781 bp, 11 predicted proteins | sample sta12Cox44000080_FD_203760 | JGI IMG/M metagenome (GOLD analysis project Ga0306921, IMG submission 203760) | Lab enrichment of tropical soil microbial communities from Luquillo Experimental Forest, Puerto Rico - statoxic.12C.oxic.44.000.080 (v2)... | ecosystem: Environmental > Terrestrial >...
GTGGCCAGGTCGGTGTAGGGGTTGAAGGTGACGCCGGTCGAGGGGTTGACCGGGAACACCGCGTCGCTGCTGCGCCGCCCGGAGAACAGCGCGCCGTAGAAAGAATCAAGATCATAAAAGTGGGTGCCGGCGATCGCGCTCTGGAGCCGGGCGACCAGCTGCCGCTGCCGCAGCTGGCCGGCTCCCGCCGGGCCCAGCATCGCGGTCAGGAACCGGACCAGCAGCGAGTCCGGGGTCAGGGTGTACACCTGCGGCGGGAAGGCCGACAGCCGCCGCATGACGTGCAGGTCCGGGCACAGCAGGCCGGTGGCGGTGGTGGTCCGGTCGGGCAGCGGCTGGGTCGGGTTGGCCTGGTAGGGGAGGATCGAGGCGCCGGGCGTGTTCGGAAAATCGAAGATCGTGGCGTTCTGGTTGACGATGCCCGGGTTCCAGCTCCCGGTATCCGAGATGACCTGCGGCATGATCCCTCCTCCTCCCTTCCCGGGCGCTGGTCATGCGCTAAGATCATTGATAACCCGGCCGGGGGTGGCGAACCACAGGTCACGACTCAGTACGAGCCTGCGTAGCCCGGCCGGGGCCCTGAGGCTGGGCCAGGGATGGACTTGCTGGGCCAGGCCGGTCGGGGCACGGCAGTCGGCGCGGGGCGGGGTAATGCTTGTCCGGGCGCGGAGAGCCCGGCACGGCACGTCCGGGCGAGGCAGCCAAGGCTGGGCACGGACAGCGAGGCGGGGCGAGGCGGGTCATGGCAGTCGTGGCTCCGCAAGGGCATCAGGGCTCGGAATAGCTAGGTGAGGCAGGCAGGCATGGGCGTATTGCGGTGGGTGCCGGCGCTGCTCTGGCGATACCGTCGGTTCGTCCCCTCTCCCCTCCGACCCCCGCTCCTGGTGATGAAGGAACAGCACGGCCTGCCGCCCCGCCGTTACTGCGATCAGGGCCACGAGCCAGTGGAATGGTCCGGCCGCAGGGTGAAATGCTGGTTCTGCGGCCAGAAGGGCTTCAAGGGCAGCGCGCTCTACGTGGTGGAAAAGGCCCCCGGCTCAGACGAATGCGCCGAAGGAGTTGGCGGCCTTGGGCACGACGACCAGATTGCCGAATGCCGGGATCTGGCTGGCCCCCAGCACGATATCCAGCGGGTTGCCGTTGGCATCGACGTAGGAAGTGATGACAGTCCCGTAGGCATTCACCTGCTGGATGCCGACATTGAAGGCATTGGGAGTAGCGGGATTCCAGCCTGTGATATCGCCGCCCGTGAGGAAACGGCATGCAGTCACGCCGGGTGTGTTCTCTATCTGCTGGATGACCGAGCTTGGGTAGACTGTGGCATTGAATCCAAGGCCGGTCAGCCAGTTAGACAGCGCCGTGCCGATTGCGGCGGTGGTGGTGGACTGGGCGGTATTCGGGTCGAAGATCACCGCCACGCTGAACTGGAGCAGGACGGTTAGCGCCTGATGAGCCCAGACGTCAGTGGCGGCCAGCCGCCAGTTGCCCAGGTCCGCCTGGATGAGCGCGGGCACGTTGTTGTACGTGTAATCCGAGCCCACCTGGATGGAGCTGCCCTGCGGCGGCGCCATCGAGGCCACCCATTCCAGCCCGGCATTGCTGAACGGGCCCCAGCCGAACGCGTCGTTCTCGTGCACGATCTGGTAGGCGTAGTTGATGTTGTTCGCCACGGTGCCCAGCGGGTACTGCGGGGTGGCCAGCCCGTAATTCACCCCGCCGACGCTGATCACCGGGTCGACGGTGACGATCGGCACGAAAGCCAGCGGCAGGAAGACATTCCCGGCCGCGGGATTAGCGGTATCCGGGCGCACGTAATTGCCGACGTAATACGGCGCGGCCGGGGAGGAGCTGAAGACGAACGAGGTGCTCCAGGGAATGGTCTGCGAGGCGGCGATCGGGTTGGACCCGGCGCACCAGACGTCGACCCGGTTGAGGATGCCCGAGGACGGGTTGTTGCGGCTCCAGGTGTCGATGTAGCTGAACTTCAGCTCGACGATCCGGCCGGGCGGGAAGTACGCGGTGTCGATGACCTGGATCCGCGGCGGGATGACCGAGTAGTTCCAGGTGTACTGGAGGCCCGGCACGGCGACGTCGCCGGCGTCGATGTCCCCGCCGGCGGTCTGCCCGGTCGGGTAGATGTACTGGGCGTCGCTGACCGTCGAGGCCGCCGCGGTGCCGACCACCTGGACCTGCTCGTCCCGCCAGGTGGCCGAGCCGACCACGTTGGCCGCGTGGCAGTTCGGGTTGTTCAGCGCGATGCCCAGGAACATCTGCTCGGTGCCGGACATCGACTTGAAGACCGTGTTGACCCAGCGCTGCTGGAGCTGGTTGTCGGTCTCCTGGTCGGCGCCGCCGGTCAGCGCGGCCAGGTTGGTGACCGACGAGACCTCGGTGACCGGCGTGACCAGCGTGGTCAGGGCGTTGGCCTGGACGTTGCCCTGCGGGCCCGGCGCCGTGCACTGCACCGGCACCGTCACCACGCCGACGCCGACGTTGAGGATGGCCCCGGTCAGCGTCTGCGCGACCACCGAGCCGTCCGCGGTGCTGACCTGGGTGTTGACCGGGACCGCGATCACGTCGGTGGTGGTCAGCCGGGTGAAGGTCACCGTACCGGTGGCCGCGACCGCCGGGAACCGGCTCATCCCGAACAGCTGCACGAAGGCGTCCAGGTCCGCGCCGGCGTGGCTGTAGACGTCGTACTGGTAGGTCAGCAGGTGCGTGTCGACCGAGGCATCGGCGATCGCGCTGGCCACCGTGTCGATGATCTTGCGCGTCACGCTGCCCGCGCTGGTGTCCATGTCAGGCGCAGTGACCTGGAGCGCAGCGATCATCTGCGAGGAGACGTCGGACTGGCTTGCCATTCGGGCGGCCTCCCTGCTAAGTAAGGTCCCGCACCTTCCCGGGGCGTGAGGGGGAACCATGGATTTCTTCCGGAACTGGCGGCCGGCCGGCGGCTGGCTCGTCTACCTTGCCCTGCTGGGCGCCGTCAGCATGATCCTCGTCAGCGGGCTGGTGCTCCTCGTCTCCTACCGGGACAGCCCCCCGGCCCAGGTCGTGCAGACGCCGACCCCGCAGGTCGCCATCTCCCACCCGGCCGCATCGCACAGTGCCACCCGTCATGTTGCCAGCCCGCACATCAGCGCCGGGCTGGGCCAGGCCAACATCCCCGGCGTCAGCGGGTACACGCCACCTGCCGCGAGCACGGCGCCCAGCGCGCCGCCTCCCTCCACCTCGGCGCCCGCCCCGCCGCCGAGCGCGGAACCCAGCCCGTCGGCGAGCCCCGATCCCCCGCCGGCGTCCCCGGACCCGTCACCGTCGCCGACGGATACGAGTTCACCGACGTCCTCGCCCACGGACTCACCGACGGATACGCCGACGGGCACGGACACGCCCTCGCCCACGGACACGCCCGCGGCCACAGGATCGACGCTGGCGACGAGCGCGGGCCCTGCGCCTGATACGACATCCGGGGGCTCCAGCGCCTCTCAGGCGCCTTCTGGGGGCTCTCCAGGGGCTGTTTCAATGGTTCAGTGAACCATTAGCCGGACACGGTGCGGGTGATCACCAGCTGCTGCCCGCCCTGGGTGGTCAGCGCCACCCAGACGTCCATCGTCTGCGGGTCGACGTCGACCCGGGCGTTGATGGCGTTCACGCTGGCGATCGTGTCGGCCGCGAGCAGCTGCGCCTTGGTCCCGGTCAGCACCCAGCTGGTGATCATCTGCCGCTGCGCGGCGATCAACATGGCCAGCACCCGGCCGACCTCGCTGGAGACCAGGGCCTCCGTCCCGGCGCCGTACGGCAGGCCGAGGTAGCTGCCCAGGGTGCTGCCCCACTCCGGGTGGAACGGGTCGGACCCGTAGGGCTCGGCCAGCGCGGTGGCCACCCGCTGGCGCAGGTAGGCCTCCTGGTCGACCAGGGCGAGATCGCCGCCGGCCAGGGCGATGTCGCCGCCGGCGATGCGCAGGTCCCTCATGGCTGCTCCTAGTTCGTCGGGACGATCACGGTGCACGACGCGGTGCCGCCGCCGGTCGAAGCCGGGACGATGACCTGGACCCCGCCGCCGCTGAGGTAGAGCCGGCCCATCGCCGTGTTCGAGGAGGTGACGATGGTCGAGTTCCCGCACATGGTGTAGACCCGCGGCAGTGCGCCGGGCCCGGACGGCACGTACCCGGTGGGGATGCTGGGCAGCGTGAACGTGGTGGCCGCCGTGGTCGTCCACTGGACGTTCACGTCGAGGATGATCATGGAGGCCTCGGCGACCAGCTTGTACCGGGCGCTGCCGGTCAGCCCGGACGGCAGCGGGGTCAGGCTGTGCCAGCTCTCCACCGCGGCCGGGGACGAACCGTACTGGAAGGCCTGGATCTGGCCGGTGAAGTCGGTGCCGAAGGCGTTGCCCGCCGGGTCGGTGCCGGCCGCGGCGGCGACCGCGCCGATCAGGATCTGCGAGCTGATGTAGGTGATCCGGATCTCGCCGTTGCCGCCGTTGCCGCCCTTGGTCGGGGCCGTGCCGGTGTGCCAGGTGACGGTGATCAGCGGGTTGAGGCTGTTCGAGCCGCCCGCGCCGTAGCAGTAGCCGTAGTTCCACAGGTCGTAGGAGGGCTGGCCGTTGTAGCCGAGCGAGATGCTGTTCGCGGTGTTGTTCTGGAGGGCGGTGCCCAGGCCCAGCCCGGTCAGGTCGTAGGTCGTGGTGGCATTCTGGTTGATCCACTTCTGGGCGAGGCTCGTGACGCTCCCGCCGTTCCAGTTGCCGCCCAGGTAGGTGAAGGGGGTGTACCCGATCAGCAGGTACATCCCGTTGGAGTACCAGCTGTGCAGGTTGTTGAAGCGGATGCTCACCGTGTCGATGGTCTTGCCCGCCAGGTCGCCGTTCGGGTTCCCGCCGATGATGCCCAGCGAGCACATGTCCCCGTTGTATGTTCCGCCTGATGCGGTCTCCCCGCCCTGGTACATGGTGCCGTGGGCTCGCAGCCCGCCCGGGGTCCCGCCGTTCATGCCGTAGTAGGTGGCGCTGTCGCTGAACCGGTACTGGTAGCTGCCCGAGACCGAGGCCGAGCCTGCCCCGGCGCCGCCGCCGGCCCCGCCGGGGGTCGTCCCGCTGACGCCGTTGCCCGCGTTGTTTCCCCCGGTGCCGCCCTCGCCGGAATCAGTCTGGGCGGTCGGCGGCCCGGCCCCGCTCGTGCCGCCCGTGGAGAAGCCGTGGTTGCCCGCGGAAGACGGGTTGCCCGAGTTGCCCCCGGACGAGCCGCCGGTCACGTTGCCCGAGCTGGCCCCCGCGCCCCCGGGATGATGCAGCGAGTTCTGGCTCCCGGTGCCACCCGGGCCCGCGTTCCAGCCGGTGCCCGCTGTGCCCCCGTTGGCGTAGACGCCGCCGTTGTCGAAGATCGTGTCGCCGCCGTCAGAGCCCGAGTGGCCGTTCGGCGCCCCGACCCCGCCCTGGCCGATCTGGATGCTGTACACCTGCCCCGGCACCAGCGGGTAGCTGGGCTCGGCAGCCCACTCGCCCCCGCCGCCTGACTCGCCGCCGCGGGTCGAGCCGCCGCCGCTGCCGCCGGGCCCGGCTCCCCAGCACTCGACCTTGCCCTGGGTGTAGCTCCCGGCCGGGGCGGTCCAGCTGCTGGTGGCCGGGTTGGTGATCGTCACCGTCGTCGTGGTGGTGCCGTAGATCAGCAGCTGGCCGCCCACCTGGTCGAAGGTGAGGCTCATCTCCGATGCCGAGCCGCCCTGGATCATCGAGTTGGAGATCGTGGAGTTGGTGATCGCCGTGGTGGCCAGGCTGCCGCCGGAGTAGCTCGACCCGGTGATGGTGACGCCCTGGAAGGTGGCCTGGGTCGCGGTGACGCCGGCCACGTAGCTGTTGCCGTACTGGTCGGTCCCCGGGCCGCTGGCGAACGCGCCGACCAGGGTGCCTGGCCCGGGGGTGCCGCTGTAGATGAGCAGGGTGCCCGCGGCCAGGGTGGCGGCCTGGATGTAGGTCGAGTCGACGATGCCGGCGACGACGATGCCGGCCTGGAGCTGGGCGACGCCGATCGTGTTGGCGACGATGTTGGACGCGTCGACCGAGTTGACCTGGAGCTGGTCGTGCCCGATCGTGATGTAGCAGGTGGGGTTGCAGAACTGGCAGGTGGCGCCCGGGGCCAGCCCGGTGACGATGAGCCGGACGTAAGCGCTGGCCACCCCGGCCGGGATGGTGACCAGCTGGGCGACGGTGCTGGTCCCGGCGGACACCGGCAGCAGCGGCCCGAGGAACGAGCCGTTGTCGAAGGCGAACTGGATGCCCGCGCTGGCCGTGCCCGCGGACAGCGTGACGCTGACTTGCAGGTAGTACTGCTCACCGGGGTTGACGTACAGCGGCACCAGGTCCGACGGCATCAGCGCCAGGGTGGCCGTGTCCGTGCCGGTCGTGGTGGTGCATGGGCTGGCCATGGTCCAGCCGCCGGTCGTGGCCGGGTCGGCCAGCCTGTTCGAGTTGATCGCCGCGGACTTGAACTGCGGGTCGACGATGATGTTGGTGCCCGCGGCGTTGGCGGCCAGCTGGAGCGCGCCGATCGACTGGGTTTCCAGCGCGGTCCCGGGCAGCGACCCGGGGGCGATCGCCGAGCCCGGGACGGAGCCCGGCGCCGGGGGAGTGCCCGCCTGCGGCAGGAACGGGTCAGCTGAGTTGGTGACGATCGCCGAGAAGGTCCACTGGCTGGTCAGGTCCTGGGTGACGAGCCACCATTCGCCAGCTGCCGGGAGCGAGCCCTTGGCTCGCTGGATGAGCATCGGCACCCGGACCTCGACGCCCTGGCGGTCGGTGCAGATCGCGGTCTGGCCGTCGGGGGTGATGCTCTGGATCTGGACCAGGCGCGTGGTGAAGCCCGAGCCCAGGGTGTTCTTGCTCGTCGGCTGCTTGGGGTCCGCCACACTGCTTCCGGGGGCGGTGCCGCGTGAGGTTTGACCGGCCTGCTCCCCGGCGGCCAACCGGGTGCGAACGAGGTTCCGGGGCGGCGAGAGCAGGACTTACATCCGGGGCCGGAGCCCCACCAGTTGCCAAGTAAAGCCTGCGACCTCACGACCGCACCAACAGCATACAGCCAGAGGCCCGGCTAGGGGCCCGGGAGCGGCGCGGGGCCCCTAGCCGGAGCTAGGGACCCCACTTGCGGCGCACCCGGCGACGCGGGCCCTTGGCCTTCGGGCCCCGTTTCGCCGGCGTTGGACCCGTAATCCGCCACACGGGCCGCACGGGGCGGTCGCCCGCCCTTGCCGATCCGGCCGGCTGCCCCGGAGGGCTCCGAGCCGGATCCGTCTCCGCCACGGCGAGACCTGGCATGGCATTCACGGCATGACGCGGCATGACGGCGGAGACATCTTCAGTTCCTGGCGGCAGCCCGCCGACGGGGCATGGCATCCTACGAGGATCTTCCTGCCACGCACCCCGCGCCAAGGAGGCTCCGCTGTGGCCACCCGGAGGATATTAAGGCCTGCGGCCCCTTGCAGCCGGGGCTTCCGCCGGCGGGTATCACCGACACGACCAAGGATTATTGATAATCGCTCTGTTGTCAAATCAGGCCCCGGTCAGGGTCGGGGCGGCGCCCTTGTTCTGCGGGCCGAACGTCGACTGGCCCGGCAGCGGCGTGGTGTCCCTGACGGTCGGCGGGGCCGGGACGCCCTTCAGGCCGCCCGCCAGCGGCATGCCGATCAGCGCGTTCTGGCTGTTGCCCTCGTTGCCGGGCAGCCGGGCCGGGGCGCAGATGTTGACCGAGGTCGTGTAGCCGCCGCCGGGGCCCAGCCGCCAGCTGTGGGTGACCGTCGTGACGTAGGCCTGGAAGCCGAAGCTCGGGATCTGGATCAGCATCCCCGGCCACAGCTCGGGCATGAACGTGATCGGCACGTCGGCGTTGTACTGGTAGGCCCAGGACTGCATGAACGTGGTCAGCGCGGCGAAGAACTCGCCCTGGCCGCCGAACGGGCCGATGATCTCCTGGAAGTTCGGCCGCGCGCCGAACTTCTTGTATACCCAGTCGATGAAGGCCTTGGCCTCGGCCGCGGTCGGCTCCAGGCCGAACAGGCCCTGCATGATGGCCGGGACGTCGATGCTGGCCACGCCCGTGGTGGTGACCGCGAGCAGCGGGCCCCAGTTGCCGATCGTGCCGGTGGCCAGGTCGATCTTGTTGGTGACCCCGGACGGGCAGACCACGTACTGGTGCGTGACCAGGTTGGTGTCGTCCCACCAGACGTTGAAGTCCTGTAGCTCGATCGGCTCGATCTGCATGATCGCCGCGGTGCCCCACAGCCCGTAGTAGTCGGGGTACCAGGCGATGAAGTCGCCGTTGGGCGCCGAGCAGTAGTTCCGCATGCAGGCGTCCACCAGGTTCTTGATGTAGGGCAGCAGCGGGGAGTCCGGCAGCAGGGCCCGCGGGCCGGTCAGCGACTCGGCGGTGGCGATGTCGGCGCTGGACCAGTCGGGGATGTAGGGCGAGCTGCCGAACAGGGCGTCGAACGGGTCGTTCGGGTTGTACCAGGGCATGGCGCTGCCGGTGGACAGCTGGATCCCGGCGTTCAGCGGGTTGACGTTGATGGTCGTGCCGCCCGAGGCGGCGCTGCTCTGGTTCTGCTGCCCCTGGGAGCCCGAGTAGTCCACGTTCGGCATCAGCCCGGCGCTGGTGTAGACGGTGGAGCCGATGGCGACCTGGCCGGCGTAGGACCCGGCGGCGTGCGCGCCGATGGTGTTCTTCCCGTCGCCCACGCTGATCTCGACGTGCTGGGACTGGCCGGTGAACAGCAGCGCGCCCTGGGTGCTCAGGGCCGTGGTGACGTCCGGGGCCGAGCCGCTCTTGGCGCACCAGGCCAGCTGCTCGGTGGCGGTGCGCGGGCACCCGGTCTTGCCGGTGGCGTGGAAGTACACCCACTGCACGAAGCCGGAGGCGTCCAGGGACGTGACCTTGGCCGCGGGCGTGTTCGGCGGCGAGATGTTCGGGCCCGCCTTGTAGGCGATCTTGGGGTTCGCGGCCACCAGGTCCTGCGCGGTCTGGAGGATGGCGTTGCCCGTGGTCTTGCCGGTCTTGGTCGCGCTGGCGGCCGAGGCCGCGGGCGCTGTGTTGTTGCTCCCGCTGTTGGCGGTGCTGCCCGAGCCCTGGAGCGCGCTGGCGGCGTCGCCCGCGGACAGCGAGGCGCCGCTCTGCTGACCGGTCATCAGCTGGTTGACGATCTGGGTGGCCATCGAGGACCACTGCTGGTAGGTCGAGCCGGTGGGGTCCGCGGAACGCTGCACCAGCTGGGCCTGCTGGCCGACGGTCATGTTGGCCCGGCCGGTGATCTGCATCAGCTTGGCGAAGAACGCCTTGGCCGCGTAGTTGACGTCGGACAGCTGCGCCGCGGTGCCCCAGCCCTGGCTGGGCCGCTGCTGGAAGACGCCCACCGAGTCGGCGCTGCCGGGCCCGGACGTGACCGCGCCCAGCCGCGACTCCTGGTAGGCCGTGGCCAGGGCCACCACCTCATCCTGGGCGGTGGCCTTCATCGCGGCGCCGACGTTGAAGACCTGCACCGCGACGTTGGCCTGGGCCTGGGTGATGGCCTGCCCGCCGTAGGTCCCGGCCTTCAGCGCCCCGGCTTTCACCACGCCGCCCTGGAGCTGGCCGGACACGATGCCGTTGGCGCCGAGCACGGCGTAGAACTGCTGGGCCAGCTGGTCGGCCTCGGCCAGCGAGGCGGCCACGTTCTTGGCGATCCCGTAGGACCACTGGAGCGCGGCCTGCGGGATGCCGGCGATGTGCACGTTGGCCGGGGGCCAGCCTGCCACCTGGTTTAGCAGCGCGACGATTGCGTTGGCGGTGCCGCCGTCGTCGGTGTTCTTGGTGGCGGTCATCGCGGCGGTCACCATCGAGAGCGAGGAGGCCAGGGCCGGGTCCCAGTAGTAGTACTGGAGCCGCTTGAGCGAGCAGCTGGCGGTCATCGGCACGGCCATCGGCCAGGCGGTGACCAGCGGCACCGAGTTCAGGTAGCCGGTGAAGACCCGCATCCAGGTGATCCGCTTCATCATCACGATCACCCGGTCGTTGGGCACGAAGATCCCGTCGTACTTGCGCCGGGTGTTCTGGAGGGTGAAGCTCAGCGAGCTGACCCCCGAGCTGCGCCGCACGATGTTGCCCTGGGTAACGTCATCGCTGATGTCGAGGGTCCCGTTGTGCTCGGTCTTGACGTAGATTTTAAATCCCGGCGCATACATAAACACGGCCATCAGCTGTCACTCCCCTATCATCCCGCCGATCCGGAGCCGGGGATCTGCCCGGGGAGCGCGTACCCCGACGGGCCGATGGGCGGCTGGCTGTTGTAGACCGCGGGGCTGCCGTTGTAGCTGTAGCTGGTCAGGTCCGCGCCCTGCTGGCTGCCGCTCAGCTGGGTGCCGAACGGGTAGAAGTACTGGATGGCCGGGTCGGACTGGTCAGCCTGCCACTTGTTGATCACCGAGCTGACCGCCAGGTCCCCGGGCCCGGACGGCTTAGTGCCCGGTGACTGGGCCGACTCGAACAGGATCTGCGGGGTGAACATCATCATGCCGGTGTGCGCGCCCCACTCGTAGCCGGTCAGCGGCACGCCGTACTGGGTGAAGCCGCGCGAGGGGATGGTCACCGTCATCCAGGGGAAGTGCGGCGGGGCGGCGTCCGGGTTGATGGCGTAGTTGGCGTAGCTGCTCAGCCAGTTCACGAAGTCGGTGCGCTCGTTCCAGTTCTTCAGCAGCACCACGACGAAGAACTGCTCCATGGCGGTGCGGTGCGGGTAGAACGCGCGGGCGGTGCGGGCCGCGGACTCGGAGTAGATCATCTGGATGCCGTGCCCGACCGCGCCCGCCCGCACCTGGTAGACGCGGGTCACGCTCCTGGCGTCCGGATAGCTCAGCGAGCAGTTCAGCCCGGCCCTCTTCGGCATGTGACCTCCTCTAACCTTCCGGGGGTCACTTGACAGGACTGACCTGTTTGCTATCTTCCTTGGTAGGGGTCGCTTTCTACCCCACCCCAGGGGGGCGGCTCTACTTCGGCCGGCGCCCGCTCTCCCCCCCAGCGGGCGCCGGCCTCTCTCACGGGGTTCCCCGCGGCGGCCCGGCCTGGTCGATCCCCTGGCTGTCCAGCACCACCTGGCCCGTCACGGGCGCGTAGACCGGCACGGCCAGGGACTCGTACTCGGCCGCGGTGATGTCGTGCACCAGGCGGAACTGGGTCATGCTGAAGCCCTGCATGGCGACCAGCCTGGTCTCGCCGGCCGGGGCGGGCAGCGGCATCGAGATCGGGCAGTCCGCTCCCCACACGGGGCGCGGGACGGTGGCGCCGGCCTGCGGGAACTGATCCGGGGTGGTCATACTGACGAGTATCCCCCGCCGGACCAGGTGAGCAAGTCCTTCTCGGCGCCGTGCAGCAGCCCGATGCCCTTCTTCAGGTTGGCCAGGATCTGCGGGTAGAAGCCGTTGTTGAGCGTCTTCACCGTCGCGGTGAGCCCGTCGGAGAGGGTGACGTAGCTCTGCACGCCCGCACTGTTCACCTGCTTGCTGCCGGGCATGATCTCGGTGCTGTTGAACGGGTTGTTCCACATATTCCACTTGCTGGCCGGCTCCTCGTGCAGCTGCCAGTTGACCAGCGAGGACATGTTGGCCGCGGACTCCGGGTCGCCGAGCGCGGCCAGCAGGGCCTTCAGCCAGGCCGTCAGGTCCGCGCTCGCGCTGACCGTGTAGCTGTTGTTGTTGCCCGTCTGGCTGCCTGCCGCGCTGACGTCGACCGGCGGCTGGTAGTACGCGGTGGTTTTCAGGTCCGGGTACAGCTTCAGCGCCGCCGCCTCGTCCCTGGCCTGGTCGGCCGCCCCGGCGACCCCGGTGTACTGCGTGAAATGCCAGCCGATGCCATCGGATATCCGCGCCATGTACGCGTCGACCGCAGCTGCCGCCTGCTTATTCACCACGCCGCCGGACTGCCCGGCCAGGACCAGTGCCTGCGAGGAGTCCTGGACGATGAACAGGGACAGCTGCCAGCGCTGGCTGAACCGGCCCGGGGTGAGCACGACCGAGGTGCCCGGGTTGTCCGCGTCGCTGAAGCCCTTGACGTAGACCTGGAACTTCCAGCTCTTCGGCGGGTAGCTGAACACCGCGGGCGGGTGCATCTGCGCCTGGCGGTTCGCGTCAGCGGCCTGGGCGTCCATGATCTGCTGGACCAGGACCAGGAACGCCTCGGCCAGGCGCCAGGACTCGCCCCGGGACGTGCGGCGGTCCTGCCCGAACGAGCCCTGGACGGTCAGGTCGTTGAGGTAGCTACCGATCACCTGGATCACCCGGCCGCCGAGCGTCTCCGTCACGCTGGTGAGGATCTCGAAGTTCCAGGTGATGTTGTCCGGGTCGATGCGGAAGGCCACCGCGGGCCCTCCCCGGAACCCGAGCGTCGCGGTGCCCATCAGCCCGCCGTGCCCTGCTGCGGCCCGTTGAAGGACCCCGACGGGGCGCCCAGGGACTTCAGCAAGTTGTTCATCGACACGCCATAGCCGGTGGAGTACTTGCCCGGGTCGCCCTGGCTCTGCCCGAGCGAGGCCTGGCCCGCCTGGGCGGCCATCGTGCTGCCGGTGCCGGGCGGGGCCGCCCAGCCGATCTCGGTCCAGGGCGAGCCGCCGGGCGCGTGGCCGATCTTCTGCCCGGCGGTCACCTTCTGCCCGACTTGGACCAGCGGCTGGATGTTCTCGGCGTAGTAGATGTACCGGCCCGCGGGGTTGTCCAGCTTGATGCAGATGAACGTGCCGCCCGGCCAGCCGCCGTTCTGGGTGCAGGTGATGACGCCGGGCCCGAGCGCGTACAGGTCGAAGGTGCCGGTGAAGTCCACGCCCATGTCGATGCGGGAGCCGACCGCGCCCTGGCCGATCGGGTTGGCCAGGCCCTGGATGTTGACCGGGACGGTGGCGGCGCCGCCGCCCGCTGCGGCCCCGATGCCGCCGACCGCGACCGGCGGGGCGTAGTAGGCGGTGGTCTTCAGCTGCGGGTACAGCTTGAGGGCGGCGGCCTCGTCCTTCGCCTGGTCGGCCTGCCCGGCCACGCCCGTGTACTGGGTGAAGTGCCAGCCCACCCCGTCGGAGATGCGCGCCATGTAGGCCTCGACCGCGGCCTGGGCCTGCTGGCTGATCACCCCGCCGGATTCCCCGGCCTGCACCAGCCGGGTCGAGGAGTCCTGCACGATGAACAGCCGCAGCTGCCAGCGCTGGTTGAACCTGCCGGGCGTCAGCACGATGGAGCTGCCGGGGCTGTCGGCGTCGCTGAAGTCCTTGACGTAGCACTGGAACCGCCAGTTCTTCGGCGGGTAGCTGAAGGTGCACGGCGGGTGCATCATGGCCTGCTGGTTGGCGTCGGCGGCCTGGGTGTCCATGATCGCCTGGATCAGCGTGAGGAACGCCTCGGCCTGCCGCCAGCTCTCCCCGTGTGGGGTCGAGTGGTCCTGCCCGAACGAGCCCTGGACGGTCAGGTCATCCAGGTAGGACCCGATGACCTGGATGACGCGCCCGCCGATGGTCTCGGTGACGTTGGTCAGGACCTCGAAATTCCAGGCGATGTTGTCCGGGTCGATCCGGAACGCGATCGGGCGCCCGCCCGCGAAGCCGAGTGTCGCAGTCCCCACACTGCTTCCCGGGGCGCGTTTGCTTAACCAAGGTTTATTGATATCTTGGAGGTGATGAAGGAGCCATCCCATGACGACACAGCAAGAAGACCCCCGGCTGGCGTTCTACCGCGCCATGCAGCGGGACCGCCAGATCTACTGCCTCCAGCCGTGGTGCGTCCAGGCGGGGCAGCTCACGCCATCGCACCATCTCATCCGCCTCGGCGGAGGGCCCCCGAGCATGGCCTGCGCCGGCTGCATCGCCAGCTGGCAGGCAGCTAACCACCAGCAGGTCAAGGTCACCGAATGCGATGAGGAGATGCGGGCCGAGTTCTTCGCCGGGCTGAGCCGGAAGGAATCCTGGCCGATGCCCGCCCCGGTCCCGCTGTTCACGCCGCGGTACTGGAAGGGACTGGGCGTCTGGACGGCCATCGCCTGGGTGATCGCCATCGTCCTCCTCCTCGCGTACAGCGCCGGCGGCGGGAGCGGGGGAGGCCTTGACACCCCGCAGAATGCGTGGATGAACGGCTTCGGGCTGCTGCTGTTCTTCTCGCCGCTCGTGCTCATGTTCATCCATGCCGTCAACCAGGGCGTCCGCAAGGGCGAGCGCGAGCTGCACGCGCAGGTCCGCCACCTGCCCGACGGGCAGCGCCAGCTGGCCGAGACCGCTCTCACCGCCGGGCTGTACGGCGGGATCTACCTGGCCCACCACGAATACCGCAACCATCTCCGTGAGGGGGCTGCCAAGCGCGCCGAGGATCATGCCCGGCGGCAGCAGATCTGGGAGAAGCACCTCCAGATGAGGAACCAGGGCAATGCCTGACACGCCGTCTGACAGTTACCTGATCACCAACTACGTGATCGAGGTCCGCAAGACCGGCCTGGACTGGATCACCTGGGGCGCCGTCGACCCGGGGCGGATCCCCGACGAGGAGGCGGCCCGCAAGGCGTTCGTTGTCTCGCTAGCCACCCGCCATGACCCGGCGAAGATGCAGTTCCGGCTGGTCCGCCGCACCGCGATGATCACCGATGAGGTGCTCGACGAGGAGCCGGCCACGCCTACGGCCCCGCCCTGGGCCACCTGGCCGGACACGCGATAAGCGGAAAGGAGGTGATATCCATGGCACAGCTCACCGTCGACATCCCCGACGAGGTGATCCTGGAACGGGCTGCCGAGATCATGGGC
>Ga0306921_10004174_pt1 | contig 14780 bp, 12 predicted proteins | sample sta12Cox44000080_FD_203760 | JGI IMG/M metagenome (GOLD analysis project Ga0306921, IMG submission 203760) | Lab enrichment of tropical soil microbial communities from Luquillo Experimental Forest, Puerto Rico - statoxic.12C.oxic.44.000.080 (v2)... | ecosystem: Environmental > Terrestrial >...
GAAAATTTCTGCTAATGTGCAAGGTTTTGTTTCCGGATCACCTGCGGTGGAAAGTCCCAGGCTGTTGCTGTCGACGGGTAGCGCTGGCTAGGAGGTAGTTATGGTTAGCACGGGGCAGGGCAGAGGCATTCTATTGCTATGCGGTCTGATGGGACTGATCCTTGCGGAACCAAAGAGCGTTTTTGGACAGGGGGATGGCGACCGTGCAACCGCACAGGACAGCCCACAGGGGATGGACATTGCGACGGTCGGAAAAATGATCCAGCGGTTGCAGTCGCAGGTGCAAGACCTGACCGTAGAGGTGAAAAACCTTAAAGAGCAGCAAGAGTCAGCGCTGGCGGAGTCAGCGGAGTTGCGTAAAGAGCTGGAAGCCACGCGATCCCAGCTGGTTTCGCATTTCGCGCCAGCCCCTGGAGCGACTTCGCCGACCCCAGCGCAAGGCAATACCTCCGGAGTTTCCATTGAGAATCGAGTTGCCCAGCTCGAGGAAAACCAGCAGCTCACCAGCGCGGAGGTTGCCGAGCAGAGTCAGACGAAAGTAGAAAGCCATTCCAAGTACCGCTTACGGCTGTCCGGGATAGCGCTGTTCAACGCGTATGTGGATCGCGGCTCCGTAAACAATCAGGATTTTCCCGAAATAGCTACCGCACCGCGTCCGTTAGCTTCCTCCGGGACCTTCGGAGGATCATTGCGTCAATCGCAGATCGGTTTGGAGGCGTTCGGCCCAACCATTGCCGGAGCACATACCAGTGCTGACGTGCAGTTCGATTTCGCCGGGGGATTTCCGGATGCCCCGAATGGGGTTTCGTTCGGGCTGATGCGACTGCGAACGGGCATCGTTCGATTTGACTGGGAAAACACCTCGGTGATTGCCGGGCAGGATTCACTGTTCATTGCGCCGTTGAGCCCGACATCCATCGCCACTCTGGCCATTCCGGGGTTTGCCTATTCGGGAAATCTCTGGAGCTGGGCGCCGCAACTTAGAGTCGAACATCGTTTTGCGCTGTCGGAGAACTCCAGCCTGCTGCTGCAAGGAGGACTCCTCGATTCACTGACGGGTGATTTCCCAGTATCCGAATACTATCGATATCCGACGGCAGGGGAAAATTCGGGACAACCAGCCTATGCGACACGCCTTGCCTGGACGCAAGCGGTGCACGGGCAGAATATTATTCTGGGAGCCGGAGGCTATTACGGAAGGCAGAGTTTGGGGTACGGACGAACGGTCGACGGCTGGGCCGGGACCATGGACCTGACTTTGCCGCTTGGAAACCACTTTGAATTTACGGGCCAGTTCTACCGCGGCCGTGCAACCGGCGGGCTGGGCGGGGGAATCGGACAGAGTGTGCTTTGGAACGAAAGCCTTCTTGATCCTGCAACTGATGTTTATGGTCTCGATTCCATCGGAGGATGGGCACAGCTAAAATACAAGGCCACCTCGAAACTGCAATTTAATGGGGCATTCGGGCAAGACAATCCGTTCGCTGGACAATTGCGACAATTTGGGAGCAATCAGACCTATTATTATGCGTCACCGCTGTCCAAGAATCAGAGCGTGATGGTGAATTTTTTGTATCAGCCCAAATCCGATATAGTTCTTTCGCTCGAATATAGAAGGCTCAAGACCTATCCTTTGGATAGCAACGCGAACCGGGCAAATATCGTGACTCTGAGTGCGGGGTACATTTTTTAAGTGCGCAAGCGAACTCCATATCGCGGGCTGCAAACCACAAGCCTCGTGGTTATCGCGTGTTTGACGGTTGGGCGTCCCGGGGCCAGTCAAGAAAATTCCGTTGCCTTGCATGTGAGGGTGCAGAGCGAAGCTTCCGGGAAGCTCGACAAGTCCGTTGACTCCGCTCGCCCGTCGGGAGTGGTCGTATGGCTGGAACCCCTCGATGCGTCAGGCGTCAAATTGCTTCCGGCAGTTCAGCAGCCCGCGAAGCGACCGCAGATCATTCAAAAGAACAAAAGTTTCCAGCCTCATTTGACTGTCGTTCGCGTCGGCTCGACGGTTGATTTTCCGAACCACGACCCTTTCTTCCACAACGTCTTCTCATTGTTTGATGGCAAGCGTTTCGATCTCGGGTTGTACGAGGCGGGGGCAACCAACTCGGTGCGATTTGACCGCATGGGTGTCAGTTATCTGTTCTGTAACATTCATCCGGAAATGAGCGCCGTGGTGGTTACCTTGGACACCCCGTACTACGGGGTCTCCGACAAATCAGGAAGCGTCGAAATAGCGCTTGTTCCCGACGGGCGATACGAATTGCATGTATGGTATGAGCGAAGTTTGCCCGAAGCTCTAAAAAACCTGACCCGCGCGGTCCGCATTTCGGCCGAATCTCGCGATCTCGGAACAATAACGATTCCGGAGGATCCGTCTTTCACTCCCACCCACAAGAACAAATATGGGCAGGACTATTCGCCCCCTCCAACCCAGGGCTATCCTCAGCCGTAACCCGTCAGATCGGTGACCCGAGATTATTTTCGCAGACGGTCTGGACCGCTGCGTAGCGGCTCTGTGCGTTCAAGCGACGCATGATGCGATGAACGTGATTCTTAACCGTAAATTCCGATATGTGCATGGACTCGGCGATTTCCTTATTTGTAAAACCGCGGGCCAGGAACGCAATGAGCTGTTGCTGCCTGCCGGTAAGGCCAAGTCGATTACAGAGCCGCTGATTCAGGATCAGGGCTCCTTCGCGCGTGGTCCGCGCGACGAATTGAAAAAGGTAATGGCAGAGGCAAGGTGGGGATACCGCTTCTCCGGCAATTACCTTTCTCACGGCAGCGATGATGTCTTCGGCGCTCGCCTCGCCGAGGAGATATCCACTTGTTCCGGATCGCACGGCCTGAAGGAATTGCTCGGGATCATTCTCCATTCCGAAAAGGACGGCTTTTCGCTTCGGCGAAGACGATAGGAGGTCGCTGATGAAATTGGACGGAAAAGCCGTCGCGGAAGCCTGGTCGACGAGGAGGACATCGCAGTCCGACAAAGCAATCAGTGCATAGGCAGAGGGCGAGTAGCGGATGGAATCAACGAGGGAAAAGTCTGCTTGCTTTCGCAGGAGCGCGCTCATCGCTTCGCGCAACATCCGATTCTCGATGACGAGGAATAACTTCGTTAAGTTCTCATCAGAACGCGATTTTTTCCCGGTATCCATGGACGCAGACAATCGAACGCCCTTTCCAGAGCGCACAAAGACCTTACTTTGCGCAGAATGCTTGGTCAATCTTCAGAATGTCAAAAGCATGTCAAGAAAATGTCGAGCCCGCGCGCGGCCGGAGCACGTGCGGCCTCGGTCGCCGGCAGGTTAAGAAAGAGCAGAAGTCGGATGCGGGCTCGATTGCTCCGAAGCCGGCAGGCGAACAAGTATCGTGGTTCCGTGCTCGGAGGTGTTTTCGACTGCCACCGTGCCGGCATGGTCGTGGACCACCTTGCTCACAATCGCCAAGCCCAAGCCCGTGCCATTCGGTTTGCCAAAACTGACGAAGGGGTCGAAAAGGGAGGTCTGAATACTTTCGGGTATGCCCGACCCATTATCACGGATGCGAATCTCGAAGGCTCCACTTTGTTTCTTGACGGTAATGGTAATGGCCCCATTCACGTGAGGCGCCGCTTCGCAAGCATTCAAAATTAGATTAAAGAAAACGCGTTCGAGTTTGCGGGCGTCGAACATTCCCTCGAGATCATCCGAGGCCACCAGAGCAATTTTGGCACTGCGAAATTCCGGTTTCGAATGGATTGCTTCGATGGCCCGGCGAATGACGAGATCGAGGTTGGTACGAACCGGCGTTATGGCATTGCGCTGATGGGACAGTTCACGCAGGGAATCAATGAGGTCCGTCATTTGATTCGCCGCAATCTGTATCTCTTCATAGATTTCGTCCCGGTTGAGCTTGAGCGCGTCCGCCTCGTACAGGAATTCGGCGTTGGCGACGACGGCGGCGAGGTAATGACGTAAATCGTGAGAAATCGAACTTGCCGCCCGCGCCAGTGCCGCGATCCGTTCGGTCTCAATCCGTTGCTGCTGCAGAGCCAGGAGTTGGCCGCGCATTTGTGCAAACGAAGTGCTTAACTCGACCAGTTCGCTGCTTCCGCGCGGCGTGATCGTGTAGGTGAAATCGCCCGATGCCAGTGCCTTAACGCCTGCGACAAGATTGTCGAGCGGTCTCGTAATGGTTCGGGCTACAAAGGCGATCAATAATCCCCCAAACAGCACAGTCAGCCCGCCAATAAGGTATATCGAATATGACAAGCGCTTAAGAAAGGTGTTTACCGGGACCAGAGGCATCATCACGTAGCAGTACACCGGCGAAGGAGAAGAGCCATGAAGCAACACGGAAGAAAAAGCATAGTGGTCCGTCGCGAGGTCGATGGTTCCATAGGCCCCAGCCTCGGGCACTTGACCCGATCGAATTCGCCGGGAAAGCTCGGCCTCATCGCTGGCCGGGAGAGTCGAGGCGATGACGGTATCTCTGGTCGCCAGGGCAATCTGATTATTAGCGGCAATGGCGAGTTGTTGAGCAACCGCAGAATCCACTTGATAGCCGACCGCCAGGGTTCCCAACGCAGAGGTGTTGCTACCCGCTCCCGCAGTAATGGGGTGTAGAAACACCCAGTACAACCGACCTTCGTGATACCACCAGGACGCGTCTTGGCCGAGGTCCATGGAACGCTTCAGATCCTTTTCCGCCTCAAGGTTTGACCACCCGGGCCGGGTGACGTGCAGGGCGACGACTTGTCCTCCCGTTTTGGCGAGAACCAGCAAGTCACTTTCCGCGATCCTCCAGAAAGCTTCTGAGGCGTCCTGGATGGTTAGCGCATCGGCGGCCGGCATGAGAGCTTTCAGCGTCGGCAGTTCTGCCAACATCGCAGCGGTGCGGGAAAGCTGGAGTTCGCGTTGCCGTTGGACATTTTCGAAGGCGCGGACAGACTCTTCGGTGCCGTCGCGTACTTGCTTTTGGATTTCGGAGTCCACCGTATGGCGGATAAAAAGGAGCAAAGAGCCTGCTAATCCAAGGATGATCAACAGCGCTGAAATCAGAAGTTGTGACCGCAGGCGCAAAGGCTTCATCGGTTTCGATTGAACTGTAGAACGGTCTGACTCAGGCCGGCGAACTCTCGGCAATAAATTTGTATCCCGCACCATGAATGGTCAAAAGAAACCGCGGGGACGCCGGATCGGGTTCGAGCTTTTGCCGCAGGCGAAGGATATGATTGTCCACCGTTCGGGTCGACGGGTAATTCTGGTATCCCCATACCTCGTTCAGGAGCTCCTCACGAGAAATGACCCTGCCGGGAGAGGAGGCCAAGTACTTCAAAAGTTTGAACTCCTGCGTCGTCAGAGTAACGGTTTTACCGGCGCGAATCGCCTCCATGCTGGTGAAATCGATTCGCGCATCGCCGAAGAGCAGGATTTCGCGGCTTACGGTTCTCGCGGTCACATGAGAAACAACTGGTTTGGACGGCCCGGTGCGCCTCATGGCACGACGTACACGAGCCAAAAGCTCTTTCGGGCTGAAAGGCTTGGTTACGTAATCGTCGGCGCCCAGTTCCAGCAGGAGAACCTTGTCATCGACTTCCGAGTTTGCGCTCAAAACCACCACGGGTACGGAGGCGGCGATGCTCTTGAATTCGCGGCACAATTCCTTGCCCGAGATGCCGGGCAGCTTCAGATCCAGCACCACAATGCTGGGCAGCTCCTTACGAAAGTATTCCAGGCCGCTCGGGCCGTCCGAGGCAATCTGAACCTGCAAGGAGTCGGATTCGAAGAGGCGTTGCAGAGTCCGCTGCATCGCCCGACTGTCCTCCACGACTAGAACCGTATCCATCGAACAAATGACTCCCATACGAACTGCATGCTGCTTTTGTGAACCGGCCGAGTACGAAATTTCCGAGTTTGTCGAATGATTGATTCCCATATGATACCTCCCCTGGTTCCGTAGGACATTCAGGAATTTGCGTCAAAGCCGGGACTGACACGATGCGAGGGCCCGCCTCCAGCGAATCTGTTGTCGTGGGAGTCCCGCGATGTCCCTGAGGTGCACCGCAGCCCGTTGCGCCACATATCTCAGACGAGCCGCTTGTACCTTCATAAGACTCTTGGCGTCTGCCGTGGCCATCGAGCCTAGCGACGTTCGTGTTATTTCCGGAAGCAGACGGCTTTGCCAATATTTCATGCGATCGCTTCGATTGGGAATGAATTCCGAAGCCAGGAACAAGTTATTGAGACTGCCCGGCCAATCAGCAAGGGCCCAGTCGAACGCGAAATCGTTCAGCCACGCCTTCAAGGAAGGGCGCAAGGCCGTGCTCTGCCACAAATTCAGGGGTTCGGGAATGGGAGTGCAGAACAGTCGGTTCACCATGCCCAGTACCAGAGCGAAGATGGTTTTGGCGCTGGGTCCCGTTCCTGCGCGCTCGATCACCCGGTTCCAGAGAGTGGGATGGTTCCCGTGGTATTCGAGGCAGTTCGCAATTTCGAGGAGCCACGACAACCGGATCCATGACCGGAAGGAGTGCCGAAAGAGATGTAAAGTATGGAAAAGAAACTTGTCTTCGAGGGATAAGCCTAGAAATTCGAGGGCGTTGGTCTGTTGGGGCTGCGCGAAGTCCAGACAATCGTGCGGTACCTCGACGGAGAGCCATGCGTGTGGTTCCCAGAGGGAGACGTGCAGATCGACTTGGCGATGCCGCTGCACGGCGTACAAATCATCTTGCGCAGAAGGAATGTGTCGCAGCGGAGTGACGAAGCAGGTCTCGCTCAATTCGTTGACTCTGGCAGCGCAGTAACCGCATGAGCGCAGCGCCGCGGCCGCTGCATGGACGCTAGCGGGCGGCACCATGAAATCAAAATCCACCTGATGACGCACAAATGGATCTTCGCAAAAGTCAGGGGCGAGGCTGAAACCCTTGAGGCATACGGCCCGGACTTCGCAGGACAAAAAGGCATTCTGAAGGCGACGTGCTTCTTGAAGCATCTCCTCGGTGCGTCGGATGTTTCGTGCCTGGCGTGCCTCAAGTGCCTGACGCCAGGCTCCCGATACGAGCGGCACCGCTTTGTTTCTTTGCAAGCGTCTTAAAAGCATAAGTGCCAAACCGCTCTGATCGAGCCAACGCAACAAATGACGTCCTTCTTTGCTGTCCACCGCTGGCAAGTAGCGGAGGTTCGCAAAGACCCGGTCGTGGCCCAGGGCTGCGAGAATGATGCGTTTCGAAGGAGTACGAGTCATCGGCAATATTCTTCACGTGAACGTTCGAGATGGGTGAACGGATCAGAAAGCACGCTTTCTTTCGTAAGTCGACAGAGGAACGGCACCAAGAACTCCTGATGCGTGCGCGCGTGGACGTCCGAGCCAATAAATGCCAGCAACTCGCGTTGTTCCTGGTCTACGCCCAGCAAGCAAGCGGAGCCCATCTCGACGACGGTGAGCTTTCCCGAAGTCAGCAGGATCGGCGGCTGTAACGATCCGGTCGCTTCAGCATCTCGAACCAGGACCCACTCAAAGTCCCGTTCTGAGCTGCCCGGTAGGCTCGCGGCGGAAGATGCTGTGGGAAGAAGCGAAAAGTCATTCGTCTGCACGACGACTCGAACGGCACCGAACTGATAAACGGCTTTCAACGGGGTCGGAACGAAACGCCGCAAGAGGTCGAGTGGGTCGACGTAAGCAGCTACCTTACGCTCGGGCATGCCGGTCCTCCTGCAAAAACTCCGCTACCGCCTCTGCCGTTCTTGAGGGGCTTTCTCCCGTTCGAAGAATCCAGGAGCGGCAGGCGGAAAGCATTTCGACGATCTTTTCGCGAAAAGATGTTGCCCCTACGAGCTCATCCGGGAGGCGCTCGGTGTTCTTTCGAAAGAACTCCCGTACGTATTCATGCCGACAGGGAACCATGTAGCAACCCGGCGCAAAAGTCCGTTCCAAGAAGAAAATGTAGCGAGGGTAGGAAATGTCCTTCATGGCGATTTGCATGGAACGGTGAGGATCGAATTCGTAGGCCAGTTCGCCATTCAGGGAGGGTCGTGGGGTTAAGGTCGCAAGATCCGTGAAGAACCTCACCGCGTCGGGAAGCAGTTTGACGGGAGAAGAAAGGCCGTACGCGATAAGCCTGGACTGCCGTTCCGAAACATAGGTCCAGTCATCGGAAAGCAGCGCCCATCCGAGTCGCCCCAAGGCTGTGGCCAGCGTCGATTTGCCCGCGCCGGAAACCCCGGCTAGCAGCACGCCGTTTCCATGGTGTTCGAGGCAAGCACAATGGAGGGGCGCGACACCCACGACCGTGCCGAGTACGCCGATCGTAATGGGCAGAAGCAACGAGTGCCAGAATGTTCGGTCGCCTGCGGCAGCAAGCGGAAGGGCAGCGTGAACGCGCTTGCGCAGTAGATCGTAAGCGACGAAACTGCGCGGAGGAAGTAAAGCGAACACCAAATGACGCCGTCCGCGAAAATAAGCGGAATGTTCGGGGAGTGCATCAAGGGCACCATCCACAAGGATTTGCATTTCGAAGGACGGGAGGTGATGGTTCGCCGAGAAGGCTTGCAACTGCGTCGTAGCCGTTAGCACGTCGTAAGAGTTCGTGGAAACCAGACATTGGGTTCCCGCGATGGTGCAATGGGTGCGGAAGGGAAGTGTCTTCTGGTCGAATGCGTGCGTTATGGTCACGATGCCGTCCACTGTAACCCCAAATCGAGCTCGGAAAACGGCACCGAAGAAGAAATGACAGGCGCGTGACATCCTGGTGACAAAACCGCCTTTGCGCCTGACGTAACGTGTTCCGGTGAGGGCGTGACCGCTACCGATGTCCAAGAAAGTTGTTTTCTTTTTTCCTTCCTTCGCGAGTTCCGAGGCCACCGCGCCTTTGGGAATTCTCGCCGTGGCGACACCGCTGCTGCGCGCGGGCTTTTCCGTAAAGCTGATCGATTCGACCATTACTCCGGATTTCAAGAAGCGCGTGATCGAGGAAGTGCGCGACGCATTGTGTCTGGGAATTTCTCTAGTCACCGGGCCGATGATCCGCGAGACCGTGGAGATCGCCCGCACCGTGAAATCGTGGAATCCGGGCTTCCCGGTCATTCTCGGCGGCTGGCACCCGTCTCTTCTTCCGAAGCAGACGCTCGAGTGCCCCCACGTGGACATTGTCGTTCGTGGGCAAGGGGAAGACTCGCTGCTCGAGGTGGTACAGCATCTCGAAGCACGAACGCCGATGGATTTGATCCCTGGAATCGGGTTCAAGCGAGACGGCAAACTGCACTTCACCACGGAGCGCCCGCTGAAGCCCCTTGTGGAAATGCCCCCGAAAGCCTATCAACTCGCGGACTTCGATGCTTACGAGAAAAGTTGTGGGCGCCGCTGGGCGATGTACACCTCCAGCCTGGCGTGTCCGTTTAATTGCTCGTACTGCACGAATGCCGGGGTGTACGGCCGAAAATGGAACGCCCTGCCGGCCGAGCAATTCGTCGAAGAGACGGTCGATCTGACGAGGCGCTACAACCTCGAGATGCTTTGGGTGGTGGACGACAATTTTCTCGTGGACCTCGACCGGGCACGCTACATCGCGGACGGCTTGGTGCGCGCGGGCGCCGACTTTAAGTGGAGCATTCAAGCCACCACGAACCTGACCGCGCGTCTGTCTCCCGAGGATTTGAAGTTATTGCGGCGCGGCGGCCTCCATCAGATCTGCCAGGGTGTGGATTCCGCTTCCGAAAAGATTCTCAAGAGGATGAATAAAACCTTCCAGGATTTCGAGTCCATCTATGAAAGTGCTTCACGCTGTCTCCAGGCGGGGATCCGCCCTTCCTTTAACATTATCTTCGCCTATCCAGGGGAAGGAAAAAAGGAACGTCGCGAAACCATCGATTTCATGATGGATGTGTGCCGACGGTTCCCAGGCGCGGAATTCTGGACCAATATTTTCACTCCCTATCCCGGCTCTCCGATCATGGAGCAGGCCGAAGAACTTGGTATTCGGGTACCGGATACCCTCGAGGGCTGGGCCGATTTCTTCCCTCGCTATACCGTTCTTCCCTGGTTGAATGGCCGGGAACACAAGCGGCTGCAGGTTACGCGCGATTATTTGCGTATTGCCTTCGATCGCGTCCCGATCGCTGCAGATACTCGGAAGCGATTCACTCGGATCGCGCAAAAAACGCTTTCCTTTCCGGCTCGTTGGAGACTCGATCACGATGTCTATGGCCTGCCCGTGGAATTGTGGATCAATGACAAGTTGAAGCGAAAGATGTCTGCATTCAAGCCCGCCATCGACGCAAAGCGCCTGCAACCGGCTACGGGGGAGTCCGCTTGCTGAAAAAACGCAAGGTCGTGTTGTTTTATCCGCCATACGACGGGCCGCCTCTCGGTGCTCCAGCCTGCCTGCTGAGTCTGGCTGCGCCGCTACGCAAGGCCAATTTTGAAGTTGCGATGGTGGACGCAGCCATCGAGCCGAACTGGTTGAACCAGGTGCTGCACGAATTGCGCGACGCGCTGTGTCTGGGCATCTCCGTGCTCACGGGACCGATGATTCGCGGAGCGGTGCGCATGGCCAAAGCAGCGAAACGGGAACTGCCGGATATCCCGGTTATTTTTGGCGGCTGGCATCCCAGCCTGCTACCCGGCCAAACGCTGCAGGAGGTCTTCGTTGACGCCCTGGTCCGCGGGCAAGGCGAGCTGACGTTTCTGGAAGTGGCGGAACAACTGGCTAACGAAAAAGGCATTCATGGCATTCAGGGTGTTTCCTCGAAACCGTTCGGGCTGCCGCAGCACGCACCGGAACGGCGCGTCGCTCTGCTCGATGATCTGCCGACGCCAGCCTTTGACCTGGTGGATTTCGGCGCCTATGAACGAGTCGCGGGAGAACGCAAGCTAGCGTATGCAACCAGCGTGGGGTGTCCATACGCCTGCAATTACTGTACGGATATGGTGTTTTACAAACGCCGGTTCAATGCGCTGCGCGCGGAACGCGTCGTCGGCGAAATCACCGAACTCGTCTCCCGCTACCGGATCGACGAAGTGGCCATGTTGGACTCCAACCTTCCCGTGGATTGGCGAAGGGCGCGCGACATCGCCAAAGGGTTTCTGGATTCCAAGATCAAATTCCGCTGGACTTTCCAGGCGTCGACGGATTTCCTCTGCCGCATGAGTGACGACGACGTCAAGCTCCTCGGCGACAGCGGCGTATCGCATATGGGTTTCGGCACCGAGTCTACTTCAAGCAGCGTTTTGAAGCTTATGAACAAGCGTCATCAGCGTGTAGACGAAATGTATGAAACCGCGCGGAAAGCCGCTATCGGCGATATCCATGTCACCTTCAATCTTATTTTCGGCTACCCGGGAGAAACGGAGGCCGATCGAGTCGAGACGCTTCGCACGATGAGTGACATTGCCAAAAGTTTCTGGAACGTGAGCTTCTCACCAAACATATTCACACCCTATCCGGGAATCCCCATCTGGCCGCAGCTTCGTGAAATGGGCATGCGCGAACCGCAGTCGCTGGAGGAATGGGCGGAACTTCCATTAGGCCGGAATACCCTTCCGTGGTTGCAGGGCGAGGAGTTAGGAAAGCTTCGACGCATGCTCGAATTCTTCCTTTTGAACAATCAGCTGCGTAAAGCGACCAAGAATCATCCGCGGCTTCGCGCCGGGCTTCGGCGCGCGTTGGGTGCGCCTCTTCGCTGGAGGCTGAAGGCGAACCGCTATTCCTTCCCGTGGGAACTGTGGGTGGGCCGAAAGCTGGAAAAGATTGTGACTCGCAGGTCGTTGGTAACCGGACAGCCGCTGCGCGAGCAGGGAGCAGATGTATGTTGAATCTCTGCGCGGCGAACCGTACAAGGTGCATCGATGGTTGATGTGCTTCTGACACACTCCTACCACCTTGCGTATGACCGCAAGCAGGTACGCAAGATGGAGCCCTATCCACCACTCGGGACTCTCTATGCTGCCGGTCTTTTGCGACAACAGGGAATTTCCGTTGCGGTTTTTGATGGCATGCTGCAGCCTCCCGAGGAAGGGCTGCGGGAAGCGCTGCGGGTTCATCAACCGCGCATCGTCGCCCTCTATGAGGATGACTTCAACTTTCTCACAAAAATGTGCCTGACACGGATGCGCGAACTGGCCTGGGAAATGATCGATATTTCCCGGCGGTACGGCGCCCGCGTGGTGGTGCACGGTTCAGATGCCACCGATCACGCCTCCGCATTTCTCGGACATGGCGCGGAATGCGTCCTCGCCGGCGAGTCCGAGTACTCGTTGCTTTCGGTGGTGCGAGCGCTGTTGCTTGGTGCGAGTCTGACAAGAATTCCCGGTGTTATTCGCCTTGCCGGCTATGGAAGCAACCAAACGTTAGAAGCATGTTCGCATATGACTTCGCGCCAAGTTCCGATGCTCCCCCTTCCCGCGCGAGAGTTGATCGACCTATCTTCGTATCGCGAGATGTGGAGGGAAGCTCATGGTGTGTTTTCTCTGAACCTGATTGCCAGCCGCGGATGCCCCTTTCGCTGTAACTGGTGCGCGAAGCCGATTTTCGGAGACAGCTATCAGTTGCGCCCGGCGTGGGATGTAGCGGCGGAAATGAGGCTGTTGAAGGAACAATACGGCGCGGAACACCTGTGGTTTGCTGACGACATTTTTGGATTGAACCGCCACTGGCTGGAGCATTTCGCGCTCGCGGTCGAAAGTCTTGCCTGCGCCCTCCCTTTTAAAATCCAGGCCCGCGCGGATTTGCTGACGCCCGAAGCAATCTGTGCTCTGCGACGTGCAGGTTGCTCCGAGGTGTGGATGGGTGTCGAATCCGGTTCCCAAAAGGTCCTGGACGCCATGGACAAGGGGTTGCAGGTCGAGGAAGTCGTCGAGGCGAGGAAACATCTGCGCCGGGAAGGTATTCGCACATGTTATTTCCTTCAGCTTGGTTATCCTGGCGAAGAGTGGGTCGACATTCGGAAAACCATCGAGCTGGTTCGAGAAACTCAACCCGACGACATTGGCGTATCGTTTTCCTACCCCCTTCCGAATACGCGTTTCTACGCGCGTGTCAAGGAGCAGCTTGGCGCAAAGCAAAACTGGTCAGACAGCGACGACCTTTGCGTCATGTTCAAGGGAACGTACACCGATAAGTTCTACCGCGCCATTCGTGACGCCTTACACATGGAAGTCGAGGGCTGGAGAGCGCGACAGAGTCAGCTCAGCGAAGAAGTTGTCAGACGGTGGCAGCTCGTGGAATCACTTGAGCCGGGCAGCCGAAACCTGGATCCAACGGAACTGCCCGCGTTCGAGAAGGAAGACGTGAGTGGCCGCTTGTCGGCTGCTGCGCACTTTGTGCCTTTACACACGGTTATGGCCCCGCACGGGAGCCGTCCATGAGTGATCTTCTGCTCACGCACGGCTACTTCCTCTTCGAGGATCCCAAGGAGGTGCAGATCCTTAAGCCCTACGTGCCCCTGGGGCTTCTCTATATCTGCTCACATCTCCGAGCCAAAGGTTTCGATGTTGATGTATTTGACACCACGTTCTCCAGCCTGGAAACACTCAAAAAGCATTTGCAAACCGAGCGCCCATCGGTTCTGGGGGTCTACGCCAATCTGATGACCCGCCGGAAAGTGATTGAAATCCTGGAATTCGCGCGCCTGGCAGGTTGGAAAACGATTGTGGGCGGCCCAGAGCCCGGTGCGTATGTGCGCGAATATCTCGAGGCGGGTGCAGACGTCGTTGTTTTTGGCGAAGGCGAGGCAACCGTGGAGGAACTGCTTCCCGCCATGAGAACGAACTCCCTAGGCGCATTGCAAAATGTCCCCGGAATCGCGTTTCGGAATGAATGCGGACGCATTTACCAGACCGGCCCAAGGGCGCAGATCTCGAACCTTGACGCTTTGCCGTGGCCGGCGAGAGACGCCGTGGATATTCCGCGTTATATCGAGACATGGCGCCGGGCGCATGGATCGGGTTCGCTGTCCTTCATTACCGCGAGAGGTTGTCCATATCATTGCCGCTGGTGCAGTCATCAGGTATTCGGAAAGACGCATCGGCGACGCAAGCCTGCGGCGGTGGTCGACGAAGTGGAATGGCTTCTCGATACCTACCATCCGGACATGGTGTGGATAGCGGATGACGTTTTTACGATCCATCACGGATGGCTTCGTGCGTACGCCGCCGAGATGCGAGCACGCGGGCTACACATTCCCTTCGAATGCATTACGCGTGCCGACCGTCTGGACAACACTTCGGCAGGACTTCTGGCGGAACTGGGATGTTTCCGTGTGTGGATCGGCAGTGAGAGTGGATCGCAAAAAATTCTCGATGCTATGGAACGGGGCGTAACCGTCGGACAAGTGCAGTCCGCGGTCAACTTATGCAAGGCCCACGGCATACAGACCGGGATGTTTCTGATGTGGGGCTACGAAGGGGAAGAATTGGAAGACATTGAAGCAACCATCGACCACGTGAAACGCACCGATCCCGACGTTTTCTTCACAACGGTCGCCTATCCCATCAAAGGAACGCCCTACTACGAAAGAAGTGCTTCTGCACTTGTGCAGTTGAAACCCTGGCGGCAGTCCTCGGACCGCGAGTTTCTGGTGCGCGGGCGGCGCAGTACAGAATTCTACGGTTTTGCGGATCGCCTCCTTCAGAAGGAAGTGCAGCTCGCCCGGCTTCAACGAGAAGGTAGTGACGCACAAACGGAATGCGACTTACGGCATCAAGTGAACAGCTTGCGCGAATCCCTGTATTCCGCGGTTTCCCAGGTAAACGTATGAACCGAGAGCCACGCACGACACGCTCCCCAGCGGCACTGG
>Ga0306921_10004175_pt1 | contig 14780 bp, 13 predicted proteins | sample sta12Cox44000080_FD_203760 | JGI IMG/M metagenome (GOLD analysis project Ga0306921, IMG submission 203760) | Lab enrichment of tropical soil microbial communities from Luquillo Experimental Forest, Puerto Rico - statoxic.12C.oxic.44.000.080 (v2)... | ecosystem: Environmental > Terrestrial >...
CTGCGCCTTGTGCCGCGCGATCAATCCATAGAGGAGAATGTCGTCGGTGGCGAAGGCCTGCGCCTTTCCGTCGACGAGCAACTGGTAGGACTGCTCATGGTCGGTCGTCGCCACGACGGTCAGCCCCAGCGAGAACTTCTTGTTGGCGATTTCGATCGCACGTTCGTTGGTCGTACCCCGGGTTACGACGATCGTCTTGCCCTTGAGATCGGTAATGCCAGAGACGGCCGAGGCTATCGGCACCATCAACTTCGTACCCGCGATATAGATCGTCGGGGAAAAGGCGACGCGCCGCGCGCGATCGGGGCTGGCCGTAGTCGACCCGCATTCGAGGTCGATCTTGTTGTTCAGTACGGCCGGGATGCGGGTTTCCGGCGTCACTTTGACGTAGTCGATCGTCAGATTGGTTTCGTCGACCTCGGCGCCGATCTCCCCGACGATCTCCATGCATAGCTCCAAGCTGTAGCCGATCGGCCGATTGGCCTGGTCGAGGTATGAGAAGGGCGGCGAGGCCTCGCGGTAGCCGAGGCGCACCGCATGTGTGCGCTTGATACTAACGAGCGTCGGGCTCAACCCGACCTCCTGCGCTGGCGCCGGCGTGGAAGCCAAGAGGGCCACAAGCGCCACCGTGAGTAGCCGATTTGCCAGGTCCGGCATTTGCTAGCCCTCCTCGTTGCCGTACTTACGACTGAGCGGAGGCGGATGTTTGAATCCTGAACTAGATGCGGCGTCTACAACGGATTGACGAAGTTCAGTCTACAAACTGGCGCACTCTCGTTGTGTGGCAAAGACCACACTTCAGCGAAATCTTGACGGCTGAGAGTTGCGCAAGAATTGATTCGTCGCTGGCGGCGTTTATTGCCATTGCGCTGATGTCAACGAACCCATGGTCGTTGTGACCGAGTGTCTTCGTGATCTAGAGCTGTCGTCTGATTTTGGCCCGTAGCCGACATAGTTTGGATGTCGAGGCATGCCCGCTTTCGAGGGCAAAGCGGACAATGACACCGACAGGCTGCTATGTCGGCTTATGACCCATAGCGGACCTCGCCGTCTCGCAAAATCGTCACTTGATTGGCAGGCGTAAGCTCGCAAGGTCAGTGCCCACCATGATGCTGCCGGTGAAGCCGCCTTCTTCTGCTGCCTTTCTGTAGTCCGCTTCCGACAGGGGTCCTCCCGGCACCTTGAAGGGGTACTGCTGCTGCGCCCCAAGTGGCGGAATCAAATGGGTAAGTATCAGGTACTTGGCACCCGCACGTCTGGCCATCGCAGCAAGATCAGGCACTGAACTTTGGCGAAGGTAGGCATATGGGTACATCCCACTACCTTTTCCCGGAGCCATCACTGGATGGATCGCCGAATGCACGATGATGTCCGCCCCGTGGGCTAATTTCTCGACCTGGTCCGACGTTGAAGAACTGCGTGGAGGGGCCGGCACGTCGTTTCCGGCATCACCGCCGATGACCACGCTGCCGGCGGGTGTGTCCACGCGATAGGATGCATGACCTGCTATATGTGTTGACCGAATAGCGCTCACTCTCACTTCGCCGGAGGACCACACGACCTGCGGGTCGTCTGTCGGATGAAAGGTGATCGTATTGATCAAGTCGGCAGGGCCGCCTGCCGTGCGCTCCTTAACCTCCGAGTGACGTTGCGCAATTTCGCCGGATTGTATGAATGCATCACCAATATGCGCCGTGAACTTGCTGCAGCTTATCGTTACGCCCTGTGGCGAAACGACATCGGCGCTGCAGACAACATCGAGTTTCGGTCCCATCGCATTGAAAGTCCAACGGAGCTGGACCAGGTCCGCAAAGTCGTCGGTATGGTCGTTGTGCATATGGGTGAAGAACACCGCATTGAGTTGCTCTGGCCCGACGCCAAGCTGCGACAGGCGCATCGTGGTGCCGCGACCTGTGTCGAACTGCAGCTTTATGGCGCCGCAGTCATTTGCATCGTCTCCATAACGAACCAGCGTTCCCGCACCTGCGAGACCGTTAAAAGACTGTGGGCCGCCCTGTGTCCCGGTCAACGTCACGATGAGGCACGGCGCTGCTTCCGCTCTCGAATTGCTAGTCGCAGTCAAAGCAGCGGCAAGCAATGCCGCCATGAAGAAGAATCCCTTCATTGTCGACCTCCCGCGCACTACGCCCTTGCAAAGGGTATTTGCTTAACGCCAGTCAAGACTGGACGTCGAAGGCAAGAATTACAAACATCTGCAATTGGCCCTCAGCGGACATCGGGCCCGCAATTGGTGATGTCCGCTTCTGACCCAACGCGGACCTGCGCGCGTTCCGGCGCGAGGCGCGATGCGCCCCTTAAGCCGCCATGACTCCCCTGCATGGAGGAGTGCGATGGTCCGTCGACAAGCCATGTGGCAAGCTTCCGCCGCTGACCGTCAGAAGGAATTGGCGTATGGATGATCTCCTAATGGCTGCCCTGAGCGGCGACGAGAAGCGGGTCGGCCAGCTTTTGGCCGGCGGTGCGGATGCCAATCATACCGATGGCAATGGCTGGACGGCATTGATCGGTGCCGCTGCGCGGGGCCATGACGCGGTCATTGAACGACTCCTGATCGCCGGCGCCGAGGTCGAGCGCACCGACGTCAAGGGCTTGACAGCCCTGATGCGCGCTGCCGAAGGCGGCCATATAACCATTGCCGACCGCTTGCTAGCCGCCAAGGCGAAGGTCGACCACGCCGACAACAAGGGAAAGACCGCGCTAATGCGGGCCGCAGAGAATCGCCGTGTCGCAATGGTCGATCAGCTCATCAAATATGGCGCGAACGTCAACCATGCCGACAAGCGTGGCAAGACCGCCCTGATGCGTGCAGCTCTGGGCGGCGACCGTACGACCGTCGACCATCTTGTGAAAGCCGGCGCCGACGTGAACCTAGCTGACGCTAGTGGCTGGTCAGCGTTGATCTGCGCCGCGGCGGGCGACGCAGCCATCGTCAAACAACTGATCACTGCGGGTGCCAATACGAAGCACGCGGCCAAGGACGGAATGACGGCGCACAAGCGAGCCCTTGCAACGGGCCGCAAGGAAGTGGCGGAACTCCTTTAGTCCCGAGAAGCACACGGTCGATCTGCTGCCTTGATCGTGCCGCCGCTTCTGCTTCTGGCCCAAAGCGGACATTCATCGATCGCCTACCAACGCCGGCTTTTGACCCAAAGCGGACATCCCACTCGCAACTCGCAACGTCGGTTATTGTCCATTTGGTCTGTGGATCAGGCAGCGCTCGGCCGGGCCTTCATGCGCCTGGTCCGGCGTGAGGCGGCATCGGGACAACACAGGGCCGGCCACTACGGCCTCGACTAAGCTCCCTGCCGGGCGCTCAGGACGGCGTAGTTGTTGCAGGCCGCCCCTGAGCACCATTCCATCCGATCAAGCGGCGGCATTCCAGAACCGGTGAAGGGCGGCCGCGTCGCCATTGAACAAGTTGCGATCGCAGCGGTCGAGGCCTTGGACGATTCTGGTGTGGGCGTGAGCGCGGTGGCCCGCACTCTCGTCGCCGGCATATTGCCAGAGCCGCCAACCGCTCGTTGCCCAGGCCAGCGGGATCTCAGGCGAGTCATGATAGTCGACGACCCAAAGGCCGCAGCGCGCGACGATCGAGTCGGGCGTGATCCGGGCGCCGAAGCTCAGGCCCGACAGCATGGGATCGCCGTTGGCCCAGGTCGGATGCACGTAGACGAGCGGCAACCGGCCCGTGGCGCTGGCCACCGCCTGCACGAAAGCCTCGGCCTGTTCGAGCGTCATGGAGTTCGAGGGATCGCCTTCATTGGCCTCGAGGTCCAGGGCAAGGAGGGTCCCTGGGGCGGGCCGAGAAGAGTCCAGGAAGAACGCTGCCTGCTGCGCGCCGGGCGAATCACCCTTGCCGAAATGATAGGTGCCCCACAGCAATCCTGCCGCCTCGGCCTGCGGCCGTCGCGCAGCACACGCGGGGTCGGCATAGAAGTCGCCTTCGCTCGCCTTGTGGATGACGGCGAGGATGTTGCTCGCGCGTACCAATCGGAAATCGGAGACAGTTGTGTTTGCGCTAATGTCGATCACCACATCCAGTCCCTGGGTTGCGCGGCTAGGCGGTGCCGACGCGATCGGATATTGAGCCGGCGGATTTTGGACTGGCGGGGTTTGCCGATACTGATCCGGTGCCACGGAGGCCTGACGGGGCGCCGGAGGTGCGCCGCATCCTGTCGTCGCTGCAGCAGCCAGGCCCGAGAGAACGTTCCTGCGAGAAATCATGCAGCGACAGTAGGGTGTTGACGGCGCGTGGCAACGCCCACAATACACGGCCAACATCGAAACGGCCGCAGACTCCTTCAAGATGACCAAGGCCTTTCTCGACGAGAGCCCTTGAATAGTGAGCCAGACCGCGACGGCAGGTGGTCGAGCGCTTTCGGCGTGTCCGCTCTTGGCCCGAAGCAGACAGTCGGAGTTCCTTGGTCAATGTCTGTTTTGGGGCGTAAAGCAGACAGGCGGCGACGACCCTGCGATGTCGCCTTTTGACCCAAGCGGACATGGTCTGGCGAAAGCTCGCGCCCGAGAAGGAATGCTGAAAGAAGGGAGTGAAGCGGGCGATCTAGGCATGGATCGCCCGCCCTCTTTGTGTTCTACGGCACGGCCTCGCTGATGGCCGGTCCGCCCGACCAGTGGTACCGGCGCAGGGCGCTCTCGGCCCCGCTGACACGGAAGGTCAGCACGAACGGCACCGACAGCGGTCGCACCACAGCAAGACGCAGCTCGCTCCGGCCGTAGAGCTCGGCCAGGAACGCGATCGCCCGGTCGCCCGACAGCGCAAGCACGCTGCCGTCGGCGTTCGCCATCCAGGCGCCGGCGACGAAGCGGCCGCCGTCTAGACTCTGCCTCACATCAACCGCGGCGCGACCAAACGGAAGCCCGTCGATGTCGACGCGCACCACCGTCCGGTCCTCCGAGCCATCGACGCGCAGGCTGGCCGGGCGGCTTTGCCCGCGTTCCTCGGCGACGCCGAGCACCATCGCCACCGGCCATTTGGTGCCGTTGGCATGGTTGCGCGCGTCGACCACGACCCAATTGCCGGGAGCACGGTCGTTCTCTGGCGGCGCGGCGTGCGCGGCGACGGCGGAGAAGGCCAGCACGGCGGCGACGGACAGCATTGGTTGAAAGCGTTTCATGGCAGCACCTGATTTCGGCATAAAAAAAGCGGCCTCCCGGCCGCACGCGCGAAATCGCGAGATGCTAGCCGGCGTGAGTTATGTCCCAGGGGACGGCAACGAGGGACATGCCGAGGCAAAGGCCTTCGGCAGCCGACGTAAACCGCCCTCCAATCGAGTCGAGGTTGATCATGCGGGGCCACATACACCCGTCGCGCTCGGGACGCCAGAGGCCAAATAAGATTCGAGTCCGGTGTTGCAGACTCGGCACAGTGGCCACGCGACCTTTGAACAGAGCGCCCTCGCTTGGGGCCTTCGTACCGGCGACCCGCCAAGGGTCAGCTGCACAGCAGATGCTGGTGCGCTAGCGGCGAACGCGCCCGAGGGCGAGGAAGCGCGACATGGCGCGCTCGCCGGCGAAAGCGAAAACTCGCTCAGCGCCACGAGAACGCAGCTGCAATGGCCAGTGTAAGTGGCATCTGTACTCTAAGCCGCGCGCCTACGAGGTGTTCGAACTGTCAGCGATGTCCGCTCATTGCCCTTAGCGGACATTAGCCGGGCGCCTATCGATATCCGCTTTTGACCCAGAGCGGACATCGGGCCTGGCCCTGGACCATCCTGGCGGCATGCGCATGGTGCGCACGTCCGTGCGTGGGCAAAATAGCAACAGGGCAACGCCGTCGAACGCCGAGATGGTAGTATGGGACGGACGGACGAAACACTGGGGAAAGTGCGATGGTGAAGGTCGCGCCGCGGCGGCTGGTCTTAAAGGCTGCTAGCCTGCTGCCGATGGCTGTAGGCGCGTGTGGCCCTGTCGCGCGCGGGCCGGCGGTCCCAGTCGCCCAGACGACGCAGGCGAGCGTCCTCGGGGTGCCCAACGAGCGCTTCTTCCCCTTTAGCAGCAACGCCGCCCTGGAAAGTGAGATGGTCGCCGCCATCGACCGTCAGCGCCGTGCACTCGGGCTCAGGAACTACGCCGACCTGCCGGAACTGCAACTCCTGGCCGTTTCAGGGGGCGGCGAAAACGGCGCCTTCGGCGCAGGCCTCTTGTGTGCCTGGAGCGTGCAGGGAACCCGCCCGACCTTCGAGTGGGTGACCGGCGTCAGCACCGGTGCACTGACCGCTCCTTTCGCCTTCCTTGGTTCGGCCTACGATCCGCAGCTGCGCGCGGTCTACACCACCCTCTCCCCCAGAGACGTGCTGACCACGCGCTTCCTGACGGCGGCGCTGTTCAGCGACGCCATGGCCGACAATGCGCCGCTCTTCAACACGATCTCGCGCTATCTCGACGAGCGGATGATGGCGGACATCGCCAAGGCATATGATGAGGGACGCTTGCTGCTGATCGGCACCAGCAACCTCGACTCCCAGGTACCGGTCATCTGGAACGTCGGCGCCATCGCCAAAAGCGGCCATCCGCGCTCGCTGGACGTCGTGCGCAAGATCCTGCTGGCTTCGGCGGCCATCCCTGGTGCCTTTCCGCCGTCAATGATTGATGTAACGCTCGACGGCAAGCCCTATCAGGAGATGCATGTCGATGGCGGGGCGTTCGCGCAGACCTTCCTCTATCCGGCATCCCTAACCAAACAGCGCCGCCAGAGGCTGGCGGCACATCAACGGGTGATTCCCGTCAAAGCCTACGTCATCCGCAACGGCCGCCTTGATCCGGAATGGGCGGTTACCGAGCGCCAGACGCTAGGCATCGCCGGCCGCGCCATTTCCACCATGATCGCGACAAGTGGCATCAACGACGTGGTGCGCATCTACAACACCACGCAGGACGACGACATCGAGTTTAACCTCGCCTATATCGGCCGCGACTTCGACATGAAACTGCCGCAGCCATTCGACCAGGCTTACATGCGGGCGTTGTTCGATTACGGCTATCAGAAGGCCATTCACGGTTACGACTGGGCGAAGAAGCCGCCGCTGCCCTAGATCGGGAGAAGAAGCCCAGATGGAGCTTCGGTGCGAAGTGCTCCAGGGCGATCGCGACCGGAATGAAGATCAGCAGCCAGTTCATACCTGCCTCACCGCCGCTCCCCCCGATTCGATCCACTTGGCATCATATAGCTTCACCGCGCGCAATCCTCCGCGAGGAGCTTGCAAAGGCCTGTCAGGACGCAGCATCAGTCGTCCAAATTGGACGGCTACCCGTGATTTGGTTGAAGTAGTGCGTTAAGCTGCCCACCAACAGTCGGGGGGAGAAATACGTGCGCCTTCCTGCGACAGCGGCTCTATTGGCGGCATTCGTTTGCAGCCCGGTCTTCGGCCAAACGCTGAAGGTGGGATCCAAGAACTTTGCCGAGCAGTTTATTGTCGCCGAACTCTATGCCGCGGCCCTCGAGGCGGTGGGCATCAGCGTCGAGCGCAAGATCAATCTCGGCCCGACGGCTGTGGTGCATGAGGCCCTGTTGGACGGCGCAATCGATCTATACCCCGAATACACGGGCACAGCGCTTGGGGCGGTCATGAAGGTCGCTACCGACACATTCTCGCCAAAGGAAGTATTTCAACAGGTCAAGGACTTCTATCAGCGGGAATACAAGCTGCTCTGGCTTCCCCCTTCCGCTGTCAACAACAGCTACGTCCTCGTTGTGAGACCTGAGACAGCGCAGGCGATGAAGCTCACGACGCTGTCCGATCTCGCCCGAGTGTCCAAGTCCCTGAAAATCGGTGCTGGTGCCGAATTTGGAGAGCGCCGCGACGGCCTGAAGGGCCTCGCAGACGTGTATGGAATCGAATTTGGCGAGTACCGCCAGTTTACTGACCTGCGCGGTCGATATGAGGCGCTGAAGCAGCAGCAAATCGATGTCGTAAACGGATTTTCGACTGACTGGCAGATAGCGGCAGCGGGACTCGTCGCGCTCGCAGACAACAAGGATCTCTTTCCTCCTTACGTACTTGCCCCAGTGGTGCGCATGGATACGGTGGCGGCCGACAAGACGGCCGTCGCGGCGCTGGATCGCGTGAACTCACTGATCGACAACGATGTCATGCGCGAGCTCAACCGGCAGGTCGAAGTGGACAAGAAGGATCCGCGCCAGGTCGCCGAAGCCTTTCTCAAGAAGAAGGGACTATTGCAGCGCTGAAGGGCGGCCCAACGGTACATCATGGGACAAGTAGCAGTTATGTCCGGATGGCCCTAAGCGGACATTCGCGGATCACCTAACGATGTCCGCTTCTGACCCAAAGCGGGTCTGGAGAAATGCTGCGAGATCCGTCTCAGAAGCGCCACTTCCGGACCAGGCCTTTCAAATCAAGTGTCCCCGCCTCCGCAATAGGTCTACCGTCAGAACAACAACATCTACAACACGGGAGGCGACGATGCTCGCGACGAGGTTCACGGAACTCGTTGGCTGCGCGATGCCAATCCAGCAGGCGGGCATGGGGGCGGCGGCGCCACCGGAATTGGCGGCGGCGGTGTCACAGGCCGGCGCCCTCGGGATGCTGGGCACTGCCCGGCCTGGGCTGACGGCAACTACGCTTGCCGATCTGCTCGCGACGCTGCGCTCGCTCACTGACAAACCATTCGGAGTCAACTTCATCGTGGCCCCGATCTTCCTCAATGGTACATCGACACGACCGCCCCTCGACCTGAAGTGCATCGAGATTGCTGCGCGCGCCGCGAAAGTCGTCGAGTTCTTCTACGGCGAGCCAGACCGGCGCCTTGTGGAGATGGTGCACGCGGGCGGTGCACTGGCCTGCTGGCAAGCTGGGTCGCGGGAGGAGGCGGTCGCGGCGGCCCGAGCTGGATGCGACTTCGTCGTTGCACAGGGCATCGAGGCAGGCGGACACGTTCGCGGGACGACTCCGACGATGACGCTGCTCAGCGAGGTGATCGCGGCGGTTGACATTCCGGTGCTTGCCGCGGGCGGCATCGGCACAGGGCAAGCGATGGCGGCGGCGCTCGCCGCCGGGGCAGATGGCGTGCGGATCGGGACGCGCTTTGTCGCCGCGGTGGAGGCGGCGGCGCATCCGCAATACGTCGCCGCCCTGATTCGCGCAGAGGCGCAGGACACTGCCTACACCGAGGCGTTTTCCGTTGGCTGGCCCGACGCACCGCACCGTGTTCTACGCTCGGCTATTGCGTCCGCTGAAGCCTTTCAAGGCGACGTGATCGGCGAGTGGAGCAGCCTGGACGGGACGCGAATGCCGATTCGCCGCTTCCAGGTTGGCGTTGCCGACAACACGACGACGGGAACGATCGAAGCGATGCCGCTCTGGGCAGGAGAATCTGTCGGTGCGGTAAAGCGTGTCCAACACGCAGCCGAAATTGTGCAGGAACTGGTAGAGGAAGCGGAACGGTCTCGATCGCAAGGAGAGCGGACTGTCGTGCCCGCCTCACCCTAGACTAGTGCCAACTGGCGCTGCCCTCGTCCATTACTGATGCGGCGTGCGGGCCGATGTCGCGTCGCTGCAAGGATCGATCTCGCAGGCTCAAGGCCATCACTGCCGAAACCTCTCCGAAGCATTACTAAGTCCGCTTATGGCCCAAAGCGGACACTCACAGATCATCTACAAATGTCCGCTATTGACCCAAAGCCGACGTGCCAAAGCCGGCTACTCGATCACCTGGTCGGCGCGCACCAGCATTGCCGTTGGTATCGTCTGGCCTAAAGCCTTCGCGGTCTTGAGATTCACCAACAGCTCGAACTTGGTCGGCTGTTCGACAGGAATTTGCGAAGGCTTCGCGCCTTTCAGGATCTTGTCGACGATAGCTGCAGCGCGGCGGTAGATCTCGGCTTCCGCAGGCGCGTAGCTCATCAGCCCGCCTTCCTCGACAAAGCCGTGAATGACCGAGACGGCCCACAAGGAACGGCTACGCGGCCTGCTCGCCCGCGGGGTGCCGCCTAGGCAGGCCGTACGGGCCATTCCGCACTCTTTTTAGAGCGCTTGGCGCTCACCTGCGCCGATGAGAGCAGCGCAGAAAACTGGTCGAGCCTACGGAGAGATATCCCGGGCCGAATATCCGAAACTGGTCGGGACGAACCCGGGTACGGCCGATGGCCTTCTCACGTGCGTGGCGCTACGGGCGTCCGCTGTCCGTGCCGGCGCCACTGCCATTCGGTCACGATCCCGACCATAGGTGAGCGCCTCAAAAACGTTGTTGTAGAAGCCGACTGCAGAAAGGACCGCAAGAAATGCAAACACCAGACTTCCGCCAGTCGATGTCCAGTCGGGGCGATATATCGGCGCGATGTACAGCCAGTACACGAGAAGCACGGATACCAGCCACGCGGCCAACCAGAGCAGGCCTCGAACTATCGAAATCCAGAGCGCTTCGGATGAAACTCCAACACCCATCCGTCCAACCCAATTGTATTGCCAACCAAAATTAGAAAATACTTTGTCGATCGTCTCGTGATCACGAGGTGACTAGAACACGGATGCGTTGCATCGCACGTTACTGTGCGGTTTCAGACCGGAGCACGGATCCGGTACATCGAACGCCGCATTGCCTGTTGTGGTGATGCTCAAGCGTTCTACGCGAGAGGACTCCGTCGGAATTTTCTCAGGATGTTGTTGCTCGCCACTGGGAACGCCACAAAGGCTATTTCAGCGAGCTCGGTGTCAGTGGTTGAGTTGAAAGCATCAGCGCAACACAACGGCGCTCCAATTTTCACAAGAACGAGATCATCAAAGAGCGTTGCCTGAAACCACGATGGCGGCGAAGCGCCGCAGTGGTGGTGTTGGCGAATATGAAGGGCGGATGACTCTCACGAAGACGGCCCCTGCCATCCTTCACCGAGAGGCTGAACTAGGTCCTCTTTTGGCCACCGTACGTCGGACGCGCCGTTGACCTTTCCATGACCTGGTAACAACCCGAGGTCGAGGCGCGCAGCCGCCTGCCTGTCGAACTACATCGATAACGGAGAGGGACCAGATCAGTACGAGGTAAAGAGCGATGACAACACCGAAGGACAACGTGGTTCCCCTGCCCAGCTCCGATCCCGTGCCCAGGCAAAGGGCGGCCGGCGACGCAGAAGAGCCCATTCGGCTGATCTTCGTCGACGATGACGACGACTTCCGCGAAGCGGTGGCGGCCGAGCTTGTCGATCTCGGCTTCGTGGTGGAGAGCTTCGCCGATGGACCCTCGATGCTCGCTTCGGTGGCCGACGGCACCACGGCCGACGTGATCGTGCTCGACTGGAGCCTGCCGGCGATGTCGGGCATCGACCTGCTGCCTCGCCTGCGGCGCGAGGGCATCCTGCTGCCCGTTGTCTTCCTCACCGGCCGGTCATCGCCCAGCCACGAGAATCTCGCCTTCGACCGGGGCGCGCTCGACTTCGTCGACAAGTCGCGCGGCGTGCCGATCCTCGCCAAGCGCATCCGTGTCATCGTCGAATCGTCCAAGCGACCGGCCGCGCTCGAGATCGACGAAACCCAACATTGCGGACGTCTCATGCTGAAGCCCAGGGTCGGCCGCGCCTTCTGGGACAGCATCGACCTCAACCTCACATTGACCGAGTTCAACATCGTGCGTCTGCTGTCGTCCAACATCGGCAATCACGTGACCTACCGCGCGGTCTACGACTGCATGCACCACGTCGGCTTCATCGCGGGGAGCGGCGAACATGGCTATCGAACCAACGTTCGTTCATCGATCAAGCGGATACGAAACAAGTTCCGCCTCATCGATCCCGAGTTCGCCGAGATCTGGAATTATTTCTCATTCGGTTACTGTTGGGGACGACCCAAGGATCCAGCACCGTAGCTAGCAATCGGGGGAACTTTGGCTAGGACCTTGTGCGCCGCATTTTGCATCGTCAATGTGACAAACCGACTCGACTTCACCACGCTATCACCTAGCGTTGGGACGCTCGACCAGGGGTGGTGGAGCGAAGATTGGGGTGTGTGATGGATCCGACGAATATCAGCGACCGCGCGGTTGCGCGGCCCGGCGCTATTACTGTGTCCAAACCCAAGATGACTAGCGACGCAGAAGGGACAATCCGTCTCATCTTCGTTGACGATGACGACGACTTCCGCGAGGCCGCCGCCGCCGAGCTCGTCGACCTCGGCTTCGCGGTGGAGAGCTTCGCCGACGGGGCCTCGATGCTCGCTGCGCTTGCCAACGGCCTTGCGGCCGATTTGATCGTGCTCGACTGGAGCCTGCCGGCGATGTCTGGCATCGACCTGCTGCCCCGCCTGCGGCGCGACGGCATCAAGCTGCCGGTCGTCGTCCTGACCGGCCGCTCGTCGTGTAGCTCCGAGCACCTCGCCTTCGATCGGGGCGCGCTCGACTTCGTCGACAAGACGCGCGGCGTGTCGATCCTCGCCAAGCGCATCGGCGCTATCATCCAGTCCTCCAAGCGCCCGGCCGCGCTCGAGGTCGACGAGACCCAGCACTGCGGACGCCTGATGCTGAAGCCCAGGGTCGGCCGCGCCTTCTGGGACAGCATCGACCTCAACCTCACCGTGACCGAGTTCAACATCGTGCGTCTGCTGTCATCCAACATCGGCAACCACGTGACCTACCGCGCGGTCTACGATTGCGTGCATCACGTCGGCTTCATGGCAGGCAGTGGCGCACATGGCTACCAAACCAACGTTCGTTCATCGATCAGGCGGATACGATCCAAGTTCCGCCTCGTCGATCCCGAGTTCGCCGAGATCGAGAACTTTTCCTCATTCGGTTACCGTTGGAGACCCTCTGAGGGCCCTACACCGTAGCCGGCAATCCCAGGCGCGGCAGTTTGACGGGATGGACTATCCCGGATGCTCCACCGCCGTGGCCTCGCGCTCGAGCCGGCGCATGTCCACCAGGTAACGGGTGCGCAGCGATCCTTCGAGGATCTTTACCTTGTGCCAGACGCCCAGGGTGCGGCTCACGCTCTCGCGCGCCACGCCGGCCATGGCGGCAAGGTCGCTCTGGGTGACCTTGTGCTGGATGCGGACGCGTCCCGTGTCCGTCGTCTCGCCGAGATGGTGGGCGAACTGGAGCAGCGCACGGGCGACGCGCGCCCGCACAGTCAGGAAACTGGACGCGATCATTTCCTCATCGGACTGGCGCAGGCGGGCAGCCAGCATCGCCACGATGTCCATGTAGAGTTCCGGTTGGCTGCGCAGCATCGTCCTGAAGGCAGCGCGGCTGATGAAGGTGAGCGAGCAGTCCCTGAGGGCCGCCACGCTCGCCGACCGGGGCAGGCCGTCGATCATCGCCAGTTCGCCGATCAGCGCGTCCGGCCCGAGGATCGCCAGCGTGCGCTGATCTCCCGCCGCCGACGTGGCGTGAATGGCGACCACGCCGTGACGCAGCCAGTAGCATCCGTCGCCGGCGTCTCCCCGCTCGAACAGCGTCTCGCCTTGGCGCAAGGACACTGTCCGCTCGCCGAGCAGCTTGCTCGAGAGCTCGCGCGGAAGCCGGCCAAGAAGAGTCGTAGACCGGAATCCGGCCTCCACCAATTGCCGACGTTCCATCCGATTGCCCCACGCACACTGTAAGAAAGCCCGAGTCATGTGACAAACCGACTCGATCAATTTGTGCGTTGCCGCATAGAGTGACCACAACAAAGTCACAGCGCCAATTTCCCTCTATTTTCTGTGCTTTAATGAGAAACGGACGGCCCCCTTTTTCATCAGGCTGACGGGTACTTTATGCACGGGATAGTCATCGACTTACGGAGGCTTCGCGGTCGCGGAAAGTACAATTCGAGAGCCAGCAAGAAGGTGCCCGTGGGGAGAAGCCGGCGGGATGGGCTTGAGCTGCAGGTCGCGCGGATCGCGGCACTGCTCGATGAACTGGAGGAGCTCTCGTGCCATTCCAGGGACGTGCCCCTTTCGATGCTGACACGGGCGCGCGCCTGCTTTCGCAACGTGCGCGGGATGCCGGTTCGTCCGTCCGATGTCGAGGATGAAGGTGATCCTCAGCCGGAGGTCGATCGCGAACTGCTGGATCGCCTCTGCCGCTCCCTGGATCCGTACAAATGAGCACAGAGGACCCTCCATCGACTTTCCAACTGAGGGCCGCTGGCTATTCGCTGGAGATCGAACACCCGCAGACTGGAGCGACGACCTGCGAAAGCTACGACACCTTGCTCGCCGTTATCGCCCGGGCCGCCGAGCTCATCCGGGCGGGCTACGCCATCGGAATCTGGGCGTCCGCATCGCTCGAGCCACCGGCCGCGACTCCCGTTACGGCGAACGACGATGCGCGAATGGGTGCGCTGCTCGAGAAACTGGACCACTAGGGCCGAGGCAGGGCTACAGATTTTCGTCGCAGGTCCAAAAAGCCGGCGGATTGTGACGAACCGACTCAGCTCCGCCGTGCCAGCGACCTAGATTGCCGTCCTACTTGGGGGGTAGTAAACGGACGGCCGGTAGAGGACCTTGATGGGTGTGATGTCCTCTATCGGCCCGCCTTCCCCGCGCTCCGGTCGAACGAATTCCCTGTTCCCGTCAATGCTGTTGCGGGGCAACAAAGCCAGAGGATGTCGTTGGTGTGGCGTTTGGGCCGATCTGCTCGTCAGTGGTCGGCGCGAATTCCCCCAATGTCGCCCAAAGACCCAAAGCCGACATGCCAAAGCCGGCTACTCGATCACTTGGTCGGCGCGCACCAGCATTGCCGTTGGTATCGTCTGGCCTAAAGCCTTCGCGGTCTTGAGATTCACCAACAGCTCGAACTTGGTCGGCTGTTCGACA
>Ga0306921_10004177_pt1 | contig 14777 bp, 14 predicted proteins | sample sta12Cox44000080_FD_203760 | JGI IMG/M metagenome (GOLD analysis project Ga0306921, IMG submission 203760) | Lab enrichment of tropical soil microbial communities from Luquillo Experimental Forest, Puerto Rico - statoxic.12C.oxic.44.000.080 (v2)... | ecosystem: Environmental > Terrestrial >...
GCCAATGGGCACCGGCTGGCTCTTTGCCGCCGATCCCACCGGGCGAGGCCCGTGTCTGGTTCTACCGTGACGCCGGCATATACGACAGCCAGGAACAACCGTACATCCTGATGAACGGCACGATCATTGGGGTGTCACAGCCGCGCGGTTCCTTCTATTTCGATGTCAAGTCCGGTTTCTACCACGTGACTGTCCAGCAATATCTCAGCAATCCCGAAGAGGATGCAAATATTAACCTTGTCCCCGGACAACAGGTATACTTGAAGATCGTGTCATTGACCAACTGCATCGAGAGCGGCAGCAACCGGAGAGCCTCCTCCTCCGAGTTCTCTCGACCGTGCTTCTACGTCTGGAACATACCGACCCAGATCGCGCAAGCGGACGTAGCCCGCACCCCATTCTATGGCGGCAATCACTGATGCGGGAATCGAACCCACCTTGCATTTAATGGTTGGGGCTCAGTGAGCAGCTCGGCGAGCGTCACCGAGCATTCGTCAGGCGGCTCGCGGAGTCTTCAAGCGCGACCTTATCCGCACCTGCACGCGCGAAAACAGGGCGCGAGCCTTGGTGCACGGCGTGAAGACTGATCGACCGCACAAGTTCAGCCCGAACCAGCGGCGCGAAGCGATCAAGCGGCGCGACGAGGACGATGAAACGCTTGCCGAGGATCGGTCGCAGCTACAACGTCGGTCCGGCCCCGATTTCGAAGGCAAACGGCGTGACCCGCGAATCATTTAACACTAGCTCCGCGTCGCGTGGTCGCGGGCAGCCTCGCCGCCGATCCAGCCATCGAGCAGCGCCTTGACACCGATCACGAAGACGACGGGCCTGACCTGCATCCGCACCGACGGGCGGAACGAGTCAAGTTTGCCAATCGGCCATCACATTATCTCGTAGAAGCCGTCGAGCGACATGCCGAGCAGGAATTCGAGCTTCTGTGCCGGCGACCAGGCGCGCGGGCCGTTCCTGTCGCTGACCGGACGCAGGTAGGGGAAACGGACGAGCTTGCCATCCTTGTCGCGAATTCCGAGCTTGCGCTGTTGCTCGAGCGGGAAAACCTGCCATCGGCCCGAGTACGTGGCGGCCGCCGGGCGTCGGGGCAAGCGCGCCCTCACGCGGGTGTGAGTGGTCGCCTTCGAGCGACTGCCCCCGTTAGCCGGTGGCGTCGACCGACGCCATTCATTACCTTTCCCGCAACATATGGTGTCAGGGGAAATGCATCCTCGCCTGGCCAACGATCGGGGGGAGAGGGCTCAAATGGGGACCGAAGGGCGCGCGGAAGGATCCTCGTCCACGGCGGATGGCCCGCGCAAAATCATCCATATCGACATGGATGCGTTCTACGCGTCTGTCGAACAGCGTGACAATCCGGAACTACGTGGAAAGCCCGTCGCGGTCGGCGGATCGCGCGAACGCGGTGTTGTTGCGGCCGCAAGTTACGAGGCTCGCCAGTTTGGCGTGCATTCCGCAATGCCGTCGATCACAGCCAAGCGAAAATGCCCCGATTTGATCTTCGTAAAGCCGAGATTCGATGCCTACAGGGCGATCTCTCTGCAGATCCGGGAGATCTTCGCCGCATACACGCCGATCATCGAGCCATTGTCACTCGACGAGGCGTATCTCGATGTCACCGAAAACCTCAAGGGCATCGTCTCAGCGACTCAGATCGCGGAAGAAATCCGGGCAAGATCCGAGCCGAAACCGAGCTCACGGCTTCGGCCGGCGTCTCCTACAACAAGTTCCTCGCCAAACTGGCCTCGGATCACCGCAAGCCGACGGGCTCTTCGTCATCACTCCGAAGATGGGGCCGGAATTCGTGGAGACCCTGCCAGTCAGGAAGTTTCACGGCGTCGGGCCTGCGACGGCCGCCAAAATGCAGCGACTTGGGATCAAGACCGGCCTCGACCTCAGAGCGCAGACCTTGGTCTTCCTCCAGCAACATTTCGGCAAAGCGGGTTCTTACTATTACTGGGTTGCGCGCGGCGTCGACGAGCGGCCGGTCCGCGCCAATCGGCTACGGAAATCCGTCGGTGCAGAGAACACGTTTACCGCCGATCTCTTCACCTACGAAGCTGCACGTGATGCGCTTCGAGAGATCGTCGATAAGGTGTGGAGGTACTGCGAGGGCTCTGGAACTCGCGGCCGCACCGTCACGCTCAAGGTCAAATTCGCTAATTTCCGGCAGATCACGCGAAGCCGCACCGGTCAGATGCAGGTCAGAACGCGAAGCGAACTCGAACAGCTTGGCAATGCCCTTCTCGAACCTCTCTTTCCCGTCGCCAAAGGCATTCGCCTCCTCGGTGTCTCGTTGTCTTCGCTCGCGGTGGAAGAGGCTGAACGCGAGCCCGAATTCGGGCTGCCCCCTTAGGTTAGGCCCTACTTTATCGCCATGTCACCAGAAGTCCATGAGGTGGATCGCGCGGATGACACGACGTGTGCCTTTGCGGTTAGCTCGGGCGTGCCCGACCGGCAAACAGCGGGCGCCAGTTGGCGTTCGCTGGCGAGAAACCAGTGCATGATCCGACTCCACGCCGAAGGGAGTGCTCTCGACCTGGAAAAGCCTCAAATGGGAGACACGCCAAAGGCGGCCGCGGACAACGCTGTCCGCTCCTTCAGGCAGGCCTGGCCGCCGCTTCTGGCATCCCGCTCGCCCACCGGATCGTTTCGCGCTCCGGACGCATCAGCGACATGCCTATGACACCGCCGACCAGCATGATGACACCACAGATCATGAAGCCCGTGTTGAAGCCGTCGAGCGGTGTTACCGCGGTCTCGACGACGCTGCCCATGACGTAGGGGGCCAGAAGCCCGGCCGAGGTGCTGACGGCGGTGCCAATGGCGAGCAGCGCGCCGCGCTGAGCGACCGGCGCGATCTCGCCGACGACGGCACTCGCGATCACGTAGATCACTGAAGGCAACGCCACCCCGATCGTCGTTAGCGCGATTTTGGCCGAAATGCCCGGCACATACGGCATGATCGCCAGCGCCGCGCCGCCGAGTGCCACGCAGGCGCCGCCGAAGATTCCGCGCGCCACCCGGCTCGACACCCCGCCGGCCATCAGGCGTTGCGACCACCAGCCGGCGGCGAGTACAAGGATCACACTGGCGCCCGCCGGAAGCGCGCCGAGCAGGCCGATCGAGCCTTGTGCAAAGCCGAGCCCCTTGATCAGAAACGCCCCCTGCCAAGTCAGGGCTTGCGACAACCCCCACTGGGCGCCGAAACTCGCGCACCACGCCGCAATGATCGTCGGGCTGCGCAGCAGCCGTCCATAGGCAATCCTTTCGGGTGCTGGCGTCGTATCCGTCGATGTGGCGGTGGTCAGCGAGCCTTCGCGGCCGAGAACCAGCCACGCCGCCGCCCAGGCGAGCCCGGCGAAGCCGAGCACACCAAAGGCCCAGTGCCAGGAATAATTCACGATGACCCAGTTGAGCAGCGGCAGCGCCACCATGATGCCGATGCCGGCTCCCTGCGCAATGACCGCGGTTGGCAATGTGCGCAGCTCGTTGGGGAACCATTTGTAGGCCGAGTGCAGCGCCACCGGGTAGGCCGGTCCCTCGCCGGCGCCGAGGGCGACCCGGCAGGCGACCAAGGTCGCAAACCCGACCGTCCCGAGCATCGGAAACTGAGTCAGTGCCCAGACGAGGCCCATGGTCAGCAACGCCCAGCGCGTCTGTACGCGATTGACGATGAAGCCGGTAACGATCGCCGAAACCGAAAATAACAGGAAGAAGCTCGAGCCGATCAATCCGAACTGGCGCGGGCTGAGCTGAAGCTCCTTCATGATCGGGACGGCGGCGATCCCGATCACTGCCTTGTCGGCAAAGTTGATCAGCATGAATAGAAACAACAGAGCGACGATCAGCCAAGCCCCCTTCGGCGTTTCCGTCTGGTGGCTTCTGGTGACCCCGCCGGACCGGACGGCGGTCTGCAGATTTTCGGCGCTTGTGGATCGAGAAGCCTGGACACTCATGGAGAACTCCGTGCAAGTTCCGGGTACCCATCCGTACCTTACCTGGGTACGGATGGGTACCAAGGCAAGATGATTTTTAAGGCACATGAAAAACTCTGTCACCCCCGATCGGTCCTCCGCCGAAACTCCGGTGCAAGAGCGCATCCTCGGCGCCGCGTTCAAGTCGTTCACAGAAGACGGTTATGCCGGAACCAGCACGCTCGAAATCGCCAGGCGCGCCAAAGTCTCGAAACGAGACCTCTATGCGAATTTCGGCAGCAAGCATGCGGTGCTCGTCGCCTGCATCGTGAGTCGCGCCGACCGAATGCGGCTACCGCCGGACCTGCCGACCCCACGAAGCCGGCAGATGCTCGGATCGACGCTTACCAGCTTTGCGACGAACCTGGTGCGTGAGGTTTCCCATCCGTCGGTGATCGCCACGTTCCGCCTGGCGATCGCCGAGGCGACGCGCTCGCCCGAGATAGCCCAAGCTCTCGACGTCGCCGGTCGTAACGCCACGCGCGATGCGCTGGCCGAACTATTGGCGAATGCCCAATCATCGGGGCTCATCCGGTCGGGAGAGCCAACGGAGATGGCGACGCAATACCTAGGACTTCTGTGGGAGGGCTTGCTGGTGGGCTTACTGCTGGGGGTTGCCACGACACCCGAGCCCGCCGAGTGCGAGCGCCGAGCAGCTAAAGCGACGGCGGCGTTTATGCAGCTGCACCCGACCCTACGCCGGACGGTTAGCCTGAGCTCTCCCCCCGCCGCAAAGGTGCCCTCTATTTTAATATGATCAGGCCAGGGCGAGCGGCAACAAGACCGGCTCATGCCGTGTCGCGACTTCAAACCGAGGGACTATCCGATTTCGAGATCCGTCATCATGTTTCGCGCGCGGATCAGGTCGCTCGTGCCGAATCCCTCGCCAAATTTCCAATATATCCCGGCCAGCAGATCACGTGCCTCCGTGGCGCGCCCCCGACGCCGCCATAACCGAGCGAGGCTGGTGGCGCTGCGTAGTTCCCATGACAGCGCCGACTGCACTCGCGCGATCTCCAGGGCCCGCAGCAGCTCTGCTTCCGCCGCTTCGACGGCGCCCGGTGCGGCGTGCCACAGCAGCAACTCGGCATCGACGCGCAACGCTTCCGGCGTATTCCATGCCACATAAACCGGTTCGGCGCCTGGCAACGGCACACTGATATTCGCGTCGACGTCCAGGTCAGCGAACGGGGGGAAGTGCGCGGGGTCCCAATGCGATTCGATGAATGACGCGATCAGCGCCTCACGTTCATCGCCCGCTCGCAACTTTAGCACGCGCCTGAACGACCGCACTCGTGGTTCCATGCGCTGGACGCCGCCGGCATGGTCGACGAGCAGATCGAGCTGGCGCCGCGCCTCGGGCATGTCGCCGGTCCACAGCGCGACCGGGAGCCCGGCGAAAGTCACAGCATAGGGTATGACAAACGGATGCCCGATCTTTCTCGCCGCCGCCATCGCCTCCGCCGCCGCTTCAATCGCCTGGTCCGGGAAACCACTCAGCCACAGAATCCGGGCCAATAAAGCACCCATGGCGACCGGAGTTTCGATCTGGAAACCGAAGCCCGACGCGGCGTCGAGGAGATGCGGCTGGCGGAGCGCGCGTTCGGCGAATCCTCGCGCGAGTTGCTGTTGCCCCAGAATATGATGGCTCAGTCCGAGGATACGGTTACCAAGATGGATGGCGCTGGGGTCGCCCGTGCTGCCGGCGGCTTCCGCGTATCGGCGCGCGAATGCCAGCGCGGCGGGGTAGTCGCCCCGGCCACGGCGTGCCGCCCACAACCCCCATAATGCCTGCGTCCTTACCTTCGCCGCGCCGATGCGTTCGGCGATGTCGAGCGCGCGAGCAAACTGCGGCTCGAGGGCCTCGCTATCCGGGGTCGTATGCCAGACAGCGCTGCCAAACGCGATGCGAAAGCCGCATTTCCTCGTCCGAGTCCGTCTTGGCATGTGGCAGAGCCTGTTCCACGCGGCGGCGGGCGACCGGCATCTGGAACAGCTCGAACCACAAAGGCACCGCCGCGATCGTCAACGCCACGCCGACCGCGGGATCGCCTGTCGCGGAGAAAGCCCATTCCAGTGCCACGTGAACCTCATCGGCGCGGCGGCGAAACACCGCCAGATATTCGTCTCGGGGCTTTGACCGCTGTTCGTCGCCGACGGTCTCAAGCGTCGTCAGGAAATACGCCGCGTGACTACGGGCGACCTCAGCGAGGGCGCCGCTTTCGGTCAGCTTCTCCAAGGCATAGACGCGGGTCGTTTCCAGCAGGCTCCAGCGGCTGGGCGAGGTTGACGCCTCGCGTACGATGAGCGATTTAGCAACAAGACTGGCAATGCTGTCGATAAGCGGAACGTCCGCGATTGCCGCTCCCTCGACTGCTGCAGCCGCAGCGACGTAAAGCCCCCGGCGAAAACGGCTAAGTGACGCAACAAACGCCGCTCAAGCTCGGGCAACAGCTCATAGCTCCAATCGATTGTGGCGCGCATTGTCTGCTGCCGCGGCAGCGCAGTGCGACGGCCGCTCGTCAAAACGCCAAAACTGTTGTCGAGCAGGGCGGCCAACTCGTTAATGCCGAGCGTATCGACCCGAGCCGCCGCTAGTTGGAGCGCCAGAGGCACCCATCGAGCCGACGGCAAATCGTCAGCACCGCCGGCACAGTGGCATCGTCGAGCACGAAGTTGCCGGTTGTCGCGGCGGCCCGTTCGTTGAACAGCTCGACGGCCGAATAACCCAGAGCCTCGGCAACACTCAGAGAGGTTCTCGCTTGCGGCGGTAGTTCCAGCGCCGCCAGGCGATGGAGCCACTCTCCTTCGGTCCGCAATGGCTCGCGGGAAGTAGCCAGAATGCCGGCTCGCGGTGCAGCCTTTAGGATTGCTTCGGCCATGGCCGCTGCCGCGCCAATGACGTGCTCGCAGTTGTCGAGCACGATCAGGATATGCTTGTCGCGCAACCACGCGCTTTTGCAAAACTTGCGAAACTTCACAATCGTTAACGCGACTGACGCCGCGGGCGGCACCAAGCTACCAATGACAAAACCAGGAGAGGATCATGCCGATCGCCACGGCTCAGCAGACCCTCGAACTTCATACCCGCCAATTCGTCGACAGTCTTGCCGGCGCGCCGCCGATATACGCGTTGTCGCCGGCCGATGCGCGGGCGGTTCTGGTTCGGGCGCAGTCGGTCCCGGTCGGCAAGCCGAGCGCACAAATCGAGGATATGGCCTTGCCGGTCGGCCCCTCCGGATCGGTGCCGATCCGGATCGTTCGCCCGGCTGGCGCCGCCGAAGTGTTGCCGGTGGTGATGTATTTTCACGGCGGCGGCTGGATTTTGGGAGACCGGGACACCCACGATCGCCTGGTCCGAGAAATAGCGGTCGGCACAGAAGCCGCGGTCGTCTTCGTCGATTATGCCCGCTCGCCAGAAGCCCGCTATCCGGTCGCTATCGAGGAGGCTTATTCCGCAACCCGCCACGTGGCGGAAAACGGCGCCAGCTTGCGCATCGACCCTTTGCGCCTTGCCGTTGCGGGGGACAGCGTCGGCGGAAACATGGCGGCGGCGGTCGCCTGGATGGCCAAGGAACGCCGCGGCCCGAAGATTGCCTTCCAGGCGTTGTTCTACCCAGTCACCGACGCCGGCTTTGACACCCCCTCCTATGCCCGCTTTGCGGATGGGCCGTGGTTAACCAAGCGCGCCATGGAATGGTTCTGGGACGCCTACCTGCCTGACCACACTGCCCGCAAGCAACCCACCGCCACGCCGCTCAACGCTTCGCTAGACGAGCTCGCAGGCCTGCCCGATGCGCTCGTCATAGTCGACGAGAACGATGTGCTGCGTGACGAAGGCGAAGCCTATGCCCGCAAGCTTTCGGACGCAGGCGTGCGGGTCACCTCGGTCCGCTACAACGGTACGATCCATGATTTCGTGATGCTGAATGTACTCGCCGACACGCCAGCGACGCGCGGCGCAATCGCGCAAGCCGTCGGCGCCCTCAAAGGCGCGCTCGGCTGACAGTTTGCGCCGTTAGCACATGGGATGGAACCGAAATTACTGGACAATCCGGTGATCACTATCATCGCGCAGCGGGTCCACAAAACCCCCGCCCAAGTTGCGCTTACCTGGGCAATACAACGTGGTTGCGTGAGAGGATAGCCTCGATGAAAGACCGGGAGAAGAGCGCGGTGCCTCGCCTGCTTTCGGTGAACGAACGTGGGTGATTGAGAGCTTTGGCCAAAATTCGTTCCATAACAGCGGCTGGGGCTCCGTGGCAGGGTTCGCCGGTTGCATTTAGTGCGACCTTCGCTGCCCGCCTGGCGAAGGCGTCAAGGGCCGCAGGGCCACCGCTGTTCTTTGGTTTGCGACTGTGGGTTTCAGTCTGTCTCGCACTCTATCTTGCGTTTTGGCTCGAGCTCGACAACCCTAACTGGGCGGGTACAACCGCCGCTCTCGTTTGTCAGCCTCACCTCGGCGCATCGCTACGCAAAGGTTGGTATCGCATGATCGGCACGGTTGTTGGTGGCGTGGCGATCGTGGTGCTGACAGCGTGTTTCCCGCAGGATCGCCTCGCATTTCTCGTGGGTCTGGCATTGTGGGGCGCGGGGTGCGCTTTCGTTGCCACGATACTCCGCAACTCCTCTTTAGCCCTTGCCGCGCAGCTTGCCGGGATCACGGCGGCGATCATTGCGAGCAGCGAGCTCGGGGCAACCGGGGGCGCAAACGGCGAAGTCTTTATACTCGCCGTCATCCGCTGCACCGAGATCTGCATTGGAATCGTGTCCGCCGGCGTCGTGCTCCTTGCAACCGATTTCGGTAACGCAAGTCGCCGGCTGGCGACACTGTTCGCCGCCATTTCCCCCGAAATTGTGGGCGGATTTACCGGCACATTGGCGCTGGCCGGCTCCGAACTCCCCGACACGCAGCCGGCACGCAGTGAATTTATCCGGCGAGTCATCGCACTCGACCCGGTCATCGACGAAGCGTTTGGCGAGTCCGCTCAGCTACGGTACCATTCGCCAGTATTAGAGACGGCGGTGAACGGCCTATTCGCCGCTATAGCCGGCTGGCGCGTAGTGTGGGTTCACCTTGCCCGGCGTTCGGATGACCAGGCTGGGCAAGAGGCCGGCGTCGTTCTGCGAAGTTTGCCGCAAGAGCTGCGCTCGGCGCCGACACATGGCAAGCCGTTACTCTGGATGGCCGACCCGACCGGGCTGCGCCGAATTTGCGAGGCGGCCATAGGGACGCTGGCCGCTCTGCCGTCCCCCACGCCGTCGCTGCGGCTGCTTACCGATCAGACAGCTGCGGTGTTGGCCGGCATTTCGCATGCGCTCAACGGGCTGGCGGTGCTGGTCGCCGATCCTGCTTGGCCCGTTCCCCGTGGTTACCGCGTCCGGTTGCACGTACCGGACTGGCTGCCTTCGCTCGTCAACGCGGGGCGGGTGTTCGTCGCAATCGGCGCCGTCGAGCTCTTTTGGATCATCACCCAATGGCCGAACGGCGCATTGGCGATCACCTTCGTCGCGATTGGTGTGCTCATTTTCTCGCCGCGAGCCGACCAGGCTTACGCTGGAGCCGTAGGTTTCGTGGTCGGCACCGGCCTCACCGCCGCCTTGGCAGCCGTCATCGCATTTGCGGTGTTCCCGGGAAAGGAGGGCTTTGCGGCATTCAGCATCGCGATTGGCCTGGTTCTGGTGCCGGCCGGTGCGGGAGTGGCGCAGCCGTGGCAGACGCCAATGTTCACCGCTATGACGGCGTTTTTTTCCTTTCTTCTCGCTCCGACAAACCTAATGAGCTACGACGTTATCGAGTTCTACAACCGGGCGTTGGCGATCGTCGCAGGCCTGGGCATCGCGGCGCTTTCGTTTCGGCTGCTGCCGCCGCTGTCGCCCGCCTTCCGGACGCGCCGCCTCATGACGCTGACTTTGCGTGATCTGCGGCGTCTCGCGATCGGCCCGATCCCCCAGAAGCCAGCCGACTGGGAGGGCAGCATGTATAGTCGCCTCTGCGCAGTGCCGGACGCGGCCGCACCGCTTCAGCGCGCACAGCTCGTGACGGCGCTTTCCGTAGGTTCCGCGATCATCCAGCTGCGCCGTAGCGCTCGGCGCCTGGGTCTGGGCCCTGAGCTCGATGCGGCGCTCGAGGCCGTTGCGCTACGTCTGGCATCCCGCGCTGTTCGTGTTCGCCGTTTACATGATCACGCTCTCCACAATCGTGCTCGCAGTCGCTGCGCGTTGAGGTCGCGATGGTTGATGTCGAAGCCAGGACGAGGCGGGAAACTCAGAAGGACAGCGCCGTAATAACGCGGGGCGCCGAGCCGGTCCCGCAGATTGCATCCAGGCGGCGTCTGAGGCTTTCTCCGCTGCTGATAACTTTGGCGACGGTCGCGGTCGCTGTCGTGCTCGGCCGAGCGATGTGGGACGCCTATATGGGGGCACCCTAGACGCGCGACGGGACGGTGCGCGTCTATGTCGTGACGATGGCGCCGCAAGTCGCCGGGCAGATCGTCGAGCTCTCGATCAAGGACAACCAGTTTGTCCACAAGGGCGATTTGCTGATGGTCATCGACCCGACCGACTACAAGATTGCCGTCAGCCTCAACGAGGCGGCGGTGCAGCAGGCCCAGGCCAATGCAGAGAATGCCGAGAGGGAGTCGACGCGACGGCAACAGCTGACCAGTCTCGCCGTCACTGTCGAAGAGAAACAAACCTTTGCGAGCAATGCCGTTGCCGTTCAGGCCCGGCATCAGCAGGCGGTGGCCAAGCTGGAGCAGGCGCGGGTCAACCTGCAACGGACCGAAATCCGCTCTCCGGTCAACGGCTGGGTAACAAATTTATTGGTGCAGCTCGGCGACTACGCCAATGTCTGCATGAATGTCATCTCCCTCGTCGATGCGGATTCGTTCTGGGTCGACGGTTATTTCGAGGAGACCAATCTCGAACCGATCCGCGTCGGCGATCCGGCCAGCATCAAGCTGATGGGCTACAGCCAGATCGTGCGCGGGCATGTCGACAGCATCGCCCGCGCGATCAACGTCGCGAATGCGCAGCCCAACGGACAGGGGCTTGCCAATGTTAACCCGATCTTTACCTGGGTGCGTCTGGCGCAACGGATCCCGGTCCGTGTTCATATCGATCAAGTGCCCGAGGGCGTCGTTCTGTCCGCCGGGATGACGGCGACCGTGCAAATCGATCCGCGCCCCCGGCAGCTTGCCAATGAACCGGCGCGCGCTGCCGAGCCACGTCGAACAGTTCAACTTACACCGTCATGAAGCAAGTCCATCCCATTGTTTCGGAGCTGATTCCGACAATGCTTGGCAAACTAAAGCCGCTGTAACGCGCCTTTGCGGGTGCCGCATGCGTGCACCAACGCTGAGAGGAGGACTGAGATGGAAGATCACGACATCAGAGCGGCCCTGGATCGCCACTGGGCCGCCTCCGACGCCAACGACTTTGAGGCGGAGCACCAGATTTACCGGGAGGATGCAGTGCTCGAGTATCCGCAATCGGGAGAGCGGATCCGCGGCCGGCGCAACATTCAGTCGTCTCGTGCCGCGCAGCCGAACCGGAAACGCTTCACGGTGCGGCGGATAATCGGCGCGGGCGATCTCTGGGTCACTGAGTTTACCCTGACCTATGACGGACGGCCGTCCTACACGGTCAGCATCATGGAGTTCAGAGACGGGAAGGTGGCCCGCGAAACCCAATACTTCGGCGACCCGTTTGAGCCTGGGCCTTCGCGTGCTCAATGGGTCGAGCGGATGCTCTGAAACCGAACCGGCATTCTGCTCTCGTTGCAAATGTTCATTCGCTTTCAGGTTAGGGGCAATCCAGAGGAGCCATGCGTATGACATTTCAGCCAATCGACGAGCTTTGCATCAACACCATCCGGACGCTGTCGATCGACGCAGTCCAGAAAGCGAATTCGGGACATCCGGGGATGCCGTTGGGCGCGGCGCCGGTGGCGTACGTCTTGTGGACGCGCCATCTGCGGCACAATCCCACCAACCCAAAATGGCCCGATCGCGATCGTTTTGTGCTGTCCGCCGGGCATGGCAGCATGCTGCTCTACAGCCTGCTGTTCCTCACCGGTTACGACGTTACGATGGCTGATATACAGCAATTTCGCCAATGGGGCAGCCGTACGCCGGGGCATCCCGAGTATGGCGTGGTGCCAGGTGCGGAAGTTACGACGGGTCCGTTGGGTCAAGGTGTTGGAAACGCGGTGGGATTCGCAATCGCGGAGCGTTGGCTTGCCGCCACCTTCAATCGGTCGGGCCATGAAGTGGTGAATCACTACACGTACGTGATGGCTAGTGACGGCGACATGATGGAAGGTGTCGCGGCGGAGGCCGCCTCGATAGCGGGTCAGTTTCGGCTCGGACGATTAATCGTGCTCTACGACGCCAACCAGATAACGCTCTCGGCCAGCGCCGATGTGACTTTCACCGAAGATGTCACGATTCCAGGCCTATGGATGGCATGTGGAGCACATCGACGGGCACGATACAGCCGCGGTCGATGCTGCCCTAACCAAGGCAAAGGCGATCGATGACCGGCCGTCGCTGATCGTGGCGCGGACGCATATCGGCTATGGCAGTCCGCATAAGCATGACACGTTTCAGGCGCACGGCGAGCCCTTGGGCGTCGAGGAGGTGCGGTTAACCAAACGCGCGCTGGGATGGCCTGAAGATAAGGTTTTCTACATCCCCGACGAAGCCCTGGCCCAATTTCGCAAGGCGGTCGAGCAAGGGCGCGAGTTGGAGACTCAATGGAATCGACGAGTGGACGCGTTGGGCGCCGTCGATCCAGAGGCAGCCGGGAAGTTTCGGCAGGTACTAACCGGTGAACTGCCGAAGGGATGGGAAGCGGGACTTCCCCGCTTCACGCCGGCGGACGGCGCGATGGCGACCCGCGACGCCGGACAGAAAGCTATCACCGCGCTGGCCGATGTCGTACCTAACCTGATTGGCGGCTCGGGCGACCTCGATCCGTCCACGCGCACCACGCTCAAGGGACTCGGCGACTTCGAGAGTCCCCTGTTTAAGCCTCCCGAGGGCGCGCCGCCGACCCAGGGACTAGCAGGCGGTCCGACCGGATATGCCGGGCGGAATATTCATTTCGGTATTCGCGAGCACGCGATGGCCGGGATTGCCACGGGCATGGCCCTGCATGGCGGCGTCCTGCCCTTTGCCGCCACCTTCTTTACGTTTTCCGACTACATGCGGCCAAGCATCAGACTGGCGGCATTGAGCAAGGCCCACGTCATCTATGTATGGACCCACGATAGCATTGGATTGGGCGAGGACGGACCTACGCATCAGCCAGTGGAACAACTGGCAAGCCTTCGCGCGCTTCCTGACCTGACGCTGCTGCGCCCGGCGGACGCCAACGAGACCGTGGAGGCGTGGAAGATCGCGGTTGCGCACACCTCGGGGCCGGTAGGACTTGTGCTAACGCGCCAGAGATTACCTGTTCTGGACCGCTCAACGCTTTCGCCGGCTTCGGGGGTGGCGAAAGGAGCGTATGTCCTCAGCGACTGCGCTACGGGTTCGCCGACCGTTATCCTGATCGCTACCGGTTCCGAAGTGTCGGTTGCGCTAGAAGCGCACAAACAACTGACGCGCGAAGGAATTGCAAGCCGGGTCGTCTCGATGCCGTCGTGGGATTTGTTTCAGTCGCAACCGCAATCCTACAGGGACACGGTTCTTCCTCCCGGCGTCAAGGCGCGAGTCAGCATCGAGGCAGGCTCCACGCTTGGATGGGAGCGCTATGTGGGCCTCGACGGCGCAATCATCGGGCTGGATCGCTTCGGTGCGTCGGCGCCCGGTGAGATCGTGATGCGTGAGCTGGGCTTCACCCCGGAACACGTTGTCAAAGCTGCCAAATCCCTGATTGGGAGCGACAAACCCGGATAGAAACGGCGACCAAAATTATCTCCAGCAATAGGCGACGCCCTTGATGTTTCCCCATGCCAAGGTCCGATCGAAGGCTCAGCAGTCGCGCGAGCCGAGACGCACGCTCGAACAACTCATGGCCGAATGCGGCACGGAGGCAAGATGCGGATCATCGATGACACAGAAGCCATAGGCCGGCGCTACCGCGAGCTATTCCGGCCCAGTTCGGAACAGCCATCGCCGCAGAAGCCTGAGCCCGACACGAAATCGGCCGCAGAGACGACTTGCAGGTGCGGCCGGCCTGTCTGTGATTGCTTTTTCTGTATCTAGTGCGTGATTACAGGCTGCCGGCGATCGATACCAAGGTCGTGCTGAGCTTGGTGCCCGCCGTCGTTGGGACCTAGACACAAACGACCGCGATCAGTGCCGCGATCAACCCATATCCACCGCGGAGACGCTGCGTTCGTCCTGCAGTACAAGACTGCCCGCGCAATCGGGCCGGCAGCATCCGGCCAAGGTTGCCGCCGCCAGCGCCGCTCCAAGAACAGTAGGTGGAGGAGATCCCCGCCGCTCGCATGGCGAGCAACCCATTTACAATCATATTTGAGAGGAGATCAAAACGATGGCGCGATTACTCTCAGTAAATGTGGGCCTGCCACGCGACATCGAGTGGCAAGGGAAAACCGTCCACACCGCCGTCTGGAAAATGCCGGTTGAAGGCCGGCGGATGGCTCGACGGCTCAACATCGACGGTGACGGCCAGGGAGATTTGGCGGGGCATGGCGGCGAACACCGGGCAGTCTTTGTCTACCAGATCGAATCTTACCGTTATTGGCAAAACCAGCTCGGTCGAAACGACTTTACCTATGGCCAGTTCGGAGAGAATTTTACAGTCGAAGGACTG
>Ga0306921_10004180_pt1 | contig 14772 bp, 16 predicted proteins | sample sta12Cox44000080_FD_203760 | JGI IMG/M metagenome (GOLD analysis project Ga0306921, IMG submission 203760) | Lab enrichment of tropical soil microbial communities from Luquillo Experimental Forest, Puerto Rico - statoxic.12C.oxic.44.000.080 (v2)... | ecosystem: Environmental > Terrestrial >...
GTCTCTGTCAGCCCCAAACGGCAGCGGTTGAACCTCTACTACTATCTTTTCTATGACAATATCGGACAGGAAGAGGTATGTCTTTTCCTACGCCACTTGCTGCGGCATCTCCCCCGCCAGGTGATTGTCTTGCTGGATAACTCCAGTACGCACAAGGGCGAGCCTCTCGAAGAGCTGCTCCGTCAACATCCTCGTCTGCATATTGAACACTTTCCCTCGTATGCCCCGGAACTGAACCCGGACGAAGGGGTTTGGTCTCAGGCCAAGCGAGAACTGGCGAATAGTTGTCCGCAGGACATCGATGAGCTCATGGAGGACATCATCCGGACGATCAACGGAATCGGAAGATCGAAGAAGAAGTTGCGCGCTTGCATCGAGCAGTCTGAGATGCCATCTTTTTTGCATTAAATCATTGCATTATTTATACGTGGATCAATAAGTAGTTCATCCTCGCGCTGGCAGAGGCTGTCAAAGAAGGCTTGGCCATCGATGGGCTTAACCCGGCCGCTTTTGAGGTTGTCATAGCGACTGTCGAGCATTTCGCGCACCTGGGCTGCCTCTTCCAAATAGCCGGCGAGGGCGTCTTCGATCAGATCGTCGGTCGGCCGGCCGCTCTTTGAAGCCAGGTCCTTGAGGCGTGATTCGGTCTCGGGTTTGATGTGTACTTCCATGACAGTCAGTCTAGGGATGCCTCAAGCCCCTGTCAAAGCATCTGGCAGGCCGAAGCTGTAGCCATCTGGTATCTCAAGCCCAGCCGCTTTTGCGGCTGGCCGGACGTTAAAGTTAAATTTCGATCGCCAATGCCTATTCTTGGTTTGCTACGCTGAGCCGATCCAGCAAGACAAGAAATCTAGTTCCTCGCAACATTCAATTGCAGCAAGGACGTCTCTGAGACGAAACAATGATGAATGGTCTCGAGCCTATCCTATCGGACAAATGGACACAAAAAGTGATACCCGACTTGACTTTAGAACGGAATCTCGTCGTCGAAGTAGGCCGGTTGCTCCCGTAATGACCGGTGGCGCGGTGGCCCGGGCGGTGACCGTATCTCTGGTATCGACAAGACCGGCTCCCCAGTTTCAAGCGCGTGGACAATCTCCCGTAGCTCCCGGATTAGTTGTGGCAGCACCTCCGAATCGACTATGCCGTGTGCGAGCCACGCCTCCAGATCGTCGGTGAGATTCATAAAGTAACGAACCAGGCCCTCCACTTGTGACATCGCATCCGGGACACTCTTCAGCGTCTGCACGCCTTCTTGTGGGGTCAGAAGTTCCGAAGAGTCCAGCCCGGATTTGTGCGGGAGAGGACCGAGGCGATGGCCGAACCGCTTCCAGTAGCAAGCTTCGATGAACTCGCCGACCGGCAGTTTCCAGCGCTGCTGCGGGCTGGGACGTAGGCGAGGAAGCTTCTTGGGGTTCATGCCGAGAGCGCGCGCCATCTCGACCTGCCTACGATTGAGCCGGCAGATCTTTTTGGCGTTTCTCCACGCCTCTTCGCGGTGAGATCGACCTCTCGATGACATGTAACGGCTCGCGCCTGTCGATACCAAAGGCGTTAAGGCGCCCGGTTCCGCGCAGGGCATCGATCAAAAAATTAGCTCAACCCAAACTCCACAAACTCGGATCAAGCCCCAGCCGCCACCTTAATTGAATTGAACATTGTTCGCAAGCCGCGAGGTCTCCCCGAGACCAGTCTCAAGTGCCTACATCTATCGTTGCCCAAGCAGCCACGACACGAAAGAAGAAAGCTCCGGAATGGGTTTTGTCAGTGTATCGTCTCCGGCCCGCCGTCATCTCCTCGGATTTACGATCGAACCAGGGTTCGATCGGCCGATAACCTGACGCAAGCGCGTGCCGACGCCGAGGAAGCGCTCAACATAAACCGGCAACTGTGTTCGACGAACTCGCTCAGAAAAACGGGCATGAGGGGCCACCAGTAGCCCATCTGCTCATCTCATCTGCGCTCAACTAAGTTAACATGGAAATATTTATGGCTAGCTTAGCGATTCGCCATGGTTCGAATTTGACCCAGCCCTAGCAGGCGTTGGTCGGCTGTCGCTAAGACCAGATCCAGTACTTGGGCCGTCGCTGCTAAAAAGCGATCGGCCGCATCGGGATGCAGGGTCAATTGCCGAGCTGCCAGGTATATTTCGTGAGTTAGAGGAGCTTCCCGGGTTCCAGCAGTTGCTCGCGCTAGCCAGTCGTCGAGATCCTTGCCCAGATTGACCTTGCCCTTGGCGTGCAGCATGAGCGCTTCCCAAGTACTGATGGGCGAGAGCCAGAGTTCATTCTCAGTATTTTGCAACTCCCGAAGGAGTCTCTTACCGATCTTCTTCGGATCGTGCAACGCCCACAGCCAGATGTGAGTGTCCAGGAGCAGCCTCAATCGCGCAGGACCTCCCACTCCGACACCCCGTTTGCCGGAGAAATGATGTCTCCCAGAATCTTCATCGAGTCTTTCATTGAACCGATCCAAGTATCCCTCGGTTGCACAGTTGTTGGAGGAATCACGACCGCGATGGCCTTCCCAAACCGAGTTATGCGCAAGGCTTTCTTGGTTTTGTGAACTTCCTTAAGAAGGGACAGGCATTTCGCCTTGAATTCAGAGATTGCGACTTCGTGCACAGTTCGCTCCCGACCAACTATACCAACTATGGTCAAACTGATGGTCACCCGAGCTTCTTGTCTGGCTGAAAGGACACTCTCGTTCTGGTCCAACCGGAGGCGGTTGCCCGCTGGCACGCCAGTGGAGCAGAGCGGACGGTCAGCAGTTAATTTGTTTCGAGCTTGGATTTTGCAGCGGCTCGCGTCCTCACGGTGCTAACTGGTTCCGGTTGACATCTGGGTACAATGACCCAATCAGGTCCTTGCAGTTCGTGTTGAGTCACCCTCAAGTGGGATGGCGCATTGGTTGGCATGAGGAAGCCCGAACACGTTGACCAAGCCGTGGCAATCATAAAGCCGAGCCGTGGCCCGACAATTAACCTCAGGGGCGGCAGACCGCGTTTGGCTGAACGGGTGTGTCTTGCCGGCATCATATTCGTGTTGCGTAGCGGTATTCCTTGAAAGATGCTGCCGCAGAAACTTGGCTGCGGTTCTGGCATGACTTGCTGGCGTTCGGCTACGCGACTGGCAGCAAGGAGGAATCTGGCAACTGATCCATTTTGCAGTCTTGGATTGGCTCGCCCGTTCCGAAACAATTGACTGGTCTTGTGCGGGTGTGGATGGCAGCTCGATAAGAGCGGTTTTCGTTCCGTGGCTTGCCAGGCGCAACACCGAGCACGGTAGCGGGCTAGGCCGGTGGCGATGGGTCGTTGAACGCAGTTTTGCCTGGCTCAACCAGTTTCGCCGACTGCGCATCCGCTAGGAGAAGCGAGCCGACATTCATGAAGCATTCCTAGCCTTGGGTTGCACTCTCATCTGTTGGAGGTTTCTGGCCCGTTAACATGCAGCCCTTTGCTGGCATCGGACCTTAGGCAGCATCTGGTTAGTCCGACGATGGTCCTGCCTTGATTGCCTGGCTGTCCTTGCAGCCACTCGGGTTGCCAGCATCAATCGCTGGGCTTCCAGAGAGCAGAGGAATAGTCTGGGTTGGGCCGCCGTAGTTCCCCAACTGCCCGAGCTTGGGATCGGTGTTGTTCATGTCTCCGGGGCCGTTGAATTTGCAGGTATTGTCGCTGCTCAGGGCGTAGCCATTTGACGTCATGATGCCACTGCAGCATGGCTTCGAATCGAGGAATCGAGGCCTGTCTCGACTCAGAAGTCCAGGAATTTCTGCGAGATGCTATGGTAGCAGCAACTCTGCGGGCATGGTTACCTCCTAATGCAGCGTTCCGACGTCATCATGCCGCCGTCCCATCGCAGGCTGCGTATTCAGAAGCGAGCCTAAGATCTTGGCATTACCGCCCAGCTCAAGGGTAGCGCGCGGAGGCGGGGTATACTGCCCCCATTCCGCAAAGGGAGGAGCCTTGCTTCAATCCGGGGTGATTCGTTCTTGCATCTGCATTTTCTTCTCATTGGGCACCGTGAATTGCCTAGCGCAACGTCAGCCGGTGCTTAAGCAAATTGACCTCCCGCACTCTTATTACTATCGCGAGATGTACCTGCCCCAGCTCACGACTGGGCCAAGCGCGGTGGCCTGGCCTCCAGACTCCCGAACGTTAGTTTATTCGATGGCGGGATCGCTCTGGCGGCAGGATGTTGGGAGCGCGACGGCGGAGCAACTGACAGCGGGGCCCGGCTATGATTATCAGCCGGATTGGTCGCCCGATGGGCGTTGGGTGGTATTTGCGCGCTACGACCACGACGCGGTGGAGTTATGGGTGCTAGATCTCGGAGACGGACGCACGCGACAGCTCACCTCGGGGGGAGCGGTAAATATCGAGCCGCGATTCTCTCCCGACGGAAAGCAGCTCGCGTTTGTTTCGACCTCCTACAAGGGGCACTTTCACATCTTCGTAGGACGCTTCGCGAATGGTGAACTGACCGATGTTGAGCAGTTCACTCCCGAAAACGTCAGCTCGCTTCCTCGCTATTACTATAGTCAGGTAGACCATGAAATCAGCCCCGTGTGGTCCCGCGACGGCTCTGAAATCTTGTTCATTTCCAATCGTGGGCACATGCACGGCACGGGTGGTTTGTGGCGCATGAAAGCGCAACCAGGGGCCGAACCGCATGAGATCCACTACGAAGAGACAACGTGGAAGGCTCGCCCTGACTTTTCGCCCGACGGCAATCGCATGGTGTACGCGTCGTATTTAGGACGGTCGTGGCATCAGCTTTGGGTAATGCCGGCGCGTGGTGGCGACGCATTTCCTATCTCGTATGGAGACTATGACAATACCAATCCGCGATGGTCGCCCGACGGTTCCAGCATCGCATTCATTTCGAATCGTTGCGGCAACACATCTTTGTGGATCCAGACGATTCCCGGGGGCGCACAGAGCGAAGTAGTAGCTCGCGAGCGAAAGTACTTAAGGCCGATGGGAAAAGTGCGTTTGCAAGTCACGGATACCGCTGGGAGGCCAGTCGCGGCGCGGGTTTTCGTAACGGCACAAGACGATCGTGCGTATGCGCCGGATGACGCATGGATGTATGCCGATGATAGTTTTGACCGCCGCGAGCATCCGTTTGAAGCACACTATTTCGACACTAGGGGAACGTCCGAGATTACGGTCCCAGCCGGGACGGTGCATTTGGGAGTCATGCGAGGCTTCGAGTATCAGTTAGAGGAACGGAGCGTGGAGGTGGTGGCGGGTCAAGAGTCGGAAGTCACGCTTCGATTGCGGCCCATTGAGATGCCTAGTTCCGGCACGTCGTGGATCAGTGGAGACGTGCATGTTCACATGAACTACGCCGGCACATATCGAAATACGCCCGCGCATCTGGCTGACCAGGCCGCAGCTGAGAATTTGTCAATCATCGAAAACCTCGTGGTGAACAAAGAGCAACGCTTCCCGGATATCGCATATTTCTCGCCCGAGCTCGATCCGGTTTCGAACGAGCACTTCCTGCTGCAGCACGCGCAGGAATTTCACACGAGTTACTGGGGACATCTGGGGCTTTTGAACTTGACGCAAAATCTGATCGTGCCCGGATATGTTGCATATCCGAACACGGCCGCAGCCAGCCTGTTTCCCTCGAATGCCAATGTGGCTGATCTAGCGCACGAACAGGGAGCGCTCGTGGGGTATGTGCATCCGCTCGAGAGTGTGCCGAATCCGGAGAAAGACCCGATCACGTATGAATTGCCCGCCGATGTGGCGCTCGGCAAGGTGGATTACATCGAGGTTATCGGCTTTGCTGACCATAAGTCCACGGCAGAAACTTGGTACAAGCTTCTGAATTGCGGGTTCCGCCTGCCGACCGCAGCCGGAACAGATTTTATGGGGAATTACGCATCGCTGCGCGGACCGGCGGGGCTAAACCGGGTATATGCCGAAGTCCCTGCAGGACCCATAAAGCTTCAATCGTGGCTCGAATCGATCAAGGCAGGGCGCACTTTCGCAACGAATGGACCGTTACTGCGGTTTGAACTCGGACTGAAGTCGCCGGGAGGAGAAGTGGAACTCGACAAGAAGCAGGATGTCGGTTTTCGTGCGGCGCTAGGATCGATTGTTCCAGTAGATCATCTGCAAATCGTCTGTAACGGGAAGGTCGCGAGGGAGCTCGAGCTCAGTGCGGATCACAAACGCGCAAACGTTGAGGGAAGATTGCCCATCGAAAGTACTGGCTGGTGCATTCTCCGGGCGTTCAGTGACAAGGCGGAGTACCCGATTTTGGATCTATATCCGTACGCGACGACCAGTCCAATTTATCTGAATGTGGCTGGCGCTCCACAGCGCAGCGTGCGGGATGCTGTGTATTTCCTGGCCTGGATGGAACGGCTGATCTCGGCGGCACAGAGCAGTCCGGTATGGAATACCGAAACAGAGAAGCAGTCGGTGCTGGCAATCTTTCAAAAAGCGAAGCAGAAATACGAGGACATTACGAAACCAGGGCAATTACAGATTCTGAGATAGCAACCTCATTGCGAACTTCGCCGTCGCTGATCCTAGAACACTGAGGTTGATCGGCACAGGCCACTTATCAATATCGATTCGATGCGCTCATGAGATATCCTCCGGGTAGCCGAAAATTGGGCGCTAATGACCATATCGGTAGCAGACGAATCTTGCGCGAGAAGAGTCCAAGCTTAGAGGGGACGCTCGGAACATGTAGCAGTCCATCTGACGTGCATTCGCCGCCGCCGCGAAGCAAACGGGAGTGACTGTCCGACTGATACAATCCGTCGATCACAAGTCGTATGAAAAACCTGCTTTTCCTCAGTCTGGCTTGCAGTTTGCTCCTTTCGCGCCAGTCCATAAGCGCAGACGGCGGTCTCATGGCCGACTCGAAAAAGGTATCGGCGGTCGAGTATCTCTACGCTGACGTGAGTGACGCCAACACCATCCTGGCCACCATCGATTCCGGCCTGCGAAGCACATATCAGGGTAAAGACCGCGCTGCCTGGGAGCAGTTTTACCGCAAGAAGCGCGCCGAACTAGCCAACGAATTGGAGAGGTTGCCCACCTCCGGACTCTCCGGTGGGGACACCAAGGCCATCGCCGCCATGCGGAAGCAGATGAAGGCGTTCGCCGGTGGCGAAGCACTCTTCATCCCGGCGGCCAACTGCCAGGATGCAGCCCGCAAAGACATTGCATATCCGGCCCTCAAATCTGCCCTGGTCGCCTGTTTCGTAGAAATCGGCAACAGCCTCAGCTTTGAGGGCGGCAAGATTAACCGGGTTTCCGCCCTCGACCTGCTGCATGAAACCTCCGATGCTGGCCGCCGCAAGGCGGTTTTCTTTGCTTTTGTTCCGTTATGGCATGCCATCGACGGCAACAACGAGCCCGACAGCCCTTATCGTCGGATGATCGCCGGGGCTGCCGCTGAAGCGGCCAAGAACGGCTCGGAAATCGACAACGCCGCCCGCGACGTCGGCAAAGATCCCGCGGAAGTCGAACGCTGGTTGGTGCAGATCCTCGATGCCTGGCGAGAATCGAGCGGGGACGCCATGATCGAGCCTTGGGACTTCCGTTTCCGAGCGGGGGAGGCCGATCGCCTGCTCGGGACATACATCCCGCGGGAATCGCTGCAACCGACCAACCAGCGCTACTACCGCGATCTGGGAGCCAACCTGGAGCAAATGGGAACGCTCTACGATCTTTCCCCCCGGCCGGAAAAGGCGGCATTGGCTTACACGGAATTTGTCACGCACGGACGGATGGTGAACGGGGTCTGGAGGCCCACCGTGGCACGCGTGTCGGCCCCGTACGAGCGCGGCGGCCTGTTCATATTGAATGAACTGGTGCACGAGAACGGCCATGTGGTGAACATCACCGCGATTCGTAATCGTCCCGCCTTCGTGGACTGGCCAAGCAACCTTTTCGCCGAGGCTTTCGCCGACGTTCCCTCCTGGAGCATCTATGAGCCCGTGTGGCAGCGCCGCTACTTAGGCCATGAAGCTCCGGAGCAGCTCTCGCTGCGGGCGTTGTATTCCGTTGTTGTTCTCGACGTGGCTTGGTCATTGTTCGAACTCCGGATGTTTCGCGCTCCTCTGACCGATCCCAACGCGCTTTGGACCGAAATCACTAGCCGCTATTTGCATATCGTGCCACATCCCGAGCTTTCCTGGTGGGCGGTGCGAGTACAGTTGGCGGACCTTCCCGGCTACATGGTGAACTACGGCTTGGGGGCGATCCTTACCGCCGAGATGCGGCAGCACATCTCAGAAGCTCTGGGTGCTTTCGATGCCGGAGATTCCCGCTGGTATGGCTGGCTCTGCGAATACCTGTTGCGCTACGGCTCGGAGCGTGACACTCACACCTTGATGCAGAATTTCCTGGGCCGTCCGGTGTCGCCGCAGGCACTGCTCGAGCAGATTCACCGCCTGAAACCGGTAACGCTTCCGGCAACTGGTGATCACTCTACCGATTCGGCCGGCCACTCTATTTTTCTGTCGCCCGAGTATCCCATAGGATTTTCCCAGCTTTCATCACACAGACCACAGTCTTTTGGGCCAGTATGAAATTCGCTCTTCTGTGCATCATTTAGCTGCAATCGATTCAGCGAGGATGAGTTATCGGTAAGAACAACCTTGGATCCCAGCAAATATAATGGCGCGGGTTTCCCGGGCGTATCCTGTCCGAATTCGTAGGCCGTACGCGCACGAATTAGATCTGCAGTACGAAGGCCGGAGTGATGAACGATGTGCCCGTTTCGTGGAGGGATGATGATCCGCAGGATTTTAGTTGGTCTATTTTTCTTGATAGCTTGTGGCATCCCATTCGCGGCTTCCCCACCTAATGAACCAATCCTCTAAGATCGTGCCGGCAGTTAGAGTCATTGGGGTGCGAGGATTATACGCTGTCCGTTCGGTGCCCAACCCGAATCCATGAAGCCTTCCGCGCTCCGTCTCACAGCCTAGCCATGCTCTCGGAAGCTATCGTTCGCTGCCACTGGACGTGTAGTCGGCTACTCGCGGAAGTGCCCGGTCGTCCCAAACTCCTCGGATGCCGACTTCGGGGAAACCTGCAATTTGGAGTGCCGCGTGTTACTTCCGTGCTGCAAGTTGTCTACCAAGGGAGAGCATCCCCAAGAACTTGCCTCGGGGGCCGCCAGCTCGGATACTGCCTCGGTTGTCAGTTGCAGGTGCGGCAGGAGTCACTGACAGACCGTCGGCGCAAGTCTGAAGATTGTCTTGGCACCTGGGCACTGACCCGAGTCGCCAGGAGGTTTCCAACTACATCGACAGCTCGGGCATCGGCGAACGGGTCAGCGCGTTCACCTTTGTGCGCAACCAGGGCGGCGAGATGAAGCTGCTACATCTGACCAAGAAGACCCACGACTTGCTGCAAATTACCAAGCTGTACACCGTGTTCCACGTACTGGATGACGAGCGCTGCCATAGCCGCTTTCGGCAGTTAGGACGTCATGACATGAAAACGGTGCCGGAAATGTATGCTTATGGCAAAAATGCCCCTGCTTTGACAGGGTTGAAGCTGGCCTTACTGTCAATGAGTCAAATTGGGGATGTTACGACAACTTCTCGGCGGGGTTGGGTGCCCCTTTGTAAATAACGGTGAAGGCACCGAGAACCTAAGCGGGATGAGATTAGACGTCATCGACTCTCCTTCACGACACGTCCATTGAGTGGCTGGAGCGGCCGAGCATCGTTTGGATAAAGCTTCGCAAATGCTTCAATTTGTTTCGCGGACATCTCGATCGGCGTCTTGAGAACAAACCAGGTGATTCCCTCGGTGCACGGCGGGGCAGTTAGTGATCCCGTGTAAAGGAAATAGTCTGCGGTATCTCGGGGCAGTAGGCTGCGAGGACTTACTTCAACTCCGTGAACCTCCTGCTGACCCTCGGTCGTCGGCATATGATCCCAAAGCGTCTGGATGGTTGTGTTCGCGCCTCCCGGTCTTACAAACACCGTGACTCCAGCGACCTTTCCGTCGTCGGCCTTGTACATCAGGTGAACCTCCATCTCGTATGGCTTGCCCTGAATGTATTCTTCGCTGGGGTGGTGAAAGTGGAATTGCGTAAGCTCGTAGCGCTTATCCTCGGCGAGCATGAAGTTGCCATTTCCGGGATGGTAGTCTACTCGGATCGTGTGGCGGTTGTTGATCACATATTTAAGCGGCATACTCGTGGATTCGAATTGCAGGGCCGCTAGGTTGGCTTTCTCTGGGTTGCGAATATCAATTGGAGACTGTTCCTTGCCAATGTTGCAAGGGGCATATTCCGGATCAAGATCGCTCCAATGCGCTGCCCCTTCGTAAGTCCAAGGCGTCTTCCATGGTGAGACGTATTGTTCCTGTCCGACAGCCTGGGCTCTCGCAGCCGTATGCCCCAAGATTCCTGCAGAGGCTAACAATAAAATGCCAGTTCGTGACTTTTTCACACTGCACTTCCTCGACTGTCAGAAAAGTAGAACGCTGAATCTCATGGCTGTCGCTCGCAATACGATGACCGGGTCGCCCGTGGCGCTTCGCATCCATGGCATTGTAGTTATCGTCCAGACTGTTCTAACCAAGGTGACTGACCTGAAATAATGATTTGCCCCCAAAACGATACCATTGAGTCAAGGCGCATGGCATGAACCATTCGATAATCTGCCGGTCGCGATCGACCCTGTTCGCGGGCAACGAATAACCGTCATTCGCATACACGTGTAGGGCGTACTTGTACCCTGCGCCTTGAAGAGCGGCGGCCATGCGAAGCGCTTGATCGACTGGCACGAGCCGATCCGATCGGCTGTGGAGGATCAGAATCGGCACCGTTAGCTTGTCCGCCCATTGGACCGCGGAACGCTCATGGTAGTGCTCCGCGGCGCGGTGTGCGTAGTCCGGCCAGACTTTCGCCCAACCGTCGTAGGTGTCGTCGCCATTCACGAACTCCGGCGGTATCGTCCGAACGCCTCTAAATCGGACACACCGGCGATAACCACCGCCGCCCGAACGGGGACACCGCGCTTCAAAGCGAGATAGGTCATCATACCGCCGCGCGAGGCGCCCATCATGAACAGCCTTCCCTGGCCCACGAAGTCGAGCGATCGGAGGGCTGGCACGAGATTCAGCACATCGTCGATATCGTCCCCGCCCCACTGGTCCCGCTTCGCGGTGGGGCCGGTAAACCGATAGTCGGATGCGATGATGACAAAGCCGGCCTTCGCGATCAGATACAGATTGACGATAGTCAACTGGTCGATGCGCCCGAAGTCACCTGTGCCGCCGCGGTTGTAGATAATCGCTGGCCACTGCCGGCTGCCAGGGTCCTTCGGGCGAATCAGCACGCCGCCCACACTCAGTCCGTCGCTGGCGTACTGCATGTCGAGGACCTGGAACTCTGTCTGCGCGCGGGCCTGTTCGTAGAGATCGCGCGGAAAGTAGTTGCGGCCAAAATTTGTCAAGCGAATCGAACGGCGGCAAAGGTGCGTGAGGCTTAAAGCCGACAATCTCACCGTCGCGTCGCACTTGCGCTGAGACTTGCATCAAAGAACTCCAGCAACTTGCGATCCCTCTCATAAACACTGGCGACGGCATATTTCAATCCCGGCTCCGCTTCGGTGAGTAGAAGCAGTCCCCGCTTACGGCGTTCTGCCGGGCTACGCAAGGCCAGCCCGTTTCCGTGTGGACAGACGTCCTTGTGCCCGAGCTTTTGGACTAGCCTCTTCTCAAAAGCGGGAGATACTGCGTGCTCCAGTCGTTCTGCTTCATCGTGGACCTCGTACCACGCCATGCCAAAAATCTCGGTCAGCATCGGCTCGATCAGGTGATGCCGAACGATGGTGCGCTCGGCGATCTCCCGGCCTTGGCTCGTGAGCCGAATCGTCCCATCGCCCTTCACCGTCACCAGACCATCCATTGTCAGGCGTTTCAGAGCGAAAGTCACAGCGGGCCTAGTCACGGACAGCCAATGAGCGAGGGTGGCAGGAATAACAGTTCGGCCTTCCGCTTCCGCCTCCGCGATGGCCTTCAGGTAGTCCTCTTTCGAGATCGTGATTGTTGTCATGGGAACGAACCATGGAATAGCTGGAGTCTAACACCGGGAGTTGCGCCGGCAATTAGGCGTCTGGTCGGCCCATCCGAAACCAATCCACATGAGCGAAAAGTCAGCCACTCGGACTTGTGACAACTCCGATCTTCAGCCAAGGTTTACCCGCCGTTCTGACAGGGAAAATATCTGCAATTCCTTCACCACGAGCAAGGCAGATCGGTGCACCCCTATCGAAGTGGCAGAAGATATCCACATGGACTTGTGCTTGCTGAGACGCGATTCACCAGTAGAGTATGTGCTTCGGTGATTGCCGACCGAGCGGAATTCACGTCTGTAAACAGACCCGTTCCAATGCAGGCATGACTTCCGACAGGATGAGGCAACGCAGAAGTTAGTGGACGATTATGGGTAGTGGCCAAACACTGCATCATGTGTAAAATTTCTTCACTCCCTGAGAACGCCCATGACTGCGACGAAGAAGTTCATGGCAGCTCGACAGTTCTTACTCAGTAATCGGGACAACTATGAAAAAGCCTACAAAGAGTTTCGTTGGCCCGACCTGTCAGAATTCAACTGGGCGCGTGACTGGTTTGACGTCTATGCGCAAGGCAATGACAAGACTGCGTTGTGGTTGCGCAGCGAAGACAAGGGCGAACTCAAGTTCAGCTATCAAGATTTAGCCGAGCGGTCCGACCGGATGGCACACTTCCTGCAACGCCAGGGCGTCGAGCCCGGCGACCGGATTGTTCTTTGCTTGCCCAACGTTTCCGCCATTTGGGAGCTGATATTGTCGGCCATCAAGGTCGGCGCCGTGGTCGTCCCCACAACCACGCTGGCCACGGAAAGCGAAATCCGCGATCGCCTGGAGCGTAGCGGGGCGCGCCTGGTCGTCACCGATGAGAATGCGATGCCGCGCATTCCGCTGGACGCCGAGCTGAAGAGAATTCTGGTCGGCGGCCGTAGCGATGGTTGGACGCCCTGCGATGTCGCACTGGAAGAGAGCAGGAAATACAAGGTCATTGCAACCCAAGCGAGCGATCCTTTCTTGCTGTACTTCACATCGGGGACGACGGCCCAGTCCAAACTTGTACTCCACACTCATCAGAGCTATCCAGTGGGCCACCTGTCCACCATGTACTGGATCGGCATCCAGGAAGACGATATTCACCAGAACATCAGCTCTCCGGGATGGGCCAAGCATGCCTGGAGCTGTGTTTTCGCTCCCTGGAACGCAGGTGCCACGACCTTCGTTCACGATGCTCCGCGATTCAAGCCTGCTAACGCGCTGCGGGCGTTGCAAGAAGTTGGGGTCACAACGCTGTGCGCTCCGCCAACGGTTTGGCGGATGCTCATTCGCGATGACCTGGGTGCGAAGCCACACGGCTTGCGTGAACTGGCCAGCGCAGGCGAGCCTCTCAACCCCGAAGTGATCGAGAAGGTCGAGAAAGCTTGGGGGTTGCTCATCCGCGACGGCTACGGTCAAACTGAAACGACAGCCATGATCGGCAATTCGCCGGGACAGGCAGTCAAAAACGGCAGCATGGGCCGCCCGCTTCCTGGTTACCAAGTCGCTATTGTCGACCTCAATGACAAAGAATGTAGTGAAGGTGAGGTCGCCATGAAACTCGAGCCGCGACCGACCGGGCTGATGACGGGGTACATGGACGATCCCGATCGTACGCACGCCGCCATGCTGAACGGCCTGTACCACACCGGAGATCAGGCTTTCGTAGACAACAGCGGGTATTTCTACTTCGTAGGCCGCGGCGACGACGTTTTCAAGAGCTCCGATTATCGAATCAGCCCGTTTGAACTGGAGAGTGCCTTGATGGAACATCCGCTGGTGGCGGAGGTTGCTATCGTACCGAGTTCCGATGCCATTCGAACCAATGTCCCCAAGGCGTTTGTCACGCTTGTTGTTGATGTCCAGCCCTCGGAACAGACAGCGCGTGAAATACTGATCTTTGCCAAGGAGAAATTGGCCGCATACAAACGGGTAAGAAAACTTGAATTCAGTGAACTTCCCAAGACCATCTCGGGGAAAATACGACGGGCTGAATTAAGAAAGATGGAGGCTCAGCGGGTCAATGAGGGCCAACGAGGAGCATTGGAGTTTTGGCTTAAAGACTTTGAATAGTCTCTGGAACTGCGATTGAATCGCAATTCAGTTCTTACTTACACCCCAGAGCTTGTGCATGCGCGTTACGCGGCGCTTCCTGCCGGCGAGATAGGTGGAGCACTGCCACAGGCTGCTATGGGGACGCGTGTAGACGAAGACTTTGTCGCCGAGGAGGGTGTGCAGCGGCGAGCGCTTCCCAAAGGCCGTTTTTCGATCGGCTGCTTCGAGCAGCAGCAGGAATGCGTGAAGAACCGCCTGCGATTACACTGAAGGGTCCAGGGAGATTGTTCCGTCCATTTGATCCCGCGAGGCCGGATTTTTACCATTGACCACTGAACGCGAACTTCGTGACAAGCTGCGCAAGATTGCGGCCCTCTTTGAAGGAGGGGCGACGGCAGGAGAACGTGACGCCGCTGCCGCAGCGCTGGGCCGTATACGCGCAGCATTGGATGCCGCTGTCCGGCTGGAGCACCCGGTAGAAATGAATTTCCGCCTGCCCGACCGCTGGGGTCGCCGGCTGTTTCTCGCCCTTTGCCGCCGTTACGGACTCCGTCCGTATCGTTATCCGCGTCAGAGATATTCGACGGTCGTTGTGCGAGCACCCGAATCGTT
>Ga0306921_10004181_pt1 | contig 14770 bp, 7 predicted proteins | sample sta12Cox44000080_FD_203760 | JGI IMG/M metagenome (GOLD analysis project Ga0306921, IMG submission 203760) | Lab enrichment of tropical soil microbial communities from Luquillo Experimental Forest, Puerto Rico - statoxic.12C.oxic.44.000.080 (v2)... | ecosystem: Environmental > Terrestrial > Soil...
TGATCTACATGAAGAGCGTGAGCGGCGACGACGGCAGCTACACGCTCACCGCGTCCTTCGAACTCGGCACCGATCCGGACATCAATACCGTCAACGTGAACAACCGGGTGCAGATTGCACTGTCAAGCTTGCCGCAGGACGTTCAGCGCCAGGGCGTCACCGTCAAAAAGAAATCGTCGGCCTTGCTTGGCGTCATCGCCGTGTACTCTCCCAAGCATACGCACGACCCGTTGTTCATTTCGAACTACGTCACGATCAATCTCCTCGATCCGATCAAGAGCACGCCCGGTGTCGGGGACGCAACGCTCTGGGGCCCGCAGGACTATTCCATGCGGGCCTGGGTCAGGACCGACCGGTTGACGGGGCTCGGGCTTACGACTGGCGACATCATCAATGCGATCAAATCACAAAACGTTCAGGCCGCTGTCGGACGCGTCGGCGCCCCGCCGATTTCCAATGAGCAGCAACTGCAGCTGAACATCCAGACCCAAGGCCGCCTCAGCTCGGTTGGCGAATTCGAAAACATCGTTGTGCGCACGAATCCCGACGGATCGGTGCTGCGCCTGAGCGATGTTGGACGAGTGGAACTGGGTGCTGCCAATCTCGATCGTGAAACGCGATTTAACGGAGGGCCGGCGGCGGCGGTGGCGATTTACCAAACGCCGGGCGCCAACGCGATCGCGACGCTGAAAGCGGTCCGCGATCGCATCAGCGAGCTGCAAAAGCGCTTTCCCGAGGATTTGGCCTGGAAGGTCACGTACGACCCGACCAGCTTCGTCACCGCGACTATCGAAGAGGTGAAAAAAACGCTGGTCGAGGCGTTCATCCTGGTGGTCATCGTGGTCTTCCTTTTCCTCGGAAGCGTGCGTGCGACGTTGATACCGACGCTCGCAGTCCCGGTCAGCCTGATCGGGACATTCATTGCGCTCAAGGCGATCGGCTACTCCGGCAATTCAGTCTCGCTTCTCGCGCTCGTGCTCGCCATCGGCATCGTGGTCGATGACGCCATCGTCGTGGTCGAGAACGTCGAGCGAGTGATGGAGGAGCATCCCGAACTCTCTGTCGCGGAAGCGACGAAGCAGGCCATGCGGGAGATCACCGCGCCGATCATCGCGATCACGCTGGTGCTGCTGTCGGTGTTTGTTCCGGTGGCGTTCATTCCCGGCATTTCAGGCGAGCTGTTCCGGCAATTCGCCGTGACGGTGGCCGTCTCCATGTTCCTGTCGGCGATCAATGCGCTTACGCTCTCCCCGGCGCTCTGCGGCGTGCTGCTTCGGCCGCATCATGGCCCGCGGCGCGGCGTCATCGGCCAAGTGATGCGGTCGATCGACTTTGTGCGTGACGCCTACGGAACTGCGATAGCGAGAATCGTGCGCTTCTCCGTCATTGGATTGGTGATGGTTGGAGTCGCGGGTGTTGGAATCGTCGGATTGTCGAAAATTACCCCCACAGGATTTCTGCCTGAAGACGACCAGGGTGCATTGTTCGTCATAGTGCAAATGCCCGGCGGCACAGCAGTCGCGCGAACGGCGCAAGCAGTCGGCCAAGCCGAGGACATCCTGCGCCAGGAGGAAGCCGTCGCGGACTTTACGTCGGTCATCGGTTTGAATTTCATCGACAACTACTCGCAGCCGAACGCAGCCTTCATGGTGGTCACACTCAAACCGTTCGAGGAGCGTAAGGATCGGTCTCTTGGCGCGCCCGAGTTGATTGCGCGACTTGGCACCAAGTTCCGGCAGGTCCGGGGTGGAACCGTGGTCCCCCTTTCGCCGCCGCCAATTCTCGGCCTCGGTACCGGCGGCGGCTTCACCTACGTTCTGCAGGATCTGCGTGGCGGCGACCCGAAGGTACTGGCCCAAGCTCTGCGCGGCCTCACGATTGCCGCCAACCAGGATCCGCAGTTGACACGTGTGTTCAGCACGTTCTCGGCCACCAATCCATCGATCTATCTCGATATCGACCGCAACAAGGTGCAGGTTCTGGGCGTCCAATTGAGCGATGTGTTCCAGGCCTTGCAGGCCTCGCTCGGCGGCTTCTACGTGAATGACCTAAACCTGTTCGGCCGCAGGTGGCAGGTCAACGTTCAGGCCGAAGGCGGCGACCGGAGAACCGTCGACGATATCTATCGCATCAATGTGCGCAACGCCGAAGGCAAAATGATCCCCTTGCGGAGCCTGGTGGAAGCCCGCGTGGTCGTCGGTCCGCCGGCGTTGATCCGCTACAACAATCTCCGAGCGGTGACCGTCCAGGGCAGTCCCGCGCAGGGCATCTCCTCCGGGCAGGCGCTGAAAGCGATGGAAGCCGTCGCGGCGCGCACGCTTCCTGCAGGCTTTGCGGGTGAATGGACCGACACAGCGTTCCAGGAAAAACGCGCCGAGGGCAAGACTGGCATGATCCTCGCCTTCGCGGTGCTCTTCGCCTACCTGTTTCTCGTCGGACTGTATGAAAGCTGGACCATTCCGGTGCCGGTGCTGCTATCGGTGTCGGTCGGCATTCTCGGATCGTTTGCCGCAATCGTCATTGGGCGGTTGACGCTCGATCTCTACGGCCAGATCGGCATGATCGTGCTCATCGGGCTTGCGGCGAAGAACGGCATCCTCATCGTCGAGTTCGCCAAAGAGAAGAGGGAGCAGGGCATTCCAATTCGCGAGGCGGCAACAGAAGGCGCTCGCCTGCGCTTCCGGCCGGTCATGATGACATCGTTCGCCTTTATTCTTGGCCTCCTGCCGTTGGTGGTGGCTGTCGGCGCCTCGCAGCTCGCGCGGCGCAATGTCGGCACCCCCGTCTTCGGCGGCATGATATTGGCGTCGCTGGTCGGCATCTTCGCCATCCCGCCGCTCTATGTGACTTTCCAGGCGATGCGGGAAAAGCTCAGACCGTCGGCCCGCCCCAAGGAACGTCCCGAAAAAATCCAGCCCGACAGCACAGTGGAGTTCAGCAGATACGGCCGCCGGCCGCGGCAGAATGAAAGAGCTGCTGAGGATTTTTGATCTCGCAATGTCCCCCTGCTCGATTTGGTGAAAGGGAGATTTGCAGAGCGGAGAGGTACGAGGTGAATGCTATGGCACCAAAAAACGACCGCTCGATCTCTGATGAAATACGCGCGAAAGCCGCTCATGCAAACGGCAAGATGAAGCGAAAGGTTTACGAAAAGGAGCTGCACAAGCTGCAGGTGGAACTTTGCCGGCTACAGGATTGGGTCAAGGAGACGGGTGAGCGGATCATCATCCTGTTCGAAGGGCGCGACGCCGCGGGCAAGGGCGGGACGATCAAGGCTATTACCGAGCGGGTGAGCCCGCGGGTCTTTCGTGTGGTTGCGCTGCCTGCGCCTTCGGACCGCGAAAAGACCGAGATGTTCATGCAGCGCTACATCGAGCGATTCCCGGCAGGGGGCGAGATCATCATTTTTGACCGCAGCTGGTATAACCGGGCCGGCGTCGAATACGTCATGGGCTTTTGCACCGAGGCGCAGCACCAGCGCTTCCTCGACCTGTGTCCCCAGGTCGAGAAATACATCGTGGACGGCGGGATTCAGTTGATCAAAATCTGGCTGGAGGTCGGCCAGGACGAGCAGGAAAGGCGATTCAAAGCGCGCATCAACGATCCGCTTCGGCAATGGAAATTAAGCCCGATGGATCTCGAGTCCTACCGGCGCTGGTATGCCTATTCCACCGCGCGCGACATGATGCTCAAGACGACTGACAGCAAACACGCGCCTTGGCATGTGGTTCATTCGGACGACAAGAAACGGGCGCGCCTCAATTGCATTTCACACATCCTGAGTCTCATTCCGTACAAGAAGACTCAGCACAAGAACGTCAAACTGCCCAAGCGGTCGAACAAGGGGAAATATGACGATCGGGCTTCGCTGAAGGGAATAAGCGTGGTAGCTGAGAAATACTAAATTTAGAGCAAATTTCGACATCGTCGGAGCTGCCCGCGATAGAAGGCAAAAGGCAGTTGCAGAATCAGGCCATTCAATTCGACCAGCATCTGACTTGTGCAGAAATCGATCGGATTTGGCCGCCTATTAACCTCGTTCCGGTTCGCCCTGATGCTTCCGTGGGAACCTTGTTGCGCAAGGCCTTGCCGGCTTCTGCCCGTTCGTCTGGTGAAACCGGATGGACAACGCTACGTGGAGTCGCAATTTTGGCAATGTCTTTGGTGCGTTTCATGTCGATCGATTGCAACTCCTCAGAACCGCACAAATGATAACGCGTTGCCGGCCGCATTTCGCACGATGAGCCGTGCGCTACGTTAAGGGACGAGCCGGTCTTTAGAGCTGCCGGCACGCACCCCATCTGTTAGCCTTTCATAGAAGTTGTGCGGGCCCACAATAGCCTCTATCCCAGCGAGCCGCATATCGTCTCGGACAGCGTCACGCACGCGCGCAAAAGCAAGGGTGAAACCTCGGTTTTTTAGCTCGTTGATGAGTCTTAAGAACTCGTCGCTTGCAGTACTGTCGATGAAGTTGACCTGACTGAAGTCCAGAAGCACCCGGTTAACGTTCAACCGCGCATCCAGCGATGCTTTCAACGCCTCGCCCACGTGACCGATGCTCGAGAAGAAGAGATCGCCGCCTATTCGCCAAATTAGCAATCCCGGAAAAGTAATGGCCTCGGGATGACGCTGGACATCGCGATAGGCTTCGGTACCCGGTAGTTGGCCGAGCACTGCGCCTTGCGGATGGCTGGTCCGGTAGATCAAGGTCAGTAGCGCCAACACGACGCCCAAGGCGATCCCCTCCAGCACGCCCAACGTGAGTTCGCCAGCGATGACAATCGCAGCGTTGGCAAACGACCAGCGGCTTCGAGCGAAAAGGTCCCGTAAGTACCTCGGCTTCGTGAGATGCAACATTGCCGCAATGACGATAGCGGCGAGCGCCGGCTGCGGCATGTTTCGGAACAGAGGCGTAAGCAGAATGAGCGTGAAGAGACAAAAGGCTGCTGCAACAAGATTGGCGACCTGACTGCGGGCGCCTGCGGCGATGGCAACCGAAGTCTTCGATAGGCTGCCCACAACGAGAAATCCCCCGAAAAGGCCGCTCAATATATTTGCTGGTCCGTGTGCGACTAATTCCTGGTTCGGATTGATGTCGCTGCCGCTTTGCATAGCCGCCGCTTTTGCTGCGCCAAGCGCCTCCGCGTAGCCGACCAGCACAATGGCGAGCGCACCCGGCGCGAGCTCGTACAATATTGTGGGATCTAGATTTGGTGACGTTAGGTGAGGTAACCCGGAAGGGATGTGGCCGGCCACGTGCACCCCAGTCGCCTCTCCGCCGAGCAGGCCAATCAAGATCGTGGCCACGGCCATGACTACGAGCGCCGCTGGCACGGCAGGCGCCATATAGCGTAGCAACAGCATCGCTGTGAGGCAGAGTATGCCGGTTAGCACCGGTCCGACCGAGACGTCCGGCAGATGCTGCAAGACATTCCAGGTTTTCGTGAAAAAGTTGCCCGACCCGCCGCTGATGCCAAGTAGATGCGGCACCTGGCCGATAATGGTGACGTAGACGAGACCTTCGATGAAGCCCCGCATGACAGGCGTGGAGATAAAACTGGCCACCCACCCCATGCGCATGACTCCAAAAGAAAAGAAGAAAATGCCGATCAGGACAGCGAGGGTGGAGGTGAGCGCATTAAAGTCCGCGGTACCCTGCGTTGCGACGGCGCCGACGGTCAGCGCGGAGATCAGACCAGTAGCGGTGTCCGGTCCGACGACGAGCTGACGCGACGTGCCGAGTAGCGCATAGGCGAACAGCGCTGGCACTATTGTGTAAAGCCCCATGATCGGTGGCACACCAACAATGCCGGCGTAAGCCATGCCCTCAGGCACCATAACCGCCCAGAGCGCGACCCCGGCAAGAACGTCGGGCAACAGCCATTCGCGTCGATAAGCGGGAATCCAATCGAGGATCGGTAACAATTTGCGAGCCGCAAAGCCTAGAGCCGACGAGTTCGACATAGTCAACCTACCGCGCATGGGCCAGCTAGGTGCGGTGTGATTAGTCTACGGCCTGGTGCTCGAGCCGTTTGTTGCCGGACGTGTCGAGGTGGGACGGGGGCGCCCCAAACCTCCGCCGGCGGCATCTTGTGGATTACAGCAAAACCCGCAACAGCCGAAGGCTCGATACTCTTTCCTCACCAATCGACCATCGAAGCAATGCCAATTCTCAACACCGGTCGGGCTCTACTGTGAGCGCGCGATCCACCGAGTGCAAGCGGCCGAATACGATCAGCACGTCGTCGCGCTGAATGTTCTGCTTCTCATGCCTGCTTAGTGCCCGATGGTAAGCTCGTAGTGACCCCATCTGGGCAGGCTTGGTTAATCGCCAAGGCCTCGCAGGGCTCCGCACCAACCGGCGCTTTTTCGAGGTCTTCGGCCCGCTCCGGTTTGGCCTCGGGCGCAGGCGCTTCCGGCTTGCCCCGAAAGTCGGTACGATCCGCCTCAAGTGCGCGCGACAAATGCGTGATGGGAACGCGCGACTGTCCTAGATCCAAACGATCGAACTGGTTGCGCGATCCGCGAATGAGGGTCTCATGGTGAACGCCTAGCGAGCAATGGCTTTGGTGCGAAAGGAACTTATCATGACACAGTCGCAAAAGCCTGAGCCTCATGTTCAAAGCCAGTCTTCCGGCAAAATCGATTACGAGCATGTGGAGATTCCCGATGCGTTGAAGCAACTCGGCGTCGATCAGAAATCCGGCCTGTCCGATGCTGAGGCGAAGAAGCGGCTGGAGAAGTACGGGCCAAACGCACTGGCGGAAAAGAAGGTCAGCGCGTTCCAGATGTTTGGCAAGTTCTTTTGGGGGCCGATGCCGTGGATGATCGAGGCCGCCGCGATCATGTCGATATTGGTCAAAGACCTTGTCGATTTCATCATCATCATGGTTTTGCTCTTGTTCAACGCAGTGCTTGGCTTCTGGCATGAGAGGCAGGCGGCGAGCGCGCTTGACGCCTTGAAGGGCGCCCTGGCTCAGCAGGCCCAGGCACTGAGAGACGGCAAGTGGCTGACCGTTCTCGCCAACACCCTGGTTCCCGGCGACATCGTTCGCGTCCGGCTCGGAAACGTCGTGCCCGCCGATGTCAAGTTGCTCGAAGGCGAGTATCTCGACGTTGACCAATCGGCGCTGACGGGAGAATCCCTTCCCGTCTCGAAGGCTCCAGGAGAGCTGGCCTATTCCGGCTCGATCGCGAAGAAAGGCGAAATGACCGGAGCCGTCATTGGCACCGGCGCGAATACCTTCTTCGGCCGGACGGCGAGCCTGGTGCAGTCGGCCGGCTCAAAATCTCATTTTGTCCAGGCTAACGACGCGATCGGCGACTTCTTGATCATCCTAGCCGTGGCTCTTGCGGTCGTCATGGTGGCGGTGCAGCTGCACCGCGGCGATGATTTTCTCCGCATCGCCGAATACGCGCTGCTTCTGTTGGTCGCCGCCATTCCCGTGGCTATGCCCGCGGTGCTCTCGATGACAATGGCCATGGGTGCGAAAGCGCTCGCAATCGAAAAGGCGATCGTCTCCCGGCTGGAATCCATCGAAGAGCTCGCCGGCATCAGCATTCTTTTCTCCGACAAGACGGGCACGCTCACGCAGAACAAATTAACGCTCGGCGAGCCTGTCGTTTGGCGCGGCGCGAAAGCGGACGACGTTATTCTCGCCGCGTCGCTGTCCTCGAAAAAAGAAGACAACGATCCCATCGATATGGCCGTTATCAAGGCGTTGAAGGATCCGTCTGTCCTCAATGCCTATCGCCAAATTGCGTACGTGCCGTTTGACCCAGTGTTGAAGCGCACGGAGGCGACAATTCAGGATGCGACGGGCAAGCAGTTCAAAGTCAGCAAAGGAATGCCGCCCGTCATTTTCAAATTGGCCGGCCTCGCTGGCAGCGATCTCGCGGCGGCACAGAAGGTCGTCAGCGAAAATGCGGCGAACGGCTATCGGACCCTGGCCGTCGCCCGGTCTGACGAAGGCGGAAGGTGGAACTTGCTCGGCATCCTTCCCATGTTCGACCCGCCGCGCGAAGACTCAAAGGAAACCATTGCTCGGGCAGCCGAATACGGCGTGAAGGTCAAGATGGTCACCGGCGACGACGTGGCGATCGGAAAGACCATTGCCAAACAGTTGGGACTCGGCAGCAACATCGTCGCCGCCTCGGACATCTTCACGGGCGATGTCGGCCAGACCGAAGTGCCGATGGAGCTCGCCAGGCGCGTGGACGTCGCCGAGGGGTACGGCCGGGTGTTTCCCGAACACAAATGGGCCATCGTGAAGTCGGCGCAGCAGCTCGGCCATATCGTCGGGATGACAGGGGACGGCGTCAATGATTCCCCCGCATTGAAGCAGGCGGATGTGGGTGTCGCTGTTTCCGGCGCGACGGAAGCCGCGCGCGCGGCCGGGGGTCTGATTCTGACCGCGCCAGGGCTTTCAGTCATCATCCGAGGAATCGAGGAGGCGCGTAAGACCTTCGAACGGATGATGGGTTACGCCTATTATCGCGTGGCAATGACCGTCAGCATCATGCTTTTCATCGTGTTGATTATGGTGATCTTCGCCGCGCCAATCTTGACCCCGGTCATGATCATCCTTCTGGCGTTATTGGACGACGTGCCGGTCATGCTCATTGCGTTCGACAATGCGAAGATCAGTCCTCGTCCTACCAAATGGGACATGCGCCGCGTCTTGATGGTGAGTTCGCTGCTGGCTCTCATCGGGGTGGTGCAAAGCGTCATTCTCGTGCGCTACCTGCATCATCACGAACATTTTGAATTGGAGCCGTTGCAGACGGCAATGTTCATGCAACTGGTCATCGCCGGCCACGTCCTCCTGTTCTCGACCCGCGCGAGCGGCTTCTTTTTCCAGCCGCCGTTCCCGGAGTGGAAATTCTTTACCGCCATAATGGGCACGCAAGTCTTGGCCGCGTGCATCGCGGCTTTCGGCTGGCTCGTCACCCCCATTTCCTGGGGCCTCATCGGCTTCATATGGCTCTACAATCTTGCTTGGCTTTTCGTGATCGACCTCTTGAAGGTCGCGATATACCGCCATTTCGATAAGCGAGAGACGGGACAAGTGACGTGGAAGACATGGTTCCGCGCACTCGATCCGCACGACGGGCGGCTCGGGAAATATCGAACGGAGCGATAGTCGGTTCACCGGCACCTTGCCTTGCGGCTTCCTCCCGGAATCCGCAAACAGCTGACGGGCGACCGTGCAGATGCCACAAGGTTTTGGCGCACCACATGGCGGCGAGCAGTTTCCCAAGCGTGGGTATCTGCGTCGTCGGGCTGCCAACTCAGAATTAAAAAAATCGGAGGCACCGGCGTATCCGTCTGGACGATCCCGTTAGCTAGGTCGGGCAACGTCAACTTTGTGAATTCAGGCTCTTGATTCGGCGCCCTCACCGGCAGCCGCTGCCCAGCGGCCCCACGCAACAGCAAGCAACGCCAACGTGATCGTCTGGAACAGCGCGTAGGCCAGTGCCGAAGTCACCGCGGGTGTTCCCGGGAAACTGGCCGTTGCGATAACCAAGCTGACGCCGACGTTGCGCACGCCGGTTGAGAATCCCATCGCCGTCCGCTGACCGCTGCCCGGACCGCCCAAGAGCCAGCCGATCGCCAGAGTGGCTATCACCAGAGCCAGCATCCCGGCGAAGCCGGTTGCCTTGATGGATTCCAGCAGATGGAACTGAGCGACCATGATTACGCTGAACGTCACCAAATTCAGGACGGTGCTTAACAGTTTCGCGGGTCTGCTCAGGCGTTCGGCCAGCTTCGGACGGCAGTGACGAACCGCGAGCCCAATACCCAAAGGAATCAGCTGGGTGAGGAGCAGGGTGCCGACCATGTTGACCACATCGATCTTCAGCGGCTCGTTTCCCGACGTGATGGGAAGCAGGACGTGCAAGAGCAGCGGCGCCACGATCGCCGAGGATCCTGCCAGCATAACCATTAGACCGACCGCGATCGGCACATTGCCCTTGGCCATGCCCGTGAACGGCGGGCCGTAGGCCGCACCAGGACAGAGGGCTGCTAACAGAAACCCGGCGGCCACCAATGGGTGCGCGTGGAACAGCAGCAGCAGCCCGATCGCGACCGCCGGAACGAGCACGTAGTTAGCCACTGCAGCCTGGACAACCAATCGCCAGTTCCTGGCGACGTTGGCCACTTCAACAATCGCCACCCCCAAGCCAATCGCAACCATCATTTCAATGAGCGTGATGGTGACGAGGACGTTGATGATTTGGTCGATCGACATTTGTCCGATCTTCAGACACCCTGCTAGGGCTCAATCTCCTACGTGCTCGATCTCTATAACCGCGTCAGCTGGGGTGCGCCGGTGGTCGTGACTCGCTAGGTTCGCACGCTTACAGGGGTTTGCCATGCGCTCGGCGCAAAACGTACATCCCGAATTTGGTCTGTGGTCCAATTTGCGTCGGGAGGCCGGATGTACAGTCGCCTTCATCATATGCGGATCGATCGCAGCCGCGAGCGGCCTAGTTCTGCAAATCGCTGGCCACGAGGCCAATGTCGATGGCAGATCAGTCATTGCGGCGGTGCCCCCTCAACCCCAGCACTACACTCTCCACTATCGTGTCGCCGGCTTCGTCCGCTATGAGCGCGCCGAATAGTCGACAAGGTGCCGCATCGCCGTCCAATTCACCGCAAACCGCAATTCCCCGAGGCGTGACAGCGTCGACTAGGGAAGCGACGCCAGACCTACCCCAGCAACCTGTGGCTGCTTCCAATTCACCGCAAACCGCACCGCTCAATGCACTTGCGGTGACAGCGTCGACTACGACGACAGAGCCATCTCAACAACCTGTGGCTGCTTCTAAGTCGCAAAAAGCGGTGCGCAGCCCCAACCAGCGCAACAAAGGCTGGTATGACGCTGCTGCGTGGGGCGGTTATGCCCATCAACGACCAAGTTCGAGCTGGTGATCAACCTAATAGCCTCATCTGAGATAGTGCTGGCAAATCAATATGGTGCGCCAAGATTAGCGTTGGCGTAGATACGAATAAGGTTCAAGGTCCGTAGATGTGATAGTGTATTGGGTTCGGGGGTGGCCAGAACGGAGGCTGGCCATGAACGATGTGCATGGATGGTTCTCTGACAACAAGGTATGGATCGAGTTCATCATTGCGACTGTCGTTCTGTGGCTGCTGATGATGGTCGCCATACATGAGCTTGATTTGAGAGCGGTAAGCTAATTGCTCGCCTGCTAACGCTCAATGGGCAACCTTCTCTTCTGGCTTGGCATTGGAGCAGCGCAGAAAGGCGCTGGATCGAAGCCGCTTGATCGTCGGAACCGGGCTCTCTCCTTCGCCGTCGGTACTCTGCTTGCCCTGTTGATAGCTATCGGAATGTTTATTCTGTTGGTCAGCCAGCAATGAGCCCATGTGCTCGGTCCAGACAGAATGCGTTCGGATTCGAGAGGCGTGGATAAAAGACCCCGCGGGCTCTTTATCTCCAGCGAGATAGCGCTGAATTGCTGACGGCTCGGCGAGCGATTACCGTTGCGGAGTCATTTTCCTTCGCGCCTTGATCATTGCGCGCTTGCGCTTCCGGTGAGGACGCACACGCTCGGACGTCAGCTCGCGTCGCATATCGTCTGGCCCTTGTCTATATCCCAGGGTGTTTTCAATGCGACTCAAGTCTTGGCCCAACCGAGACAGAATGAGTTTGCGATCTTTGCCGCGAGGCATTTCAGAGCCAAAAAGCTTGAAGATAAGTGGGTAGGCGGCCTCGCGAACTCTCCTGATCGCCGCGTCGGCAGCCTCCATTTCCAGGCGACGCAAGCCTCCGCGATCCACAAACGCCTTTGGATCCTCGCCTACAGGAGCACAACCAAGCTCGGCAATTCGGTCACTGGCTAAGCTCAAAACGATTGAAAAAGCCGATGAGAAGGAGGCCCAGCGAGGCGCGTCGTCGCTCATATGTAAACCTCCGAGAAGTGGAACTCCATCTGCGCGTCATGCTCGGACGTGTACGCACGAGCTTGAATAGAGTACGACAACGCGCAGCATCGATATGCACCGATCTTAGAAGTACTGAGAGCGATTCGGAGCAGAACCCAATGCCGTCAGGAGGGCGCTCCGTAGCGTGCTGAAGCCAGCAGCCACGTCAGCGCCGAGATGCGCGCGCAGCGCGCGGCGCGCGGCGATTGCGCTCCACCAGGACGTCGAAATCGCCTCGGGCCTGAGCCGCCTTGACCACACCGAAGGTGTACTTCCGTCCCGGCACGGGCAAATCAACGGCGCCATCGCACGTGAACTGAACGAAGACCCCCGCATCGCTCACCTCGCTTTCGCGATCTGTTGCTTCGCCGCTGCGATGACGTTTTCGGAGGTGAAGCCGAACTTCTTCTGCAGCTCCTTCAGCGGCGCGGAGGCGCCGAACGTCTCCATGCCGATGCTGTGACCGCTCGCGCCGACATACTGCGCCCAGCCGAGGGTTGATCCTTTTTCCACCGAGACGCGCGCGCTCACCGACTTCGGCAGTACCTGTTCGCGATAGTCGGGGTGATCGCGACAGTAGTGCTCGAACATCTCCCATGACGGCATGCTCACCACACGGGCCTTGATCCCTTCGGCCTTGAGCGTCTCGTACGCCTCTACACACAGCGCAACTTCACTGCCGGTCGCCAGCAGCAACAGCTGTGGCCGGCCGTCGTCGGCATCGGCGAGAACATAGGCGCCGCGGCGCACACCTTCCGCCGCCGCGTATTTCGTTCGGTCCAGCGTCGGCACTGCCTGCCGCGTCAGGATCAGCGCGACCGGTTCGTGGCGGAAGCCCGCAATGACACGCCAGGCCTCGACCGCTTCATTGGCATCGGCCGGTCGCAGGGTGATCAGCCCGGGGATGGCGCGTAGCGACGCCAGATGCTCCACTGGTTGGTGTGTTGGCCCATCTTCCCCGACTCCGATTGAATCGTGGGTAAAGATGTGGATCACCGGGATTTCCATCAGGGCGCTCAAACGGATGGCCGCGCGCCCGTAGTCGCTGAAGATCAGGAACCCTGATCCAAACGGACGAATCTTCGACAGAGACAGGCCATTGAGGATGGCGCCCATCGCGTGCTCGCGAATCCCGAAGTGGAGATTCCGCCCGGCCGGAATCTGCGCGCTGAAATCTCCAGCGCCTTCAAAAGCCAGTCGTGTTTTGCATGACGGCCCAAGATCCGCTGAACCGCCGAGCAGCCACGGCACGTTTTTGGCCACTGCGTTCAGTGCCTGGCCCGACGCGTCTCGGGTGGCGACGGCTTTGCCTGACGAAAACGCCGGCAATCCGCTGTCCCAACCCTCCGGCAGCTCGCGGCGCAGCATGCGATACCCCTGGTCGGCAAGTTCGGGATATTGGCGTCGATACTCCTCAAACGCAGCCCACCAGGCTTGGTGCAGCGCCAAGCCGCGCGCCCCGATGCCGTCCTGGAAATGCTGAAGTACCTCATCCGGGACCAGGAACTTCACATCTGGCGGCCAGCCGTAATGGCGCTTCGCCAGCCTGATCTCCTCCTCGCCCAGCGGTTCGCCATGCGCCGCGCTCGTATCCTGCTTGTTCGGCGCACCGTAGGCGATGTGGCTATCGACGATGATCAGAGTAGGTCGATCGCTCGTGCTTTTGAATATCCTGAACGCACGCTCGAGCATCTCAAGGTCGTTGGCGTCGCCGACGCGCGTGACGTTCCAGCCGTGCCCGATGAAGCGCGTGGCCACGTCATCACTGAACGCCAGCGCCGTATTGCCCTCGATGGTGATGTGGTTGTTGTCGTAGATCCAACAGAGGTTGTCGAGCTTGAGGTGCCCCGCCAGCGAGGCGGCCTCGCCGGAGATCCCTTCCATCATGCAGCCGTCGCCACACAGGGCGTAGATGTCGTAGTCGAATAGTTTGAACCCCGGACGATTGAAGTAGCTGGCCAGCCAGCGCTCGGCGATGGCCATTCCGACGCTCGTCGCAAGCCCCTGTCCCAGCGGGCCAGTCGTCGTTTCGACGCCCGAGGTCCAACGGTATTCCGGATGGCCGGGGCATTTGCTGTCAAGCTGCCGGAAGAGCTTAATGTCCTCCAGCGTCACCGACAATTGTCCGAGCGTTTCATACTTCGGATTGACGGCCTTCACACCGCTCAAGTGCAGCATCGCGTAAAGCAACATCGACGCGTGACCAACGGACAAAACGAAACGGTCACGGTTGGGCCAGATCGGATGGCTGGGGTCGAAGCGCAGGACGCGTTGCCACAGACAATAGACCACCGGCGCCAACGCCATCGGTGTTCCTGGGTGACCGGAGTTGGCTGCCTGTACCGCATCCATCGCCAGCGTGCGGATGGTGTTGACGCACAACTGGTCCATCGCGTTGCTCGTCGGCTTGATAGTGCCGGATGCTGCGTGTGCAGCGGAATCAGTTAGGCTCATCGTCCTTACCTCCCGCACATGCCGACGGCGCTGAACAGAGGACCCCGCCGGTGCGCTTTGCTACTCGGTACCGCCTGATAGGCCCCGCCGAGTTGGCCGCGTGCGTGCGCGTAACGGAGATTGCTAACGACGGTTCGCGCGACATCAATCCCGTCGGCGTCATGTTCCGAGCCTTACCCTTTTTGTTTGGAGCGAGCCCGTCCGGGCGGCAGATTCGATGGCAGAACATCGGTTCGTGCCCACAAGCGGAATCCTCCGCAAAAAGCGTTGGCATTTTCGCCCGCACGACACCGCTGAGGCAGTGCGTTGAGCTTCTTGACGTTACCTCCTCCGATCACCGTGTCATCCGGCTGCAAGGCCGCC
>Ga0306921_10004185_pt1 | contig 14761 bp, 13 predicted proteins | sample sta12Cox44000080_FD_203760 | JGI IMG/M metagenome (GOLD analysis project Ga0306921, IMG submission 203760) | Lab enrichment of tropical soil microbial communities from Luquillo Experimental Forest, Puerto Rico - statoxic.12C.oxic.44.000.080 (v2)... | ecosystem: Environmental > Terrestrial >...
CCGCAGGCGCCAGAGAGACGGGTGGCGAGGGCTCGGGAGCCGTCGCACTCGCGACTTCCCGCAGTAAGGCTTGAGTGGTCCGCTCCGACATGAATTCAGTCTCGGGATGCCGTCAGAATACCGGCCGGGGACGCTGGTTTGTCGGATAGCGCGGCAGGTGGTCAGCAATCTCGAACCAGCCGATCTGACTCTCGGTCCAGACGTGCAGCAACGGCTCGATCGTTTCCGGATCGTCGAGGGTGGCGATGCTGACATCGACCTGCTGCGGGTTGGCCGCCGCGCGCCAGGTCAGCGGCGTGCCGCAGGCCCCGCAGAAATGTCGGAATGCCTTGGTCGAAGAGCGATAGGCGGTAAGATTTCCGGCCGACACCTCGAAGGCGGCGAGCGGCACGGTCAGCCACGCGATGACCGGAGCGCCGTGCGCCCGCTGGCACATCCGGCAATGGCAGTAGAGCGCCTCGACGGGTGCGGCGGTGATGCGATAGCGTATCTCACCGCAGAGACAGCCGCCGCTCAGAACCTGGTCCATCTGCTCACCTCCGTCGATAACAAGGAGCCCGCTCCATGGCCCTCGACATCGTCGTGCTTCAGCCTCTCGTTGCGCTGATCGCCGGGATTCTAATCCTGTTGATCCCGCGCCTACTGAATTACGTCGTCGCGATCTATCTGATCCTGATCGGCGTCATCGGCCTGTGGCCGCGACTAATATACCACGTTCCCCATTGAACTCGGCAGGAGAGGATCATGACCGAGCAGGCTTTTCGATCAGCGACGGCTCTCGGCACGGCGATCCGCACGCGCGAGGTCGGCTGCCGCGAGTTGCTTGAGCATTATTTGGAGCGGGTCGAACGGCACAATCCGGCGCTCAACGCGATCATCGTCACGGATCTCCGCCGGGCGCGGCGGCGCGCCGATGAGGCCGACGCAGCGCTCGCTCGCGGCGAGAGCTGGGGTGCCTTGCACGGCCTGCCGATGACCGTCAAGGAATCTTTCGATGTCGTCGGGATGCCGACGACCTGGGGGTTGACCGAGCTGAAGGACAATGCCGCGAATGCGAACGCGTTGGCGGTGGACCGGCTGCTCGCGGCGGGGGCTGTTATTTTCGGCAAGACCAACGTGCCCGTGCTGCTCGCGGATTCGCAGAGCTACAACCCGGTTTACGGGACGACCAACAACCCCTGGGATACGTCGCGGACACCCGGCGGGTCCTCGGGCGGTGCTACGGCCGCACTCGCCGCCGGGTTGACCGGGCTCGAGCTCGGCAGCGACATCGGAGGATCGATTCGCAACCCGGCGCATTACTGTGGCGTTTACGGTCATAAGCCGACCTACGGGATCGCTCCGCCGCGCGGCCAAGCGCTGTATGGAAATGTTGCGGCGTCGGACATTTCGGTGATCGGGCCCCTGGCGCGCAGCGCCGAGGATCTCACTCTCGCTCTGGACATCATCGCCGGACCCGACCCGATCGAGGCGGCGGGCTGGCGGCTCGAGCTCGCCGCGCCGCGCGGCAATGCGTTCTCCGACTACCGCATTGCGGTAATGCTCGACGATCCGAATTGCGAGGTCGATCGCGAGGTGCAGGACATCCTGCAGCGCCTCGTCGATTTTCTCGCCGGCCATGGGGTCCGGGTCAGTGATCGGGCGCGCCCCGACATCGACACGGCAGAGCTCCACGACGTCTACATCAAGCTGCTGCGCGCGGCCACTTCCCCCCGGCTGACCCACGATGTCTTCGAGCGCCATATTGAAGCCGCGCGCGGGCTCGATCCGGCCGATCAGAGCTATGTCGCCCGCATGACGCGGGGCGTTACCCTCGCACACCGCGATTGGCTCGCCGGCAATGAGGAGCGGCACCGGCTGCGGCTCAAATGGGCCGAATTCTTCCGCGATTTTGATCTGCTGTTGTGCCCGGTCACGGCGGGGGCAGCATACCGGCACGATCATGCTCACGAGGACGAACGTTGGAAGCGCATGATCCAAATCAACGGCAAACCGTCGCCGACGATAAACGATCTGTTCTGGGCGGGATTGTGCGGTCTCGTCTATTTGCCGGCGACCGTCGCACCAGCCGGGCTCACTGAGGGAGGGCTGCCGGTTGGCGTGCAGATCGTCGGCCCGCAATATGGCGACAAGAGCTGCATCGCTTTTGCGGGCCTCCTTGAACGGGCCTATCGCGGCTTTGTCCCGCCGCCCAATTTCTCCTAAGGCACGCAAATGTCGGATCTCGTCCTCAGAGGCGGTCGCGTCATCGATCCGGCGTGCGGCCGTGATGAAATAGCCGATGTTGCCTTTGGCGACGGCAAAGTGTCGGGGTTTGGGCGCGATCTCCGCGCCGGCGGTGCAGAGATCATTGATGCGCGAGGGCTTCTCGTGGTGCCCGGGTTGATCGATCTCCACACGCATGTCTATTGGGGCGGCACCTCGCTCGGCGTCGATGCGAGCGAAGTGGCGCGGCGGAGCGGAACGACAACCTTCGTCGATGCCGGCAGCGCCGGCCCCGGCAATTTCCCTGGCTTTCGACGCCATGTAATCGAGGCGTCGCCGCTGCGCATCATCCCGTTCCTCAACGTCTCCTTTCCCGGCATCTTTGCATTCAGCGCCGGCGTGATGGTCGGGGAATGCGCGGATCTCCGGCTCCTCGACCCGCGCGAATGCGTACGCGTCGTCAAGGCCAACCGCGATCTGGTCGCCGGCGTCAAAGTGCGGGTCGGCCGCAATGCGGGCGGTGCTTCCGGGGCGGCACCCCTCGACATGGCGCTCGAATTGGCCGAGGAGACCGGGCTTCCGGTCATGGCCCATCTCGACCACCCGCCGCCGAGCCGGCTCGAAGTGCTCTCGCGCCTGCGCCGTGGCGATATCCTGACCCATTGCTTCCGCCCGTTTCCGAACGCACCGGTCGAGGCGGGCGGAAGGATTCGCGAGGAAGTGCTCGAAGCACGGCGGCGCGGCGTGATCTTCGACATCGGCCACGGCAGCGGCTCGTTCGGCTTTCGTACGGCAGAGGCGATGCTCGCCGCAGGCTTTCTGCCCGACGCCATCAGCAGTGACGTTCATACACTGAGCATCAACGGGCCGGCCTTTGACCAGCTGGTGACGATGTCGAAATTTCTGTGCCTCGGGATGGAGCTCGTCGATGTGATCCGGGCAAGCACCGCTGCCCCAGCGGCAGCACTCGGCCGCACCAATATCGGGAGGCTGGAGATCGGCGCCGCCGGTGATGCGACCCTCCTCGAAATGGCTGAGGGCGAGTTCGACTATCGCGATGTGTTAGGCGAGACCCGCAAGGGGCAGTGGCGGCTCAACGTGCGCGGGCTGGTGGTTGGCGGGCGTTGGTGGCACCCCTAGCCGCGCGGGGGATGTGAGGATCACGACGGCGGGCCATTGGGCCGCGGAACAAAAACAACGAAAATCGCGCCGGCACCCCCGATAAACCGTCGACCCCCTGACAAAACATAGTTATTTATCAATTATTCGGGTGCCAAAGTCGGACCCCAAATATCAACCGAATCCGCTCTCCGTATCAATCGAATTCGCACACCGTATCAACGAAATCTGCGCAATCGCCCGGCCCGAAAAACAACGGAAAAGCGGGCGGGCCGCGATAGCCGTCCGCCGGCCCTGATCGGCCGGTAAGACGAAGCCGCGCGCTGCTACTCGGCCGCGGGCCGTTCGGCTTCGGGGGCGCGGCGGGTGGCGTGGCGGTCGATCTCGGCCTGGATCGCGGCACTCGCCTGCCCGAGGAAATCCTCGTGGTGGCTCGTCGCGTAGTTGTAGCTGCCGCGCAACAGATCGCGGCTCTTCTGGAAATGCGGGTGCACGAAGCGCGCCATCAGCTCGTAGTGCTTTTTGGTGGCATCCCAGTCGGCCCAGTTTTGCGCTAGCTCGCACAGCACGCCAAACCCGCCGGAGCCTTTGATCAGCCTGTCGATATAGGCAATGGCGTCGTCGGGCGTGCCGATGCATCCGGTCCCGGTCTCGATCAGCCATTCGGTCGGGTCGCGGACATCGGGCGGGATGATCGGAAAGGTCGCGATGTCACGGAAATAGTCGGCGAAGGCCTGAACCCCGAACTGGACATTCTTTCGCGCCTGCTCGCGGGTCTCGGCGATGTGGAAGAAGCCGACGACGCGCCAGTCTTTGCGGTTCGGCGTATGCCCGTTGGCGCGCGCGGTCTCTTCGTAAAGCCCCCAATTGGCGGTGTGCCGCTCCATCTGCGCGGGTGCGGTACCGCCGATCGACAGCATGCCGATGCCGTGCTTGCCGGCCAGCAGCGATCCAGACGGTGAGCGCGCCGCCGCCACCGCCAGCTCCATCGTCGGGTGGGTATAGGGTCGCAGCTGCAGCTGCGCGTCTGTTAGGTTGAACCAGTCGGTCTTGCGGTTGACCATTTCGCCGCGCAACAAGGGGATGATGACCTCGAGCGCCTCGTTCATCATCTTGCGCTGGGCGCCGGGGTCGATGCCGATCTTTAGCGCGTCATGGACGAGGGCGCCGGGGCCGACGCCGAACATCGCCCGGCCGCGCGTCATGTGGTCGAGCTGCACCATGCGGTCGGCCAACATGAACGGGTTGTGGTAGGGCAGGGAGACGACACCGGTGCCGAGCCGGATGTGGCGGGTGCGCTGGGCCGCGGCGGCGATGAACATCTCAGGGCAGGCGATCAGCTCGAACCCGCCCGAATGGTGCTCGCCGATCCACGCCTCGTGGTAGTTCAGCCGGTCGAGGTGTTCGAGCAGCTCCAGGTCGCGCTCGATCGACAAGGTCGGATTTTCGTCGTGATTGTGGAACGGCGCCAGGAAAATGCCGCTGCGCATATAGAGATCGTCCATGCCGAACCCTCCGGCGGAAGCTTGCTGCGGCTGATGGTCGGCCATCGGCCGGGTCGCGGCAAGCGATTTCGGGACGCGGCAGCAATGCTCCGGCGCCCAGTGCCGCGACCCGCCGGTGGCCATGGCCGCCGTGAAATGCCGCGTGCAGGCATGGTGACCGACGCATCGCGCAGGCGGCCGAGCTAATCCCCGCTAGCGGGGACGGGTTAGGCAGCCGCACCCTTGCCGTCGACCTTCTCCACCGGGCTGGGGCCAGCTCCCTTGACGCGGATGATCGTCTGCAACAAGTCGAACCAGAACGGGGCGCCAAACAACGTCGACAGCGCCGTGATCACCCATCCTAGCAGCGCCAGCAGAAGCGTGCCCCAACTTATCCAGTCACCCTTTTCATCCAACAGAACTCCCTGGGGCCAACCGACTGGCAATTTGTTGAGCTGAATAACCAGATCAGCCGGCGGTGGAGTTTCCGGCGCGGCCCCCCCGGTTTGCGGCGAACCAGCTGGCAAGGTTTTGGGAAGGTTCAGCTCTGCGACCAGGTTAGGCTGCTTCCAAAGGGTCTTCGCGACCTCGACGGCGTTGATGTTCAGCCCAGCGGCTAGGATCAAGGCAACGATAATTGAGATCCACTGCGTCCACCGCTTGTACCAGCCGCTGACGCGGTCCATCGCATTGTCGAACCAAGCAACCAACTCTCCCTTGATTTTATCCGGATCGCCGAGCGACCGCTCGATGATCCCGTGTAGCAATTTCTGGAGTTGAGCATCGGGCGCTTTGTCCTTGGCAGTGGACGCGTCTGTAAGCGCGTTGTCGACGGCCGTTTTCAGCGCCTCGACCGTAGGCTTCCCCAGTGGAGCGTTGGGGTTGGCGGCGGAAGCGGCGACTGCAGGCGAGATTTTCAGAATGTCCAACATCGCCTGACCAAACAATTGTCGATCGATATATGCCGGATCGTTCTTACGCGGCGTGCTGGCGTCGTCTCCGGAACCGCGCGGACTGACGACGGCATGCTCGTAGATCTGCTTCGCCAACCCGCTGTAGGTAGCGTCGTTGAGCAGCTGCCCGATCCCGACCCGCAACGTCTTTGCCCGCAAGGTGAGGAACGACGCGATCGCTTCGACGATGGTGCCGGTGGCCAGGCTGACGGTGAGGAAACAGAAGATCAGTCCAGTCGCGAGGTTGAGCACGGCGCTGTTGAACATGGCTTCCCCCCAAGATGCTCTTTCGGACGCCGGCGCCTCCGGGTTTTCCTGAGACCCGCGTCGAATGCTTAACCATAAGGCAAACAGCCGCCCGCTGCACTCGCCTTTCCCCTCCGACTCGGCAAAGCATCGCCGCGGATAGGATTTCCCCCGCAAGCGAATTTCCCCTCGCCGCCGTCCTGCTGCTATCATGGCTGCCATTACCGCGAGGAGGAGGCAGCGACATGTCAGAGCTCGGCGCCGATGCGATCCGGGGCGTTCCGTGGCCTTCGAACGGGCTCACCGAGGTTCCATTCAGGCTCTATACCGATCCCGAGCAATATCGGCTCGAGCAGGAGCGGATCTTCAAAGGCCCGACCTGGAGCTTCTTGTGTCTCGCAAGCGAGATCGCCAACCCCGGCGATTACGTCGCGACGACGATCGGCGAGACCGCGGTCATCGTGACCCGCGACAATTCGGGCAAGATCAATGCCTTTCCCAACCGCTGCGTGCATCGCGGCAACCTGCTCTGTCTCGAGCGGCAGGGTAACGTCAAAGAGATCAAGTGCATCTATCACGGTTGGACTTACGATCTGACCGGCAAGCTAACCGGTGTCGCCTTCGAGCGCGGCGTCAAGCGGCAGGGCGGGATGCCGCCCGAGTTCCGCAAAGACGAGCACGATCTCGCCCCACTGAGAGTGGCCGAGCTCGCCGGCCTCGTCTTTGGGTCGTTTCGCAGCGACGCGCCCGATCTCGAAACCTATCTCGGACCGCAAGTCGTTGGCGGGATCCGCCGGGTGCTGAACCGGCCGGCCCGCATCCTCGGCCGCAGCACCCAGGTATTGCCGAACAACTGGAAGCTTTATTTCGAAAACACCAAGGATACTTACCACGCCAGCATTCTGCATTCGTTCTTGACGACGTTTCGCATCAACCGGCTGAGCATGCCGGGCGGGATCCATATCGATGACAGTGGCGGTCATCATTTCAGCCAGGCCAAGCTCGACTACGCGGCCGAGGACGCCGACTACAAGCGCGAGGGGCTGCGCTCGGATACCGATCTGCGCCTCGAGGACCCGTCGGTCATCGAATCGGTCGACGAATACGGTGACAGTGTCTCGGTGCAAATTCTGACGATCTTCCCGAACATGATATTGCAGCAGATCCGCAATACGATTGCCGTCCGGGCGATCCATCCGCGCGGTCTCGAAAAAACCGAGCTCGACTGGATCCATCTGGGCTTCGAAGACGACGACGAGGCGATGACCGAACGCCGCCTGCGCCAAGGCAATTTGGTGGGTGCGGCCGGCTACATCTCAATGGAGGATGGTTGCGTCGGCGGCTTTGTGCAGCGCGCGCTGCGCTTCAACGACGACGACAGCGGGGTCGTGATGATGGGTGGATACGAGACCCAGTCGCAGCCCTTCCGCTCGAGCGAGGCCGCGATCCGCGGTTTCTGGAAGAAGTACCGTGAGCTGGTCGGCGACTAGCAAAGATCAGCCATGAACGATCTCGCCGTGCGGCTCGGCGTTCATGAGCTGATCGCCGCCTATGTCGACTGCATCGACGAAGACCGGCTCGAGGAGTGGCCGGATTTCTTCGTCGAGCAGTGCCGCTACCTGGTCACCAGCCGCGCCAGCCACGACGCCGGATTGCCGCATGGCGTGGTCTATGGGGCGTCGCGCGGCATGCTGGTCGATCGGGTGACCGCACTCAGGCGCGCCAACATTTTCGAGCCGCATCGCTACCGCCACATCGTCGGCCCGATCCGCGTATCCGAGATCGACGCGACGGTCGCGCGGGCGCATTCGAACTTTATTGCCGTGCGGATCATGCACGACGGAGAGATGAGCCTCTTTGCCGCCGGCCGCTATCTGGATCGCATCGACCTGACCAGCAAGCCCTATCGCTTTATCGAGCGCCTCGTCGTTCTCGACAGCCAGAAGATCGACACATTGTTGGTTATCCCGCTGTAAATTTGAGCTGCGCCCCTCTCGCTCTTCGCAGATCCCCGCGCGCGAGGCGGCAACGGGTCAGGATCAATGAATAGCGAACAGGTCCGATGCCCGATCTTGTGATCCGTCCGGCGGTCCAGGATGACCTTGAGGTGCTATGGGATTTTCTCGCGATGGCGGCCTATGAGCCCGATGCAGAGGCGGCGAAGGCGATTCCGGGCGTAGCCAAATATCTCGTCGGCTGGCAGCGACCCGGGGATTTCGGGTGCATCGCCGAACAGAACGGCGAAATCATCGGTGCAGCCTGGGCACGGCAGTTTTCCGCCGAAGAGCTCAAGGTCCCCTACGGTGACGAAGAGACTCCGAAGGTGTCGATCGGCGTGAAACCGAATGCGCGCGGCCAAGGCGCAGGCGAGAAGCTCATGAGCGCGTTGATCGGCGAGGCCGCTCGCCGCGGGCTTGGCCTTAATCTCAGCGTGCGGTCCGAAAATCCCGCCCGTCGCCTCTACGAGCGCCTCGGCTTTCGCGACATTCCCGGTTCCGCTGTCACGAACCGCGCTGGTGGCATGTCGATCGGCATGGCACTGAGGCTCTGATACTCGTTCTGAGTATTGGCCCCAAAAACGGCTCGTAATTGACGACCTCGAGTTAAGAAACAGATGCGGCCTGGTCGGCCTAAAACGTGAGCGGCGCTAAACAGCGGCCGACCGATCGCTTTTCAGAAGTCGCGGCCCTATGCGAAGGAATGAATATACTATCAAATATTTGAGACTCGTCCATTCGGCCTTCTAAAAGGAGGAGGTAGCAGGACGGAGCAGGTGAAGCGGCAACAATTTCCGGCACCGGCGGCATTCCAATGGCACAGCTCAAGGAAAGCCCCACAGTGTAAGTTCTTGTTATGTTCCCCGTCAGGGTGCTGTTAGAACGCCCGGCGAGGGCGGGCAATAGGACATCCCGCAAGCGCCCGATCACTCGGGGGCAGAATGATCCTCTGGAGAGTGGGTCAGCGCTTTCATGATTGGAGACGACCGCTCCCTGATTTCAGCAAATCTGTGGTTTGGCGGCCGGGTTGGGTCGAGGACGGCGGACTTGACACGCGCCCCCTGATTACGGGCGTCACGGGCTGGCCGAAACGCGGCGTGGTTCGGGGCCGCTCACGGTAGCACTTGACCCGGCGAAACGGACTCGGGAATGCGCTTTTTGGAAAATCACTGCGGCGCTGTCGGATAATGGCCTTGACCCAACCAACCCAATCACGCCTTTGCAGAGTGCAGCACGGTGGGACATTCTTACCGGGGAGTATTGGTGAGAAGTGTGCCTAGGACAAAACACCTACTGCGGCAAGAAAAACATGGAGCCTTTTTTGCAGATGAAAAATGCGAAAGTGACCGGCAAAAACTCCCGCAATGAACAAGAGATAACTTAGATTCGCTAGGCCGTACCCTACCACGGCGAGCAAGGGAGGGGGCGGTCTATATGATGCAATATAAGCCGCCGCCATGATCGGATACAAAAGCGCTGCAGTGCTTGCCCAAGGGAAACGCTGGCGCGGTATTCCTGTTGCTTCTTTAGCGCGAAGCCTCTGCTCGAAGGCGATGTCGTCGGGGGTCGGCGGATATACACCATCTGAGTAGATGCGCGCTTGCTCGGTTGACATGCCCTGCCGGAGAGCACGGGAGAAAGCACCAAGTCGGCGGGCCGCTCGCAATCTGAGTATCAGAGGGTTGAAAACCGAAGCCATGCAGGCGGCCGATCTCTGCTGAGGTTTTTTTAACGCGGGTTGATCGACTGCGTGAATGTAAAAATGAGATGCTCAACTGTAGAGCCAGCAATGACTGACGCGTCGGGAATTGGAGTTGCCCGCTGCTGCGGATATCGCGTGTAGTGGGTAAGGTGAAGCTCATTCAGAATATCGATATTTTCCGCGACGCTCGGCTCATCACGAAGCCCGTATTGAAGTGCTAGTTTGTACCATCCACTCAAGTCGTGTTGCTTTGGTTCTTTGTCGGGCGGTTTGCCAGTCGCGACCGAATGGTCAGCGAAGGCTTTCAGTGAAAGTTCTATCGCGTGCGTCAGCAAGGCGTACTTTGGCCAATATTGTTCGGAGTTCGAATAATCAGGAAGTGAAGTCGCAGCGTCCTTGAACATCCTCGCGCGGTGCAAGTAATGCTGCGGCTTAGTTCCAGTCAGTGGCTGCCAGAATATCGGTGGGTTCATGACTTTCTACACCGCGAGTCTTGAAATCGTACTCTTCCCCACGCCGTAGCTGCGCGCCAGTTCGGCAAGGGTAGCACCTTCCGCCCGGCGGTTGCGAGCCTCGGCCTGCTGCGCTTCGGTCAGTTTCGGTTTTCGACCCATGCGCTGCCCGCGCTTCTGCGCCCGGCTACGACCCTCGGCGGTGCGGGTTCGGATAAGATCGCGCTCCACGTCGGTCAAACCGCCGAGAACAGCAATCATCAATCGCCCGGTGCTGGTGCCGGTATCGGCCCACGGTTCGGCTAATGATCGAAACTGCGCCTTGGCGTCCACGATTTGCTTTACAATGGCGAACAGGTCGAAGGTGCTGCGCGCGAGCCGGTCGATGCGTGTCACCGTCACCACGTCGCCGGGGGCGAGGTGCTTGAGCATCTTGAGAAGCTCGCCGGTCGCCATGCGAACCCGTTACCTTGTCGCGGTAAATCTTGCTGCATCACGTGCCGCGCAGCTGGTCCGGCTGGGCGTCGAGCATCTCTCGTGCGCTGACGCGGGCATAGCCCGTGCGGAGGTTTTGCGGGTGAGTTCGGTCATATCTTGCGCGAGACGTAACCCGTTGATGGGGCACGAGCAAGGGAAGCTTGCACAAGTTTTGATTAATGCAACATGCGGGTCAAAGGTCGGGCGGCGATGCGTGCCGGCGGGGCGTAAGGATTTCGCGGTGGCTCCGGCCGCTCAGCTTCGCCGCCTATGTGAGGTCGCGAACGATCTCACGCGTCGCCCGTCGGGACAATTGCCGCGGTCTCGACGATGAGGATGACGCTTTTTTCGGGTGCCCGCGTGCAATGCATCACGCCCTTTGGGACGACAAAGCCCTGATTAGGCAGGAGCTCGACGGACCGTCCCTCGAGATCGATTATGAATCTGCCACTCACGACGTAAAAAAACTCATCATCATTGTCGTGTTTGTGCCAGTGGTACTCGCCCTGCATTACGCCGAGCCGCACGACAGAATCGTTCACCCTGCAAAGCGTCTGATTGTACCATTGGTCGGTGACCGACTTTGCGAGTTGATCGACATCGATCAAAGCGAGGGGATCGAACTTCATGTCGAGATGCGTCGTGTAGGAAAAGGCTTTCGGTTCTGTCATCCTCAGTCTCCTATTGTCGGAGTTGGGGAGTTGAGCGGCAGGCCCGGTGCTCATGCAAGGCCGCCCTCGCGTCGCGTCGGGAACCCACCCACAGCCGCATAATTGCACATTATGGTAAGCTCGGCCAGGTCCCTGTGAAATATTCGCTACGCTTGCCAAGATAACACCGGCCGGAGAAGAAGTCTATCTTCCTGTTTAAAAGTCGGATGGCGGCTCCCTGCGAAATACTGCGTCGATAGGCCGATTACTAGCAGTGGACTCGGGTCACCGGACCATCCGCATCACATCGAACTGAACATAACCCGTTGCTTCAACCGAATCTTTCGTTTCCGCGTGGTCGTGACCGATGATCACTTCTTTCCACGTCCGGGACAACGGCGAATCACGCGCTTCTCAACCTGCCCGAGCCCTCGGTTCGGCTTTGCGCCTACAACATACTGCGGTGACCTCCGCGCCAAGAACAACGTTGGTGACGGCATGAACGACGGCACGGTGGCGGCCGGGTACCTTGAGGATTTCAGGGCGCGGGGCGAGGCGATCGCCGATGCCTGCACGCGTTGTGGCGCCTGCTTTCGCGCCTGCCCGATGACGGAGCCGGCGGGGCTTGGTGACGCGGATGCGGCGGAAACCGCCGCCGGGATCGTGGATCTGATCACCGGCGGCTGCGGCAACCCGGAGGCGGTCCGCTGGGCCTCGGTGTGCAGCGGGAGCGGCAAGTGCATCCCGGCCTGCCCGGAAGGTATCAACGCGCGGTTCATGGTCCAACTGGCGCGCGGCTTTGCCCGGGCGCGGGCCGGCGACAAACCGCTCACTACCTGGTGGCGGCAAGGCTTCCAGACGATGAGCCGCGGCGTGCGCATCCTCTCGCGCCTGCAATTGCCGCCGGAAACATTGGCCCGTGTCCGAGGCCAGTCGGAGGTGCGGCGCCAGAACGCGCCCGATGTCGTGTTCTACACCGGCTGCAATATCCTGAAGACCCCGCACATCGCGCTTCTTTGCCTCGACACGCTCGACCGTCTCGGTGTCGACTACGAGGTCATGGGCGGCCCCGGGCAGTGCTGCGGGGTCTACCAGTTTCGTGAAGGCGATTTCGCCAACACCGCGCGGGTCGGCTATACGACCATCGACGGGCTCGCCGCGGCCGGCACGTCGATCGTGCTGTCATGGTGCCCGAGCTGCCAGGTGCAGATCGGCGAGGTGGCATTGCCGAGCTACGAGGAGCGATTTGGCGCGCGGCCCTTCGATCTGAACCCGTTCCTGGTCTTTCTCGCCGACCATGCCGAAGCGCTCGGCCGGCTGATGACGCATCGCGTCGACAAGCGGGTGGCTTTGCACGAGCGGCCGGTGTTGCCTGCGGTGCAGGCCGCAGTGCGCAAGCCCCTCTCGGTCATTCCTGGTGTCGAGCTGGTCGAGATCGATGTGCCGCGCGTCGGAACCCAGGCCAATAGCCTCTCGGTATTGCCGGCCTTCAAGCGCGAGCTGGTCCAGCGCGAGCTCGCCGCGGTCGCCGATGCCGGGGTGAGGACATTGGCGACGATCTATCACGCCTGCCATCGCGAGATGTGCGATGTCGGCGATGGCCGCAGCTTCGAGGTCGTCAACTTCATGGAGATCCTCGGCGAGGGGCTGGGCCTGAAGAGCGAGGATCTCTACAAGCGGCTCAAACTGATCGGCGACATCGACGACATCATCGTCGAGACGAGCCCGCTGATCGCCGAGCACGGGCTCGATCTCGAGACGGTGCGCGACGCCTTGCTACAGGAATTTGGTGCGGCTTCTGCCCCGGGAGAGGGTGCAGCAGGACGCTGAAATGTCTGCGCCGCGATGCTGACCCGTCCGATCCCGTCGACCGGCGAGGCCATGCCGGTCATCGGCCTCGGCACCTGGCGGGCCTTCGATGTCGGAACGGACGAGGCGACGCGGCGTCCGTTGCGCGAGGTGTTGTGCCTCTTTCTCGGTGCCGGCGGGCGGATCATCGATAGCTCGCCGATGTACGGCCATGCCGAGGCGGTGACCGGCGACCTGTTGCGCCGGGTGCGCGGACGCCCGCTGCCCGACTGGGCAGGCGAATTCGACTGTACCAGCTGGGCCCAGCTGTTCCTCAAATATGTCTTGGCCGAGCCCGCCGTCACCTGCGTGATCCCGGCGACCGGCAAATCCCGAGCATATCAAGGACAATCTCTTGGCCGGTTTCGGCCGATTGCCGGATGCGCGCCAACGCCGGCAGATCCGCGCGCTGTGGGATGCCGGCTAGCTTGGCCCCATTCGGGCAGGCATCTATCCGCCGATCGCCAGTCTCAGTTTCGTTGCCAGCTCATCCCGCTGATAGGGCTTGCCGACGACGTCCAGATTGTCGGGTAGCCCGTGCTCGAGGCTGAGAGCAGCCGCGGTGTAGCCGGAGCCCAGCAGCACCTTTAGCTCCGGTCGGACATGCCGGGCCGTGACGGCAAGCTGTGCGCCATTGGTGCCTCCGGGGATGATCACGTCTGAAAACAAAAGGTCGATCGGTTGATCACCCCTCAATATCTTTAGCGCTCCCGCGGCATCGACCGCGGTCACGACTTGGTAGCCAAGTTCCCGCAGACTCTCAGCCGTAACCGTGAGCACATCCTGATCGTCTTCCACCACCAGGATTGTTCCGCGACCGCCAGTGGCCCCCAGCGACGCTGTCTTGGGACTGGCTTCCACCATCATAGGCCGACTGGGCGATTGCGGGAGGTAGAGCTTCACAGTCGTGCCGATGCCGAGCTCGCTATAAATATTGACGTAGCCGCCCGCAGTTTTGGCGAACCCGTACACCTGACTAAGCCCGAGCCCCGATCCCTTGCCAACTTCCTTGGTCGTGAAGAACGGCTCAAATGCGCGTGCCCTCACCGCCGGCGACATCCCAGTGCCGGAATCGCTGACCGCGATCATGACATAGGGTCCCGGGGTTATCTCGGGGTCGTTGGCGATGCGCTGCTGGTCGACGAGGACATTCTGTGTCTCGATCGTGATCTGTCCGCCACCCGCCATTGCATCCCGGGAATTGATGGCGAGGTTGAGTATCGCCGTCTCGAACTGCGCCGGATCGATCTGGACCGGCGCGAGCACCGGGCTCAGCAGCGAGACGACCTCGACCTGCTCGCCGATTACTCGGTGCATCAGGTTTTCGACATTGGTGATCAGCTGATTGAGGTTGACGGTCTGGGGATGGTTGATTTGCCGTCGCGCGTAGGTGAGGAGTTGCCGGACGAGATGCTCTCCTCGTCGTGCTGCTTTCATCGCGCTTTGCGCCAAGCGCTCGATTTTCGCAGCGTCACCTCCCGACCGCGCGATTAGCTCGAGGTTGCCGATGACGACCGTCAGGAGATTGTTGAAGTCGTGCGCGATACCGCCGGTCAGCTGGCCGATAGCCTCGAGGCGTTGAGCTTGAGCGAGTTCCTGTTGGGAACGCGCGAGCTCGGCATTGCTGT
>Ga0306921_10004190_pt1 | contig 14755 bp, 14 predicted proteins | sample sta12Cox44000080_FD_203760 | JGI IMG/M metagenome (GOLD analysis project Ga0306921, IMG submission 203760) | Lab enrichment of tropical soil microbial communities from Luquillo Experimental Forest, Puerto Rico - statoxic.12C.oxic.44.000.080 (v2)... | ecosystem: Environmental > Terrestrial >...
AAGCACCGATGCCAGCTCGGCGGTGACTGCGCCAATCGTCGGCCTCCTCGAGCCGACGATCGCAGGGTAGTCTCGAACCAATCTTCGAAAACACCGTCCATTGGAGAAAAGTTGGAGATGTCGCCAAACCCGACAGGCCCTAATGCCACTACATCGTTGAAATCATTGGTGCTCCCTAGGGGACTCGAACCCCTGTTTTCGCCGTGAGAGGGCGAGGTTCAGCTATTCGATTGTGCTCGCCTCACTCGCTCCAGCATCTCCTCGACCTCGCGTTTGGCCTGCGCGAGCTTCTGTGCATCGCGGGCGCGCAGGACGACATTGGTGTTGGGCCCGTGCTGCGGATGGAAGAACGGATAGCTCCCGATCGCGACTTCAGGATTGACCTTGGCGATCTCACCGAGTTGCATGCCAATGTCGCCCTCGCGTGCATCCGCGCGCACGGTTTCCGAGAGCATGCGAACGCCGCTCCACCCTGGGGGATGCGCTTCATCGCCGGTGCGCCTCATTCATCTCGGCGCCGGTCACTCATAGTCGCGCGGGGGGATGGTCAAAAAAAGCACGGTGCCCAATTCTCGGGGCGCGGCGGCGGTCGAGCTTTGCTAAACGTCCGAAATTTTTCGGGGGCGATTTTGCGAGGGTTTCACGATTTCCCGGGGCTATTGCTGGTTGTACCAAAGAACCGGGGCACCTGGCCTGGTTGCAGCCACAGGCACAGGCTCCTTCTAACTATTTTCGAGCGCGGCCTTCGCGGCCTTGGCCTATATCAATGGGTTAGCACCGCGGCCTTCAAAAAAATTGAGAAGGCCGCGCGGCCTTCAAAAAAATCGAGAAGGCCGCGGCATTTTTTGAAAAGGCCGCGCCTGTAAGTCATTGATTTTAGTGAAGGCCGTGAAGGCCCCGGGTAAACGTTGACTCACGCGCGCGCGAGGGGTCATAGCCCTGCCGCAAATCATAGATCTTGGCTCCCTCCAGCGTCCCGCTACCCCGATGTCCGGCCCCTTCGCGTGGCAAGGCGTCGGACGCGAAACCAAAAGACGGCCCGTCACCACCTCAAGACGCTCGATTTCGTACGTACTCGCGCGGTCCAAGCTACGCTCGCGCGGTCTTTTCAATCCAATAGGTTCATTTGCTGGTTTACTCCTGCTCCTGGGGGGGCATCCTCGGGGAGGCACCAAAACCATTGACCGTCCTTCTTGGTTTCCTTGAAGGCTTTGACTCCCAGTTTCTTTTTGGCCCGGTCGAGTTGGTCCGTGCTGAGTCCGCATTCGGCCCCGCGTTGCTCGACAACTTTTTTAGGCGTGGGGCCGTTTGTTAGGATGGTTTGCAAGAACGTCACCGGGCCGCTTTGGTCCTTGCGCTTTGACGGTGTTGCTGCAGCGACGGCTTGGTCGGCGGTGATGTCGACGATTTCCTCCCACACCACGCCCGCCGCTTTGACGTCCCCATCGAGTTGCTTCTCGACAATCCGGTAGGCGAGCGTCGGCATCTTGCGCGTCATGTTGTTTTTCGGATTGGTGAACAATGAGCGGCCGGTCGGCGCCTTCTGTCCATTCGCGTCTTCCTCAAATTCCTCGACGGCCATATGTCCGATGCGCGCTGCGGCGATGTAGGCTTGTGAGCCGATGAAATGATCAATGGCACGTTGGGTTGAATGCTTGGGCGGGTGTGTGATTGCTGAGAGAGCAACGTCGAGGCGTTCAGCTAAATCCGCGAGCGGGCCGAGTTGTCCGCGGACATCGGTGGCGCGGTGACTATCAAAATTCTTGCCGCCACCCATGTAGGCGGTGATTGGATCAAGGGTGATCAGGCGAACGTCGCCGGAGTCCTTGATGCTGCGTTCAAGTTCTTCTAGGTCTTCGTTGAGCAGGAACATGCGCTCCTTGTTGTCCTTCCGAATCTTTCGGAGAATAAAAACCCGTTCGCGGTTGGCCCCGGCCGCGATCAGACGCGGTATGATGGTTTGATCTAAACAGTCTTCGGCCGTCAGCATAATGACGTTACCGGCGGGCACACCATTAAAGCCATCGGGCCATCGCCCGCCGGTAGTGGCAGCGGCAACTAGGGCGCAGTGGATTTGCGACTTCCCGGCGCCAGGGATTCCGGTCAACAGCTCTTGTGAGCCGCGCAGGATGTGGCCTTCCCAAAGCCAATCCATCGGGCGCGGGACAACGTCGGAGGCTCGGACAAGAACATAGTTTTTGTTTGTGCTTTGCTTGCGCGCTTGTTCGGCATACGCGATTAGGAGTTGTTTGGTTCCGCCGAGTGCAAGCCAGTCGGATACATCGCCCTTTTTCGGAAGTTGTGGGAACGACACAACGGCGATGACAGGGACGACCCCGCGCAGCGCAGCGATGATCTTGCCGGTATGGGTGCGGCCGTCATCGTCGTTATCTTCGAGGATGTGGACCAGCTCCTTGCCCTTGAACCACTGCACGAGCTCCGGTTGCCATTGCTTGGCGCCGCCGGGATTGGTGGTCGCGATCAGTCCGAGTGCGGCGACGTTGTTTACGTCTTTCTCGCCCTCACAAATCCATATCGGTTCGGCCGGTGGCGCTGCTAGTAGTTCCGGCAGGCGATAGGGAATTACTTTTTCAGGCCAGCCTTTGACCCAATCTCCGCTCTTCCAATGGTAGGTTGGAAAGCTTTTTGCGGCGGTGCGGACGACCTTCATGTAGAAGGCGCCGCCCTCGTTCTTGTAGATGTAGGTCGCCGACGTTGACCCTTTGGGAGCTTCGCTTTCGCCGCACTGATAATCATCCCCGCCAAATCCACCATTCCCGCCGTAGCCGTTGCCGTCGCGAGGTGTTGTGGCCGCGAGCGCCTCGGTTGTAGGTGGGGGCGTTTCTGTTGTGGCGAAAGCGGTGGCTGTTGCACGCGGGAAGTCTTGCTCTAGTCGCCCGCCCCAATCGATTTCATGCGCGGGCGTGGGTGGCGGTTCGATCGGGGCATCATCCTCATCGTCCCACGCCACATTGGCGTTGTCCGCATCATCATCAACCTTGTCTACATCATCATCGACCTTGTCCTCATCACCATCGATGGGTTGTGTGGTCATGACTGTAGATTTTTTGGCGGGCGTGTCTCGCTCTGCCCAAGCGTACTTGGCGTCGCCCCAGGTGCGGCCATAGGCGACATCGACCTTCATTGGTACTTCGAGCTTGACCACCTCGCAGCCGAGTCGTGCCACGAGCTCGGCCTGTTCCGGCGAGTTCACCGAAAGGTCGAGCGAATCGTGCATCTGTAGCAGTGGGACGATTCCTTCGCGCCATACTGCGCGCATCCAAAGTTTTGTATGCCGTGCGCTCGAGCCTTGAATCAGCGCGTTCATGGCGAGCCGGCAATTCACCCGCCACAGCGGTTTGCGAAACCACGGGTGGCTGGGATCGTTTACGCGCGCTTCGGCTTCCTCGCGCGGGCAAGGACCGGCGCCTTTTTCCCATGTCCCACTGGGCGCCCAATCATTCCAATGGCGACGTGCACCGTCGTAAAGTGTCAGGTAGCCGTGCCGTCGCACAGCGCGCTCGCTCATCGTCGAGAGCTGCGACACGAATGGTAGGCGCCGGTCATATTCGTCATAGATCGTGCGGGCGCTGTTTTCGGGGATGCCAATCATTGCCGTGAACTTGCGGATCCCTGCACCATAGGCCCGTGCGAAATTGACGTTTTTCGAGGTCTGACGATCCCGCCCGGTCATCGTCGAAACGTATTTATGAAAGTCGGTGGCAGGATCTTCGCGATAGCGCTCGGCCGCCTCCTTGGCCCCGGTCAGTTTGTGCCGCACTGCGTAGTGCACAATAAAGCGAAATTCTTGTTGGCTGACATCGTCTTTGGCCCACCATTCCCCGTTTTCCGGCAGAAAGACGCCGCGGATGAGCGGTGCGAGCTCCGGATCGTGCGCGGGCATTACATGTAGCGGCGGGCTCGAATATGAGAATCGCAGCGAGCGTGTACCACCGATGTCGCTCCGGTGCGGATGGATTTCGGAATAGACGCGACCGTTGACGAGGTGCCCGAGGATATAGGTTTCGAGCATGTTCACTGCGGCGTTGTTATACTTGTCAGCTTTCACGATGAGTTGCGGTAACCAGTGCGGATGCTTGGGCATCCAACCTGAATTGCCGGCGGTGAAGCTTGCATTGCCTTTCTCGGTGCGCGGGTAGTCGATCTTGTGTTGGTCGAAGGTTGCTGCGCGCCATGACGCTTTGTTGATCTCGTCCATTCCGACGGCGACGCCGAGCTTGTCTGAGAGCTCAGCTAGGACGGCGTCGCGTTTGCTGAGGATCAAGTCGCGCCGTTGTTCTGCGCCCGCGATGTCGATGCGAATTCCGCGTCGGCGCATTTCCAAGCACATGGGCAGCAAATCGACCTCGAGTCGATATGCAGCGCGCGTGTTCTCCTGGTCGAGTATCGGGTTGAGGTCTTCGTATAGGGCGAGCGTGGCGGCGGGATCACGTTCTGCGTACAGTCCAACGAAGCGTGCGGGCAATTGCCAAAGGAACGATTGTGGCTTTGTTTTCTTGGGGAAACCGGCCGCCATCGCGGCTTCCTTTAGTAACGTCTCATCTTTGCCGGGAAGACCACGCCAGGCGCAGAGCGCATCGAGGGAATATCGCTTGCGGTTTTCATCGACCAGAGTTGCGATCGCCCCGGTTTCCTCAAGGTGATCGGAGCTTGGCATGACGATGCCGGCTTCGGTGCCCAACCATCCCCAATCAAACAATCCGTTTTGTGTGATGATGCGGACCCCGGCCTCGATGTGGTCGCGGAGCCATTGAAATAGTTGCTCGCGATCGAAGTTGTCGCTGTCTGGATGTCGGATTGGAAAGTAATGTGCGCGGATTTCGCCTTCGGCGCGATAGGCAACGCTGACACCGCAGATATGTCCGTCGCCCCATGGCCACGCCGATCCGCGGTCGGTGAGGAGTCCGCCGTCGCGAGTTTCGAGATCAAGAGCCATGAGGCCGATGCGCCGTAGGTCTGGCAGCGTCGACAAAGGTTTCCATTCGGCGGACATTGGGGACTCCGCTCCATCCCGATGCCACCCTGCCCCTCAGAGGATGGCATCAAGCTGAAGCGGTTCGCATCAGTACGGGACCTCGTCTCCTGTCGCCTCCCTTGCGGTCGGCGGCGTGACTGTCTTCATTCCTGCGAAGTGGTCCAGCGCTTCCGCTGTGGTTGCGGGTTTGGCCGCAGCTGAAGTCGGAGACGTCATCGGCCCGGTGATTGCGGGTGTTTCCGTTGCCGATAGTGAAGTGTTCCCGTCGAGCGTGATCCATCGTTGAATGATGACGTCCGCGACGCAGATGTGTCCTCCTATGGTGCTGGTTGGCCACGTATATTTATTCATTGTGACCGGGTCCCATAGATAGACGACGTACTGCGCCTGATACGGCCCTTCCAACTTGCCAAACCGTTCGCGCCATTCGCTCTTCGGACACTTTTCGTTTAAGGCATTGATGTCCGGGAATTTCTGATTGGGTTCGAGGGTGATCGGCGGTCCGCTGGGCAGATTATCCTTGCCCCATTTCTGTACTACGCGACCGATATCGACGACGATCAGTTCGAGGTCGCTCGGCAGTTTCTCTTTGGCGGCGTCGACCCAAATCGCTTCGTTGGTGAAGTTGATGCGTGTGCCCTGGATTACACGCCCACCAACAAACCGATCCTGGTCTTCGCCTTCGGCTTCGTCGGTGAACCCATCGAAACCATCAAGGTTGCACAGTTCATCTTCCGGTTTCTTCTCTACATCGTTTGCCATTTTACACTCCTGTGTTTCACCGAACTGACTCGGTAGTTTTTCCCGCGTGAGACGGGAAACTCTCGAATATGCGTTTGACGATCCGGAACGCGTTCTCCGGCTGACCGGGGAGTGGGTCATCAATCGATGTTAAGTTCTCGTGTTGGTGCAGCTTCGTGATCGCGTTGTTGATCTCGTGCAGCGCCGTGAACCGGGTGTTGGCATCGACCGCGCTCCAATCTTGTGCGGCGAGGAAGTCGACGAGCTCGCGGGCCGAACGAAGGTCCTTGAGCTCCTCCATCAGCCGCGCAAGCACCGCGCCAAGCATACTGGCGAGCGCCTTTTCGAGTTGCTCGCCGTGCCACTTTCGCCAAGCGCGCAGAAGGCGCGCGTCGTCGGCGAGCTTTTTGTCTTTCTCGGATTTGCGTCTCACGTCGCACCTCCGTTCATGGTCAGCCTCAGCCCTTGATGGTCTTTCTTTCGTGCGAGCAACGCCTGCTCGGCGGGGAAGAGCCGAAGGGAAGGGCGCGTTGGCGGGCAATCTCTTTGTCCCCGGCCATTGGGAGGGGCGCACAGCGACGGGCGGCCGCGGCATTCTGACAATGTCGAATTCGCGTTTGGTATCAGGGGTGCAAAATGAAGTGGGTTTGTCAGAAACAGCCTTGCATTGACGAGCGGGCCAAATGACTTGCGGGCGATGTGCGGGGGGTGCCTAATGAGCGCAATTGTGCCGACCGAATCCGGAGGACCACATGCCCGCGCAAACCCGTCTGTTTCTTTGCCTCAAGGATAATTTCGGCGTCCTCCTGCACGATCCCAAGAGCGGTGCGACCGCGGCAATCGATGCGCCCGAGGCGGCGCCGATCGAGGCCGCGCTGAAGGCAACCGGCTGGCGGCTCAGCGACATCCTCGTCACCCATCACCACGCGGATCACACCGGCGGCATCGCCGAGCTCAAGCAGCGCCATCGCTGCCGCGTCGTCGCCCCCCACGGCGAGGCGGCAAGCATTCCATTGGTCGATGCGACCGTGCGCGAGAACGACGAGGTTCAAGTCGGTTCACTGCGGGGGCGCGTGCTCGAGACTCCGGGGCACACCGCGGGCCATATCAGCTATGTCTTTCCCGACGACAAGCTCGCCTTCGTCGGCGATACGCTGTTCTCGATCGGCTGCGGGCGCGTCATCGAGGGCACGCCGGAGATGATGTGGCAATCGCTGCTCAAGCTGCGCGCGTTGCCGGACGACACGCGCATCTATTGCGGCCACGAATATACCAAGGCCAATGTCGCCTTCGCCAAAACGGTCGAACCCGACAATGCCGCGCTGCGCGCGCGCGCGACCGAGGTCGAGAAACTTCTCGCCGCGCGGGAGCCGACCATCCCGTCGACCATGGGTGCGGAAAAGGCGGCAAACCCGTTTCTGCGCGCGGACGTGCCGGAGGTGGCGAAATCGGTCGGGCTTGCGGGCAGCCCGGCGTGGAAGGTGTTCGCGGAAATCCGCGAGCGCAAGAACAGATCCTGACGCGCACCGCGATGTCATCGTATCGTCGTGCGCACGCTTGCCCCTGGCGACGGCCCGACACGTTGGAGTTGCAGCGTTCCCTGTAAATAACAGGCCGGAAACAGGCAAACCGAGCCGGCGATCGTTTCCTGCAGCCGCAGGTTGGTGCTTCTCGAAACCCAAGGGATCATCAGAATCGTCTCTAGAACACGCCCTCAATGAGCGAGGCTGCGCACGGTCTAGCACAGATACGATACGTAGTCAGTAGTGTAGTTGAGACGTAGTCGACCGCGACGCGGTCAGGCGCGGCTTAGTGGCGGGGAGCGAAACTCTGCATGTGGGCCCTGTCGGCTTCAGGTAGCGCCGCGGCCCACCGCGCCTCGTCGCCTGCTTCCGGGAGCACATGACCGAACTCGACCATCTGCCGCGGCACGAGATCGGTGATGTAGACCCAGACGTTCCTCTTCGGCAGCTTCGACGCTTCCGCGACCGCCGCCGTTATCTGCGCGATGAGCGCGTCCTTACGCTCGGCCGAGCGGCCGCCGCGGATCTGTCCGTTCACAAAAACCTGATGGCCCTTCAGTGGGCTCCCGCCGACGAAGTAGCGATCTGGTGCGACCTCCGTGAAAATGACCTGCGCAAAATAGGTCGGAGCGCCCGTTGTCTCGCTGTGGATGCGCGTGATTTCGGAGGCAATCTTTGCTCGCTTGGGGGCGTCCAGGGTTCCTTCAACGCAAGTGACGGTGTAGGTCGGCATGGCGGGTTCCTCCCAAAGCGGCAGCGACGGTCAGCTGCCTGACCGCGTGACGCGTACCAGTGCCTTGCCGAAGTTGCGGCCTTCCAGCATGCCGATGAACGCGGCCGGCGCATTCTCAAAGCCGTCGGTGATGTCCTCGCGATAGCGGATGCGGCCATCGGCGACCGCGGCGCCGACCGTGCGCAGGAACGCCGCGAAGTGCTCGGCGGCGAATTCGTAGTTGATGTAGCCGCGCAGCGTGAGACTTTTGCTCAGCACCTCACGCATGGTGGCGGGAAGGAGATTTGGTCCGGGCGCGGGGCCCGTCGCGTTATATTGGGCGATCAACCCGCACACCGGCACGCGCGCAAACGTGTTGAGCAAAGGCAGCACGGCTTGCCACACGGCGCCACCGACGTTTTCAAAATAAACATCGATCCCGTTCGGGCAGGCAGCTGCGAGCTTTTCGGCAAAGTCGGATGCACGATGATCGACAGCGGCATCGAAGCGAAATTCTTCGACGACAGAGCGGCATTTTTCGGAGCCACCGGCGATGCCGACCGCTTTCGCGCCAGAGAGCTTGGCGAGCTGCCCAACCAATGAGCCCACGGGGCCACTTGCGGCCGCCACAACGACGGTTTCGCCCGGCTTCGGCTTACCGATCAGGTTGAGACCCGCATAGGCGGTAAAACCGGGCATACCGAGCACGCCGAGTCCCGTGGTGACCGGCGCCACGGCGGGGTTGAGCTTACGCAAGGCGGCGCCCGCCGAGGCCGCGTGCGTGCGCCAGCCGGTGTGCGCCAACACGACGTCGCCCACGGCGTAACCGGCTTGGTCGGACGCGATCACCTCGCACACGCTTTCAGCGGTCATCACCTCGCCCAGGCCGACCGGCTTCGCGTATGACTTGCGATCGTCCATGCGGCCGCGCATGTAAGGATCGAGCGACAGGTAGAGCACGCGCAGCAATAGGCCGCCCGGCGGCAGCTCGGGCATCGGCACTTCCTGCAGGCGGAAGTTCTCGCGGGTCGGCAGCCCTTTGGGCCGGGACGCAAGCACGATCTGCTTGACCGCGGGTTCACTCATCGTCTTCTCCCGACAACGCGATTGGCGACCGCACCATCACGCGCGCGCGACGACATTGGCGCGCTGCGCCTCGCCTTGGCCAAAGGAGATGTTCTCACCGGGAACCTCGTAGAGCGTGATCAACATGTCGTCCGGCGACACGTCAGCAGTCGCGGCGACGCGCGTGTTGATGTCTTTCAAAAGTGCAAGCCGCGTCTCCTTCGGCCGTCCCTGGATGAAACCGATATCGAGAATAATCAAATCGTCGGTGTAATGCATCCCGACGAACGAAGGCGTATGCAGAAACCGGTTCTTCGGCAATTCGAAGATCAGTTGGTAGAAATCTTCGGGCGGCACGCGAAGCGTATTCATCAAGGCGGCTTGGACGGCGCCGGATACCTTGGCGATCCGGGCCTCGTCGTAACGGCCTTCGACAACGTGGATTTTGGCGAGCGGCATGGCAGGGACTCCTTCTTCTCTTCCGCGTTTCAGTGCAGCGCTTCGATGGCCAGCGCGATGCCCTGACCGCCGCCGATGCAAAGCGTGACGAGGCCGCGCGTGAGACCGTCGCGGCGCATCGAGTGGATCAGCTTGGTTGTCAGCACCGCACCGGTGGCGCCGATCGGATGACCATGGGCCACGGCGCCGCCTTCGACGTTGACGACGTCCTCGGGCAGCGCGAGCTCGCGCGCGACAACGATGGCGACGGCGGCGAAGGCTTCATTGATCTCGGCGCGCTCGATGGAACGAATATCCCAGCCGGCGCGCTGCAAGGCTTGCTTGACCGCAGGCACGGGTCCCAATCCGAACATGCCCGGTTCGACCGCAGCGATGCCGTAAGAGACTAGGCGCGCTACCGGGGCAAGACCGTGTTTGTCGGCCCACGCGCCATCGGCGAGCACCAAGGCCGAAGCGGCATCGTTCAGTCCGGGGGCGTTGCCGGCGGTGATTGTGCCGTTTGGACGGAATGCCGGCTTGAGCCGCGCCAGTGTTTCGAGCGTCGTGTCGGGCCGGTTGTGCTCGTCCTTGTCGAAATGCGTCGGTCCCTTTTTGCCGGGTACTTCCACTGGCACGATCTGCGATTTGAAACGCCCGTCGGCCTGCGCGGCGGCGAAGCGCTGCTGCGATCGCAAGGCCCAACGGTCCTGCGCCTCGCGAGTGACCTGGTATTTCTCGACCAGATCCTCGGTGTGCCAGCCGGAGTGCGCGTCGGAGAAGGCGTCGTTCAATCCGTCGCGCAACACGCTGTCATAGAGCGCGCCATCGCCCATGCGGTAGCCCCAGCGGCTGCGCGCGATGAGATAAGGCGCCTGGTCCATGTTCTCCATGCCCCCCGCCACCGCGACGTTGATGTTGCCGAGGGAGATCTCCTGCGCCGCCGAGACGATGGCTTGCGCTCCCGAGCCGCAAACTCGATTGACCGTGAGCGCCGGAATCGTCACCGGCAGCCCGGCATGGACGGCCGCTTGCCGGGCGGGATTCATCTTGGTGCCGGCCTGCACGACGTTGCCCATGACGACCGTTTCCGCGTCTTCCGGGCGGATTCCCGCGCGCGCGACCGCCGCGCCGATCGCCACAGCGCCGAGACTGGGAGCCGGCACGTCCTTGAGGCCGCCGCCAAAGGTGCCGATCGCGGTGCGAACCGGTTCTGCGAACACAACTGACCGCTGCGATGTCATGGCAAAACCTCCCGTATTACGTTCGATGCGCTTCTGCATCGGCTTGACATATGAGTGTATACACACCTATTATGCGGCACAATACGTGCGCACTACGTGTATAGTCACTTTCCTGTGAGCTGACCTGCGGGGCTGCCGGGCCGGAAGAAGCGGGGATAACTAGATGAAAGCAAAGACACGCAATGAATTGATCGCGCAATGCGCGTGTTTCGACCTGCGCAAGGCAACGCGCGCGCTCTCGCGCATGTACGACGACTTCCTGCGGGATGAAGGGCTCAACATCACGCAGTTCTCGCTGCTTCGCCTGATCCGCACGGAGAAAGAGCTGTCGATTTCGACGCTCGGTCGGTACATGGTCATGGACCGGACCAGTATTACCCGCGCGCTTGCCCCCTTGGAGCGGGACGGACTGATCGACAGTCGGCCCGGCGCTGACAAGCGGATTCGTATCGTTTCCGTCACGAACAAGGGCCGCAAGCTCGTCGAGAAAGCCGAACCGAGGTGGCGCCAAGCACAGGAGGCGCTGATCGAGACCATCGGCGAAGACCGTTGGCGTGCGATGTGCACGCTGTTGCGGGACACCACCCGTATGGTGCGGCACCGGACGGTCACGGCGGACTAATCACAATCCGCCGATTGGCCGACCGTCGCTGCGCGCAAGACGCCGACCGGCCTGCGCACGACCCGATTTTCGATCCTCGCGAAGCTCAAGTCCGTTGAAAGCAACGGGGCCTGGTCGGCGGGTCAGGCGAATTTGGCGTCGCGATCAATTCGCAGCTGCTTGCGCGAGCTTGCTCCACTCGTCGGCCGGCACGCGCACGATCAATTTATATCCGCCGCCGCCGGGCTGGAACACCGACGCCTCGCCTTCGCGCACTTCGAACCAGTCCTTGCCGAAGGCATCGAGAATATTGGGCTTGTGGGTGATGAGCACGATATTGGTGCCGGCGGGCGGCACCGTCGCCGCGAGCTTGCGCAGCGCCTGGGCGCGCCGATTGTTCTCGATCGGCGTCACCACCAACCCGCCCTCGGCGAGGTCGACCGTAGAGGTCACCTCGCCCAGGCCCATCAGCGTGCCGGTTTCGACCGCGCGATTGAACTCGCTGCTCTGAATCTGGCCGACGGGGATCCTGAGCTTTCGGAACGCCTCGCCGATCTCCTTGGCTTTCGCACGGCCCGCGTCGTTGAGCTGGCGCTGCTGGGCGACGTTCTTGGGATTGAGCGGATCGGTGTCGGCCTGGTCCTGATGGGTGGCACCATGGCGGAAGACGATCACGTATCCGCCCTGGCGCAGGGCATTGACCCAGTCCGCTTGTGCGCGCGCGCTTTGCTCCGTCGGCGAGAGAAGCCACAACGTCGCCGCCACGGCCGCCACTGCAAACCGGGCAAAATACGTCACCATCTGTCGCCTCCAGTTGTCCAACGTGCGGCCGAAGCGGCGGCCGGCGCCTCGCTCGGAACGCGAGCACAGCGTAGAATTGTTACTCCCGGAAGACAATCTGCGCATGTTCGATGAAGAAGCCACGATGCCCTCCGCCGCCGAGCTGATCCGCCTGCTCGACCTCAAGCCGCATCCCGAAGGCGGACATTTCCGCGAGACGTTCCGCGACCTCCGTAAGGTGGACGGCGCACGCGCGGCGTCGACTGTGGCCTATTTTCTGCTCGCGCGCGGCGAGCGCTCGCACTGGCACAAAGTCGACGCGGTCGAAGCGTGGCTTTACCATGCGGGGGCACCGCTCAAGCTCGAGATCGCGGCGGACGCGAAGGGACCGGTCGCGTGCGTGACGCTAGGAGCCGATCTCCTCGCCGGCGAGCGCCCGCAGGCGATCGTGCCGGCTCACGCCTGGCAGGCGGCGCAAAGTTTGGGCGAGTGGACGCTGGTGACCTGCACGGTGGCGCCCGGATTCGATTTCAAAGGCTTCGAGCTTGCGCCGAAGGACTGGGCGCCGTCGGCCCTCAAATGAGATACTGGCCACCGTTCGCCGTCAGCGTCGCGCCGGTGATAAAGCCGGAATCGTCGGACGCGAGGAAGACGACGCAACGGGCGATCTCCTCAGGCTCGCCCAGCCGGCCGAGCGGGATGTGCGGCAGGATGCTTTTCTCGAGCACGTCCTGGGGCACTGCCTTGACCATCTCGGTGGCGATATAGCCGGGGCACACTGCGTTGACGGTGATCCCGCTCTTGGCGCTTTCCTGCGCCAGCGCCTTGGTGAAGCCGAGCTCGCCGGCCTTGGCGGCGGAGTAATTCGCCTGGCCGATTTGTCCCTTCTGGCCGTTGATCGAGGAAATGTTGATGATGCGGCCGAACTTGCGGCTGCGCATGCCCTCGATCACCGGCCGGCACATGTTGAACAGCGAATTCAAATTGGTATTGATCACCGCGCCCCATTGCTCCGCCGTCATGCGGTGAAACATGGTATCGCGGGTGATGCCGGCATTGTTGACCAGCACCTCGACCGGACCGAGATCGGCCTCGACCTGCTTGAGGCCGGCGGCGCAGGAGTCGTATGCGGAGACATCCCACTTGTAGACCGGAATGCCGGTGGCGGCCTTGAACTTCTGCGCCGCCGTGTCATTGCCGCCGTAGTTCGCCGCGACCTTGTAGCCCGCGCCCTTGAGGGCCTTCGATATCGCTTCGCCGATTCCGCGCGTTCCGCCCGTCACCACCGCGACGCGTGACATATCCGCTCCTCCCTGCGACGGACCGTCTCGTTATGTCGGCGGCAGACCAGAGGTCCCGACGTCATCCGCCTCCGTCTTGCGTCGTCTCACCTTTCGACGCACATCGCAATGCCCATGCCGCCGCCGATGCAAAGCGTGGCCAGGCCCTTCTTCGCATTGCGCTTCTGCATCTCGTAGAGCAGCGTGACCAGCACGCGCCCGCCCGAGGCGCCGATCGGATGGCCGAGCGCGATCGCCCCGCCGTTGACGTTGACCTTTGAGGTATCCCAGCCGAGATCCTTGTTGACGGCGCAGGCCTGCGCGGCAAACGCCTCGTTCGCTTCGATCAGATCGAGATCGCCGATAGTCCAGCCGGCCTTCTTGAGCGCGGCGCGCGACGCCGGGATCGGTCCGGTGCCCATGATCGCCGGATCAACGCCCGCATGCGCCCACGACACGATGCGCGCGAGCGGTTTCTTGCCGCGCTTGGCCGCCTCGCTCGCCTTCATCAGCACCACCGCCGCGGCGCCGTCATTGATGCCCGACGCATTCGCGGCGGTCACGGTACCATCCTTGGCGAAGGCTGGTCGCAGCTTGGCGATCGCGTCGAGCGTGGTGCCGTGCTTGGGATGCTCGTCGCTATCGACAACGATATCGCCCTTGCGCGTCTTCACCGTCACCGGCGCGATCTCCTCCTTGAACTTTCCCGCCTTCTGCGCCGCCTCGGCCTTGTTCTGCGACGCCACCGCGAACTCATCCTGCTGCGCGCGGGTGATCTGCCACTGGCGGGCGACGTTCTCGGCGGTGTTGCCCATGTGATAGCCGTTGAAGGCATCCCACAAGCCGTCCTTGATCATGGTATCGACCATCTCGAAGTTGCCCATTTTCACGCCGCCGCGCAGATGGGCGCAGTGCGGCGCCTGACTCATGGATTCCTGGCCTCCCGCCACCACGATCTCGGAGTCGCCATTGAGGATGGCCTGGTAGCCGAGCGCGACCGCGCGCAGCCCCGAACCGCAGAGCTGGTTGACGCCCCAGGCCGGACTCTCAACCGGAATGCCGGCGGCGATCGAAGCCTGGCGCGCGGGGTTCTGGCCCTGGCCCGCGGTCAGGATCTGACCCAAAATGACCTCGGAGACCTGCGCGCCATCCACGTCGGCACGCTTGAGCGTCTCCTGGATCGCGACCTTCCCCAACTCATGGGCCGCAAGGCTCGCAAATGCCCCATTGAAGGCGCCGACCGGCGTGCGGGCCGCAGCGACGATGACAATATCGTCCTTCATGTCGTAACTCCCTTTGGTACTCGGCTGGATGGCGTCGGAAACTCGCCTGGCTATCGGGCAGGCCCGCATGCGGCGGCAGTCCGCCGGCTCCGGCC
>Ga0306921_10004192_pt1 | contig 14754 bp, 17 predicted proteins | sample sta12Cox44000080_FD_203760 | JGI IMG/M metagenome (GOLD analysis project Ga0306921, IMG submission 203760) | Lab enrichment of tropical soil microbial communities from Luquillo Experimental Forest, Puerto Rico - statoxic.12C.oxic.44.000.080 (v2)... | ecosystem: Environmental > Terrestrial >...
GCCCGCCAAGTCGTCGCCCCCGCGAAAGCGGGGCCCAGAGCAAGCGACTGAAATCCCGAGATTCTCGTGTGCGCGGGAATAAAGGATGTGCGGTGCCGGTTCATCTCGACAATTCCCTCGCGGGGGGTGACGATACGGGTTCAAGGTTGTCCTTTGGCGACGTCCATCAGCAAGCGCTCGGTCTTGGCGTCCTCGATCCGGCTCACGAGCTTGCCGGCTTCGTCATTGTCGCGGATCGTCTTGGTCAGCGTTATGCAGGACTGAATCAGCATAACGACGCCCATCGCGAAATAGCCCTTCATCGGCAGGTCGAGCGGCATTAGGACGATGCCACCGACGACCATCGCAAGTGCGGCCGCAAATGAGACATAGGTGAAGACGATCCACGAATGACTGTGGTGAAGAACCGGGTTGTTCATCGTAATGCTCCTGTGGTTAAGCGTATCGAAACAAGATCAGGCGTCGGACGCCGGCTTGCCGCTGCCGGCGCGTTCCCTCAGCCGGGAGAGGACGTCAGCTGCGTTGGGCCTCAGGCGCGGACCGAAACCCTCGGCCGAGAGCTTCTCGGCGACGGAGATCGGACCGGTCGCGGCATCGAGCGCGTCGAACGCCTCCTCGACCGCATCTGCCTCGAACTGATGCTCGCGCAGGCGAGCGAGCGTCGCCTCAGCTTCCGCGAGCGTGCCGGCGAAAATCGGGGCACCCTCGATGCGGCCTCGGCGTGCGACCCGGACCGCCTCCGCCGCTCGGGCGATCCGCCGGCCGCGTTCGAGCTGCGAGAAGCGCATTTGCTGCTGCAAGACATGGCTTTTGAGTTTGGCGATTTCGGCCGCGAATAGAGCGCGCGCCGTCAGGGACGCGTCGCGTTCGCCCTCGAGGGTCGCGATGGCCTCTGCCGCTTCCGTGGCGAGGTCGTCGCGACCCGCCTCGATCGCGGCAACGGCTCGCGTTTCGAGGTCCTCGATCCGAGATCGGGTCGCATCCAGCCGTTGGCCCTCCTGACTCTCTTGCGCGATGGCGACCGCCAATGCCTTCTTGGCTCTGTCGAGTGCCCCAGTGGCATCGCGCATCTGTTGGTCGAGGATTAACAGGGCGTTCTGATCGGCGACCCCCTCAGCGATAGCGAAGGTTCGTCCTCTGACGAGTGTGACTAGGGTCTTGAGCATCCTTGCCTCCGACATGAACACCGTTCAAGATACTTATATGGCACAGTTGTGAACGCCGTTCAAGAGAAATTTGAACGATGTTCAAAGAGGATAATCGTGAGACACACCGACCGGCATACCGCGTTGCGGGAGCAGCTGATCGATGCTGCTGAATTCACGATCGCCGAAAAAGGGCTCACAGCCCTGAAGGCTCGCGATCTCGCGCAAGAGGTTGGCTGCGCGGTCGGAACCATCTATAACGTCTTCGAGCATCTCGATGAGCTCGTCCTGTGCGTCGGATTGCGGACGTTGGCGATGCTCGAAGCGGCTCTCGGGGCGGCCCCGCCATTAGGAGGGCGTCACTTGACCGAAACGGCCGCGGACGATCTGGTGCGGCTCGCTCTCGCCTATCTCGAATTTGCCGCCAAGCACACGGTGCGCTGGCGGGCGCTCTTCGAGCACCGCATGAGCGAGGCGCGCTCATTACCGGAGTGGTTTGCCGAGCAGCAGCTCCGGCTATTCGACCAGGTCGAGCGGCCGTTGGCGGCGCTGCTGCCCGACCTTGACCAGGACGCGCGCCGGGTCCTCGCGCGCACCGTGTTTTCGGCCGTGCACGGCATCGTGGCACTTGGGCTCGAGGAAAAGCTCGTCTCACTGCCGTTGCCGGATCTCGCCAGTCAGCTCGCCGCGACCGTGCGTGCGATTGCGTCAGGCCGGGACGAGCTTCGCGCGATTGACTCGCGCGATAGGCGGGCGGATCCGCGCCAGAACTGATGGAGGGTGTTCCCATGGCCATCGAGATTCGGCAGGTCAATCCGCACTTCGCTGCCGAAATCGGCGGCATCGACGTTAGCAAGGGCGTCGATCGGCCCACAATAGACGCGATCTCAGAGGCGATCGACCGCTACGCCGTGTTGGTGGTTCACGACCAGCACCTCGATGACACGCAATTGCGGGACTTCGCGAGTAATTTCGGCGCGCTCGAAATCGGCCGGGCGGCCGCCCGCGGTGGCCGGCGCCGCCTCGCGCATCGCGAGATCGGCGATATCTCGAACCTCGATGAGGACGGGCGGCTGCGCCAGCGCGACGACCAGCGGCGCCTCGATAGCCTGGGCAATCGCCTGTGGCACACCGATGCTTCTTACATGCCGGTACCGGTCGTGCTGGGCATGCTCCATGCTGTCGCTGTGCCGCCACGAAGCGCGCTGGGCGGCGGCGAGACCGAATTCGCCGATATGCGCGCGGCCTATGACGCCTTGCCCGAGGCGATGGAGGCAGCAATCGACCGGCTCGTCGCCGAGCACGACGTCTTCTGGTCGCGCGGGCAGATCGGCTTTACCGAATTTCCTCCCGGCGAGCGCGAGATGTATCCCCCGTCTCGGCAGCGGCTGGTACGCCGTCATCCGAGCTCGCGGCGCAAGACGCTCTACTTGTCGGCGCACGCCTCGCACATAGTCGGATGGCCGGTTCCCGAGGGACGTCTGCTGCTCTTTGACCTCAACACGCACGCCACCCGCCCGGAATTCGTCTACAGCCATAAATGGCGGGTCGGCGACCTGGTGATCTGGGACAACCGCTGCACGATGCATCGCGGGCGGCCGCACGACGATTCCTACCCCCGTGACCTGCGCCGCGCGACGACGCTGGATGTCGGTTCCACGCTCAACGAAGCCGCTTGACTTCGCGGCGCCAGATTGGGTCGTCGCTCTGCTGCTCGCAATGATGCTAGTCTAATGTCATTGCGAGTGAGGCGAAGCAATCCGGTAGATCAGCTCGGTAGGGGGCCGACGAGCGCACCGTAGACCAGCGGGCGTAGAAGGTGCCTGTAATAGAGCCGCCGCTCGGGTGCCATCATCATCGCCACGACAACGAGCCGCTCGACCGGGTCGATCCAGAAAGAAGTGCCGAGGACACCGCCCCAGAAATATTCGCCGACCGAACCCGGCAACGGGCAGCGACCGGCGTCCGTGCGCACCGCAAAGCCGAGGCCGAAGCCGTACCCCATCTCGGGCACTGGCGCCAGCGCGCCAAACCGCGGGCGGGCAGTCTCGCCGTAATTGCAATCGGGCGGTAGATGATCTGACGCCATCAATGCCACGGTCTTCGGCGCCAGGATCCGGGTCCCGTCGAGCTCGCCGCCATTCAACAGCATCTGGCAGAACCGGACGTAGTCGGCTGCTGTCGATACCGCGCCGCCGCCGCCGGATGCCCACCGACCCGGATTGGTGACATTGCGCATCGGCGGCCGCGCTCCGGTCGCCGGATCGGTCTGCGCCTCCGCGACCCGCGCCGCACGATCGCCGGGCGCCGCAAACCCGGTATCGCGGAGACCGAGCGGCCGGCAGATCCGCGCATCGATAAAATCCGCCAGATCCTGACCGGACACGACCTCGACCACCCGCCCGAGCACGTCGGTCGACATGCTGTATTCCCAGGTAGTTCCCGGCTCGAACATCAGCGGGAGCGAGGCGAGCTTGGCCGCCATCTCGGCGCTGGTCTGGTCCTCGGTCATCGGCTGAGCGTCGCGCCAGATCATCTGTACGGCTGAGTCGCCGAACGCTGCATAGGTCAGCCCGGAAGTGTGACGCAACAGGTCCTGTACGGTCATCACCCGCTTCGCCGGGACGCGATCGGGGCCGACCGTGCGATCGGCAAATTCCGACAGATACTCGGCAACCGGGGCGGCAATCTGCAGCTTGCCTTCCTCCGCAAGGATCATTGCCGCGACCGAAGTCAAGGGCTTGGTCATCGAGGCGATCCGGAAGATCGCGTCGAGCTCCATCGGCGCCTTGGCCTCGCGGTCGCGCCAGCCGAAGGTCTCGGCATAGGCAATATGGCCGCCACGGGCGATCAATACGACCGCCCCGGGGATCAAGTTGCGCTCGACATCCTGCCTGAATGTCGCCGAGAGGCGGGCAAGACGCTTTGCCGACAGCCCGACTTCCTTCGGACGATCGGCCTTTGGCAGTCCAAGACCGGTCATGTCAGTTCGCGAACGCCGGTTCGGCGACCTTGGCCTTCTGGAACTCGGGCAGGACCTCCTTCCCGAACCACTCCAGCTGCTCTAGACAGACCGATTTGGGGACGCCGACCGAGAGGCTCACCGACACCCGCTCGAGGCCGGGGTAGCGCCTTTCGAGGGCCTTCAGGTGCTCGATCACCTGCTCGGGCGACCCGCACAAGACGCCGCCATTGGCGATCGCGTCTTCGATCCGCGGCAATTTGGCATAGGGTGCGCGCTTGGGGTCGCGCATAATCTCGATCTGCTCGTCGCTCAACGCCCGCACGAGCCGCAGCTCGCCAAACATCTTCATGTTCTCTTCGTAGTATTTCCCGGCTTCGCGAATGCCCTGCTCGCGGTTCTTGGCAAGGTAGAAGTGGAAGCCGAAGCAGAGCCGCTCGCCCATTTCCAGTTGCTGGCCGATCCGGGCATGCGCCTCTTGCCAGGCGAGGACCACCCGGTGCATCGCACCGCCTTCGGCAGAACCACCGCCGATCAGCCCTCTGATTCCGTGCTTGGCCATGAAATCCATCGCGCGCGCGGTGCCGCCCTGGATCGGCTGCCAGCATTCGACTGGCAGCCGCAGCGGGCGGGGAACGACGGTTAGCTCCTTTAGGTCATAGCCGCGATAGGGAACCTCCGGGGGTAAGGTGTAATGCTTGCCACGGTGCAAGAACGACTCGTTGTTGAACGCCTTGAAGATGATGTCGACCTGTTCCTCGAAGAGCTCGCGGTTGGCCGGCTGATCGAGCAGCGGCGAGCCGAAGGTTTCGACCTCGCGGGTGTGATAGCCCCGCCCGACGCCGAAGATGACCCGGCCGCCGGTCAGGATGTCGGCGGTGGCATAATCCTCGACAAGGCGCAGCGGATGCCACATCGGGGTGATATTGAAACCGCAGCCGATCTTGATGTTCCGAGTCAAATGGGCGAGGTGCAGCGCTGCCATCAGGACATTGGGGATGCACTCGTAACCTTCGTGCTGAAAATGATGCTCGGCCATCCAGAAGGCGTTGTAGCCCAGCCGATCCATCAGCTTCGCCATACCTTCTGCCTTGTCGAAGACCGTCGCCAAGTCTTCGTTGGGAAACCGGCGGTCGTTCACTGCGGTGCCGCCATAGCCGGCATTCTCCATGTCGATGTGCCCGGCAAACAGACTGTCGAATTTGGTAATCATGGCATCGCCTCCGCAGCGGAATCGCCGATCGATCCTTAACCCCATTCTAGGCTCGGTTTCCCGGCTGACAACCCGCGATTCCGCAGCGCCTGTGCGCCGGACGCACTACGCTTCTTGCAAGCCGGCCTTGCGAACCCCTTCCATCCAAATGGCAACGATTTCTGGCGGGGTGCACGGAGGCGTCGAGGCTCTGGGTGGGCTTGTGAGACGTCCGCTCGATCTCGGACTGGCGCAGCCTGGGTTCGATCGCACCGACGACGCTGCCAGCGATTTGATCCTGCAATTCGAAGATGTCCTCGAGTGCCCCCCGTCGAACCGGGAGGCGCAGATATGCGCGCCGGTCGTCGTGTCGATCACCTGGCCGATGATTCCGTTGCGCACGCTGCCAAAGCTCGAATTGCACGATGTCGAACCGCCACGGCAGCCGCGAGATCGCAGCAATGATCTCCTCGACGATGCCGTGAGCAAAATACTCCTGCTCCGGGTCGCCACTCAGATTCTGAAGCGGCAATACCATCAATGACGGCTTGTCGGGGAGAGTCTATGGCGGTTTCAGTGAGGCGGCAAACCGCGGGGGCGTTGCGTAGCCGCCCTGTAGCCGCGCCCGCCTTGCCGGCCGCGGCGCGCGCGCCTACGTTTGCTCGCTTGCCGTTCTCGGGACCCTCGCCATGCGAAAACACCTGGCGATCGCCGCGATCGTAGCCGTGCTTGCCGTACCTGACATGCGGGCGGCGGTAGCGGCTGGACCGCAAGCGGGTGAGGTGCTGGCCTTGTTCGGGCAGTGCTTTGTCGAGACCGCGGCCAGCGGGACCCGCTCAAACTGGGTGATGCGGTGCATGTGGGCGACACCGTCGATGTGGCGGCAGGGGCGAAGCTGAAACTACGAATGAACGACGGCTCGGTCATCGCCGTCGCTTCCGGCAGCCGCGTAACGATCGCCGAATACCGGGTTGGCGACGGCGGGGAGAGCCGCGACGCGACACTGTCGCTGGGCGAGGGTCTGCTGCGCGCGGTAGTGTCCCCACTCAGGGGCCCGCCGCATTTCGAGGTTGACACGGCGACCGGTGTTCCGGCTGTGCGCTCGACCGACTGGTTCATTGAAGCGAAGCCGGGGTCGACGCAAGTCGGGGTGCTCGATGGCCGCGTCAGTCTGAAGAGCGCCGCCACCGGGGAGGAGATCGTCATCCCCGCCCGCTGGGGGGCGCGCGTCGAAGCCGGCAGAGATCCGGTGCCCGGCAAGAGTGTGGACCGAGGCCGAATTCGCCGACTTCATCGGCCGCACGAACTTGCAATAAGGCATCCGCCGTGACCTTGCCGCGCGGCATACGCTCGGCCGGTCTGGCGCTGGTCAGCGCCTGTCTCGTGTTGCTGGTGTTCACCGCCTTTGCTGACAAACCGCTGAACCGCGGGCTTGAAACGGCTTCGCTCGACCTGCGGTTCCGGCTGCGCGGGGTTCGACCGCCGGGGCCGGAAGTCGCGGTGATCTTGGTCGACGACCGCAGCCTCGAAGCCCTCGGCCGGTGGCCGCTTTCGCGCACCCTCTTCGCCCAGGCACTCGCAATGCTCGACCATGGCGGGGCGAAAGTCGTCGCCTTCGATCTCCTGTTCACCGAGCCCGACGAGCCGGTTCCGGCCGATCTGCGCGAGGCGTCGCGGATTGCTGCCGAGGCGCTCACCGGCGAGCACAACCAGGCTCTTCGCGCCGCCCTGAAGCGACTCGCCGACAGCGACCGCGACGGCCGCTTCGCTGTGGCGATACGCGCTTCCGGCCATGTTTTGCTTCCGATAGGGCTGTCTTTTGTCGACACGCTGGGCGAGCCCGCCTGGCTCTCCCAATCGACATATGTGCGGTTTGAGAAGAGCTCACTGATGCCGGTGTTCCCGTTGCGCCCCACATCGGCGGTTCTGCCGATCGAGACCCTGGCGGTAGCGGCCGCTGGGCTCGGCCATGCCACGATCGCTTATGATCGTGATGGCGCGCCGCGCTACGATTACGCCGCACTGCCGTTCGAAGGTGACTTTCTGCCCTCGCTTTCGATACGCGCGGCGGCCGCCTATCCCGGCGTCGTATGGCCGGAGGTCGCGCTTGCGCCCGGCGCTGGCGTCCGCATCGACGATCTGATGGTGCCGACCGACAGGGCGATGCGGCTGCTGATCAATTATCGCGGACCGCGCGACACCTTTCCGAGCTTCTCCTTCGCCGATCTTCTGGCCGGCGGGTGACGGCCGACCAACTCGCCGGCCGCATCGTCCTGATCGGCGCCTCGTTCACGGCAGCAGCGACAGTTTCGCTCAGCCCTTCGGCAATACGCCGATGCCGGGTGTCGAGCGCATGGCCAACATCATCGACACAATCATCAATCGCCATTTCATCCGTGAACCGTCGGAAAATTGGAATATCGTCGTAGCGGCGGCAATCATGCTGGCTGCGGCACTGGCCGGAGCCGTGACAGAATTCCTACCGACGCGCTTTGCCGCACGCGCCGGGGCGGCGCCGATCGCGGCTTGGGCCATCGCCGCTCAGCTGGCTTTCGAGAAGAATGTGTGGTTGCCGTTCGTCGCACCAACGGCTGCACTGGCGACCGCCGCAGCGACAGTGTTGCTGCTCCGCTATTGGGTCGTCGATCGCGACGGCCGCCGCATCCGCAGGGCCTTCCGTCAGTATCTTGCGCCGGAGGTGGTAGCCCAGCTGGCGGCCCGTCCGGAGCGCTTGCAGCTGGGCGGAGAGTTGCGGCCGATGACGATCCTGTTCTGTGACATTCGCAACTTCACCACCCTCGCCGAAGGCACGGATCCTAGAACGCTGACGAGCTTTTTGAACAGTTTCCTGTCGCCGATGACCGAAATCATTACCGCCCAGAAGGGAACGATCGACAGATACCTCGGCGACGGCATCATGGCATTTTGGAACGCCCCGCTCGACGATCCCGACCACGCCAAGAACGCTGTGCGCGCCGCCCAGGCGGTGCGGCAGAAGCTTTTCGAGCTCAATCGCGACTGGGAAACCGAAGCCCATGCAGCCGGGAACGTCTTCCGGGCCGTGCGGATGGGCATCGGGGTCAACACCGGCGAATGCTGCGTCGGCAATTACGGCTCGCAGCAACATTTCAATTACTCACTGCTCGGCGACCCGGTCAACCTGGCTTCGCGGCTGGAGAGCCTCAGCAAGATCTACGGGATCGATCTCTGATCGGCGAGGAGACTGCTGCGCGTCTTGACGATAGGCAGTTAATCGAGATCGATCTCGTTGCGGTCAAAGGCAAGACCCGGGTCGTCCGGGTATATACGCTGTGTTCGGAGCAAATCGAGGAACAACAGATGGCTCGGCACTCAGCACTGTTGAACGCCTACCGCCGGCAGGATTGGGCCGGCGCCCGTGATGCGATCGCCGAGTGTCGGAAATATGACGCGCGCTCGGCTCGGCTCTATGATTTGTATGACCAACGCATCGGCTTTTTTGCGGCTAATCCGCCGGGTCCCGATTGGGACGGCGTGTTCGTGGCCAGCGAGAAATAGCGCCAAGGGAAGGGGAGCATGCACATCAGCCGGATCGCGCTCGCCGTTGCTGCCGCCTCGTCCCTACTGCTGCAGGCGACAGCCGCCGCCTACACGGCGGTCGGCGACAGGATATTCCCGGCAACACCCTGCTGCCTCAGGCGGGGCCAGGCGACACCCTCTATGTGACGCCGTCGACCGTGCCGGTGCCGGGCGGCGACGCCACCGATTTGACCGCTACTCTCGACAAGACGCTGACCGAGCGTTTCGGGATCGGGATCCAGAACGGCTACAACTGGATCGGTCGCAAAGATGCTTCGACATTGGTCGGCTGGCAGAATTTGCTGGCCTACGTCAAATACGAGGCGATTCTGGACCCGGAGCACGAGTTCCTGTTCTCCGTCGGCACCGCGCACGAATTCGGCAGCACCGGCACCCGCCGCGTCGGCGCGCCCGAGAACGGTGCCACCTTGGTGCCGACGACGTTCTTTGCAAAAGGGCTCGGCGATTTACCGATCGGATATTTCCGCCCGCTCGCCTTCCAAGGTTTCGCCACCTATCAACTTTCATCCGGGGCGCCGCGTCCCGATAATGTCTTGGCTGGGCTCGCCGTCGAATATTCGATCTCGTACCTTCAATCCAAGGTCAGAGCGTTCGATCTGCCCGATTTGATCCGCGGGTTGACGCCACTGGTCGAGACCCTTGTCGTGACGCCGACTCGCAACCGCGGCGACAGCACAACGGCCGTCGTTGTCGTTCCAGGGGCCACTTATCTGGGGGAAGGCTGGCAATTCGGGATCGAGGCGCGGGTGCCGGCGAACAGTGCCGCCGGCCACGGGGTCGGCATTCTCGCCCAGTTCAGCCTGTCGCTCGATTACTTCTTTCCCGACAGCATCGGCAGACCGTTATTCTCCGCACGATGAGATACAGGAGGCCGCGAGCCTCTGTTCGACCCGCTCTTTGTTCAAGATTTCCTCCCCGCGGGCGAGCGGTGGCCGGCCGAGACGCCAAATTCGCTCACAGATCAGCTTGCTCCCGCCTTTGCCGCTGTTCAAGCATCGTCGCGGGCCAGCTTGGGCAGGGATTGGGGAGAGGCGTCGGACTTAGGTCCCGGTATCGATTCGGTGCGCAATCCATTGATTGAGGCTCATGCCCGCGGCCTGAGCCTGCATCGCCGCCCGGCGGTGCATCTCCGGGCTCACGCGAAGTGGGATCTTACCGCTGCAAGGCCGGTCCGGCGGCTCACCCCGTTCCGCGCAAAAGGCGAGATAGTCATCGATGCTGTCGCGGAAAGCCTGCTCAACTTCGGCGAAGGTCGCCCCCTCGAAAGTGATCACGTCGCGAAGACCGGCGACCCGGCCCGCGAAAACACCATCATCGGCTTCGACCGTGCCGAAATAGCCCTTATAGTCAAGCGATCTACTCCCTCTCGGAGTTTATCCCGGCTGCGGCGAGGATATCCTGAACTGCGCGCACCACGCTCCGCCGCGTCTCGGGACCTGGGTGTGGTCGATGGAACACGGCCCGAACACCACCCAGCGCGACGCGGACCCGGCTCCCGGCGCCCTCGCTGATCTCCGCCCCGACACTCCGCAACAGCGCTTCGATCTCGCCCATCGAAGATCGGCGGGCGTCGGGTCTGAGAAGACCCGCGACAAGGTCCGTCGGTGCCGGCTGTTCATCAAGACATGATATCAGAATGGATATCGGTGAACCCCACATCAATAATGAGCCGACGACTGTTTCCGAAGTTACTCGCCGCGCGGGAATAAAGAAGGTAGCAGCGACGCGCCGTTAGCCGAGCCTGCCGAGAAGCGCTTTGCGTCCGCGCGCTCGCGATGTCGAAACCGCTCGTTGGACCGGCGGTAGACTGGTGCTATCGGCGGGTCTGGCTCATGTCTGTTCGCCCGCCGCCAGGCGCAAGCCCGACAGGTACAGCTCGCGGTCCTCGGGGTTGCGCAAAGGCAGATCGCTCGGCACGACCAGCGGGGTGATGGCGCGCAACCGGGCGATGATCGTGCGCGCCTCGTCGAGCCAACCCATATGGGCGTAGCAGGCAGCAAGCGCGCGGTACGAATTCGGAAAACCAGGATGATCTTGAATGGACATAAGCAGCTTTGCCACTGCCTCACCAAACCGACGTTTGAAGAGAAAAGCCATACCCATTACGCCGAGATGCGTACCCACGGGCTCGCGCGGGCTCAGGCGCAGGGCGGTCTCGACATGCTCGATCGCGAGATCGGGTTGACCGGCCCAGACCCTGAGCACGCCACTCCGATGCCAGCCGCGGGCGAAACCAGGGTCGAGGGTTAGCGCGCGGTCGACCGACCCAATCATGGCGTCGATGTCCTCACCGAAGTATGCCAGCACCTGGGCCGCATTGACGAGTGTACCTGGGTCGCTCTGCCCCACTTGCAACGCCTGGCGTGCCAGGGCGGTGGCTTCCCCATGACTGGTCTTCGGCGCTTCGGCCCAGCCGTCATTGACCAACCGCATATGGCAAATGGCAGCCCATGACAGTGCAGGACCGTAATGCCCATCGATCGCGATCGCCTGATCGAGCATGCCGAGAGACTCGAAGACCCGCTCCTTTGTTATTGGAAAGAATACGGCCAGCGCGCAAATAGAGGTCGTAGGCGGTCAGATCGGCGGTCTGCCGACTGGCAGAACGGGCGGTTTCGGCGGCTTGCAATGCCGGTTCGATGACTCCCGCGACGCTCGACGCAACTTTGTCCTAAAGGTCGAACACATCGTCCAATGAACCGTCGAAACGGTCGGCCCACAGATGCGCGCCGGTCACCGCGTCGATCAGCTGTCCGCTGATGCGCACCCGATTGCCGGCTTTGCGCACCGAGCCTTCGAGCACGTAACGGACGCCGAGCTCGCGGCCGACCTGCTTCACATCGATTGCTTGGCCTTTGTATGTAAAACTCGAATTGCGGGCGATAACGAAGAGCCAGCGGATTCGAGAGAGCGCGGTGATGATCTCCTCGGCCATGCCGTCGGCGAAGTATTCCTGCTCCGGGTCGCCACTCATATTGGCGAAGGGCAACACCGCGATCGGAGGCTTGTCGGGAAGTGGCGGCGCCTGTACCTACGGGCTACTGGGCGCTGCGGCGTCGCGAACGCGATACACACGCACCGGCCGGGCAAATGTTCTTGACCTGCTGCTCGCCGAGATCCTCGAACACAAAGGGCAGCCGGTCGCGCACCTGATCATGGACGGTATTGGAGACGAACACTCCACCGGGATCGGCCAGGGCTTCGATCCGTGCGGCGATGTTAACGCCGTCGCCATAGAGGTCGTCGCCCTCGACGATCACATCGCCGAGATTGATGCCGATGCGCAGTTCGATGCGGCTGTCCGCCACGACGCCCGCGCTGCGCTCGGGCATCGCCTGCTGCACCGCGACCGCGCAGCGCACCGCATCGACGACGCTGGCAAACTCCACCAGCATGCCGTCGCCGGTGGTCTTGACGATGCGGCCATGGTGCTCGGCGATCTTTGGATCGAGGAGCTCGGCGCGCAGCGCTTTGAGGCGTTCGAGCGTGCCTTCTTCGTCCGCCCCCATCAGCCGCGAATACCCCACCACGTCGGCGGCGAGAATCGCGGCGAGCCGGCGGGTCTGACTCATGTCTCCGGCAACCCGGCCTTGCGCAGACCTGTGAGCCAGATTGCCAGTAATGCTGGCGAGAATATCCGCGACCAGAAAGCGCTGTATCGGGCGATCGTAAGCCCGGGTTGAGCCTCAATCAGTTGGCTCAGCGTCGCGCGAGCATCGTCGACCCGATCGAGAAGGGCGCACGCGGCGGTCTTGCACGTGAGCGCTGCGCGATATCCGGGCTCTTCACGCAACGTCTGCTCCGCCCAATCCGCAGCCTGCTCGTATCTGCCTGCCGCCAAAATGGGCGATTGCTATCCCGACGGTGAACGTCCGGCGGAGGCGATCGAGCGGGCTCAACCGCATTGCGCGTTCGACGGGCCAGGCTGGTCGCGACTGCGGCACACAAAGCCGCGCGCCGCCCAGGCATGGGCGGAATTGGGATTCAGCATCAGCGCGCGGTCGATGGCTGCCGCCGCTACAGCGTGCTCCCCGGCAAAAATCGCCAGAGGGGTCGCAGCCGTCCACAAAGTGTCGGGGTCATCTTTGCCGATCTCCAGGGCCTGTCTGGCCAAAGCTACAGCCTCGGCAGCCTCCGTCTCCGAAACGGGGCTGCGGCCGTGCGATCGCTGGTGCACGCGAGACCAACCGATCGCCGCCTTGGCCGGGGCATAATTGGGATCGATCGCCAGCGCCCGCTTCAGCAACGCGATGGCCTCCCGCACGCTCTCGTCGGTGCGCGTGTCGCGCAGCGCGAGGGCGCGCAGAAAGAGATCATAGGCAACGAGGCTTTCGGTCGGCTTGCGGCTGGTGCGCTCGATCTCGGATTGGCGCAGCTTGGGTTCGGTCGCGCCGACGACCCCGCTCGCCACCTGGTCCTGAAGCTCGAAAATATCGTCGAGGGCGCCGTCGAAGCGGTCGGCCCAGAGATGTGTACCGGCTAGAGCATCGATCAGCTGGGCAGTGATCCGCACTTGCCCGCCTGCCTTGCGCACCGAGCCTTCCAACACATAACGAACGCCGAGCTCGCGGCTGACCTGCTTCACATCGACTGCCCGGCCCTTGTAGGTGAAGGTCGAATTGCGGGCGATGACGAAGAGCCAGCGGATGCGGCTGAGCGCCGTGATGATTTCCTCGACCATGCCGTCGGCGAATTATTCTTGCTCGGGGGTCGCCGCTCATATTGGCAAAGGGCAGCACCGCGATTGACGGCTTATCGGGAAGCGGCAACGTGGGAGGCTCGGCAGCCGGTCGCGAACGTGATCATGAACGGTATTGGAGACGAACACCCCGCCGGCATCTGCCAGGGCTTCGATCCGTGCCGCGATGTTGACGCCGTCGCCATAGAGGTCGTCGCCCTCGACGATCACGTCGCCGAGATTGATGCCGATGCGCAATTCGATGCCGTTGTCCGCTGCGAAACCAGCGTTCCGCTCGGGCATCCTCTGCTGTACCTCGACCGCGCAACGCACCGCATCGACGACGCTGGCGAATTCGACCAGCAGCCCATCGCCGGTGGTCTTGACGATGCGGCCATGGTGTTCGGCGATTTTTGGATCGAGGAACTCGCGGCGCACCGCTTTGAGGCGTTCGAGCGTGCCCTCCTCATCCGCCCCCATCAGCCGCGAAATACCCGGCCACATCGGCGGCGAGGATCGCGGCGAGACGGCGGGTCTGGGTCATTTCTCCTCGCCAGCGACGAGACGAACCCCCGATAGAAACAGTTCGCGCTGTTCCGGGTCCCGGAAAGAAACGATGCGCGGCAATATTATAGGCGTGATCGCTCGTAGGCGATCTATCATCTGGCGCGCTTCTTCCATTCGTCCGGTCAGCGCATAGGATGCGGCTAGGTACCGATGAACCTCCGGGTTTCGGGGCATGTTGGCAAGATCAGTCAGGAAATACGCAATTGCTTCGTCGTACCGGTGCGCGAAAAAGTGAGCCAGGCCAAACAGAGGGTGCTCGGTTACGTTCCTATGGCGCGGACTGAGCCGGATTGACGTGTTCCAATGCTCGACCGCGACGTCTGGTTGTCCGCCCCACATCCTCAGCCAGGCGCTGATCCCCCATCCGCGGGCGAAACTCGGATTTAACTCCAGTGCTCGTTCCACCAGCGAAATTGCCGGCAGAATGTCCTCCCCGAGCGACCCTGCATAAACGCAGCATTGGCTATCGCCCCCGCGTCGTCAGGGGACGCCTGCAGCGCTCGGTGAGCTAGCCCGCTTTTCTCATACCGGCTCTGATTTTCGGGCCGCAGCGGCGGGGCGGATAACGGAGGGGCTGAAAGAGCGGGGGTTGTGAGTTGAAATGATGAATTGCAACTTTTCCGAGTCCTCC
>Ga0306921_10004193_pt1 | contig 14754 bp, 14 predicted proteins | sample sta12Cox44000080_FD_203760 | JGI IMG/M metagenome (GOLD analysis project Ga0306921, IMG submission 203760) | Lab enrichment of tropical soil microbial communities from Luquillo Experimental Forest, Puerto Rico - statoxic.12C.oxic.44.000.080 (v2)... | ecosystem: Environmental > Terrestrial >...
AATCTTCATCAGCGCAATTATGGCTACCGACGGGGGCGAGATGTGCGGGGGCGCTAAATGGGCTCTCAGTGTAGGAGATTACAGCTACTCCCAAAGAGATTTGGGTGACGTGCGTCGATTCGGAGTCGAACACGTCTTTATAAGTGACGTCGCCAAGAACATAGCCATAAAGCCTGCCGGCGAACATATCGGCCACTTGGGGTCTTTGGAAACCACAAAACGCAAAGATACCTGTTTTTGGCGCGATAACTTGCGGCAAATGTTCTTCCGCCTCTTGGTGCAGCAAACCCCAAGGCTCTACGAGCCTGGTTGGCGAAGTTGCACATCTAACCAGGAAGCGCAACTCGCGCGTGCGGGTGTTGCCGCTATTGGCGAAAGTAGTCTGCATGCCAAGAAATTCCCCTACAGTCGGATTTGGATCTCTCGCCCCAACGGGAACAACATTTCCATGAACAAATGCGCGCTCGCTAACAACAAGGGTATCATGGGCAGTTATCCACTGTTTACGGGTATAATAAGCAGCAAATCCGGCCGCTATAGCGGCAGCTATAACGAAGAAAAACGTAATAATATCCAGCCAATGTTTGGGTTCGGGCTTGGGGCGGGATTGATTGCCTTCGGGGCGTCCCTGGGGATGATCGCCGCTCGACATCGGGGGCCTCTGTTCTTTGTGTTGGCCATAACAATATTTATTGGGGCATGGTGACGATGCTATTTACGGACCTAATCCAATGGTTTTTATCGGTCAATTTCATGTGAAATCTATCCGACCAAAAGGGCACCGCATGGACTCGCTTCGCGATCCTCAATTACCCGCACTATGTCGGCGATCGACCATAGTCTAGTCGTCACGCCTGCCGCCATCGCTGGAGTCACCCGCAAGCTCTGGTGAATGCGCACGAAATTGTAGTGCATGAAGTGGATCGCGACCGAGTGCGCGTGATTTTCGGCCTTTTTCGAGAATCCGTTGCGCAATCTTGTAAACCGCCTCATCGACATGCGCATAGTCAAATTCTGACGCTCGACGTAGCTCGTCGAGATGTGCTTCGGGTCCGGATCACCTGAGCAACAAAATGTCTTTGTCCCTTGGATTTGCGCTAGACTGTACCGGCCTGCCGGATGCGGCACCTCCCCATAAAGCTTGATGAGCTGGGCGTAATCAACATCGGCACCGAAGCCAGCTTCAACCGCCTCTAAGTATGCCCGGTGTCCGTCGCTTGTGACCTGAACGCGATTGGCGAGCCGTTTGGATAGATCGCAGACGAATTCAATCGCGGTTGCGCCGCTCCGGTCGCCGACACGCCACGACGGGATCAACTTCGTATCAGCATCGAGCGCAACCCACGTCCAGATGTCTCCAGCCTCGTCCGGCGCATTCTTCGCGAACGGGTTGCGCTGTTTCGCGTAACAGAATGCCCAAATCTCATCGAGTTGGAGCCGTTTACATGGCAGATCGCGGAACACGAGATCCTGATAGGCCGAGAACGCCACGCCCGCATCCTCCAACAGCTTGACGATCGTGTTCTTGCTCGCTCCAGTCATCCGAACAATCGCCCGAATGCTGTTGCCCTCGACCATCATTCCGAGGATCTGAGCGCGGCGTTCGTTGGTCAGGCGATTCATACTGACCATTATGCTTGAGTTGAGAGCCGGGATCAAGCCCTCATTATGCGATTGACTAAATTTATTCGTTTAGATAAATTTAGTCAATCAACTACGTGAGGCTAACGATGACAAAACCGGCGTTCGAAAATCCCTTCCGGCCCGGCGCTGGTCATATGCCCCCGTACCTCGCGGGCCGCACGGTGGAACAGGACGAAATGCGACATCTTCTCGACCAACGCGTGGTGATGTCGAATCTGGTTCTCACCGGCCTTCGCGGGGTTGGAAAGACCGTCCTGCTTGAAACGTTCAAACCTCTCGCCACGGCACACGGCTGGCTTTGGTGCGGTAACGATCTATCCGAGCAAGCAAGCATTAGCGAGGAAACAATGGCGATCCGCATCCTCGCCGACATTGCACTGATCACATCGGCAATGGTGGTAAAGGAGACCAGACAACTAGCACTAGGCTTTGCGAGAACAGAAAGAGTAATTCACGAGCCATTGAATTACGATGTTTTAATGGAGCACTTTCACCAAACACCCGGCCTTATTTCTGATAAACTCAAATCAACAATAGAGTTCGTATGGTCTGTTATGCCACAAGCGGCCATTTCTGGCATAATCTTCGCCTACGATGAGGCACAAACACTAGCAGACCACGTTCCTGACAAACAATTCCCGATGTCTTTATTACTTGATGTTTTCCAATCCCTGCAGCGGAAAAACATTCCGATTATGTTAGCCCTGTCTGGCCTACCGACCCTGCCCGCAAAATTGGTTGAGGCTAGAACTTATTCAGAAAGAATGTTCCACACGACGTTTCTGAAACCATTGGACGAAGTGGACGCCCGCTTGGCAATAACCGTTCCAATCAAAGACAGTGACTGTCCAATCAGTTTTTCGGAAACGGCGATTCAGGTAATTATGCGTGAATCCGCTGGCTATCCATTCTTCATTCAATATTTCTGTCGTGATGTATTTGATGTGTGGATAGCAAAAATCCAACAGGGAGAGGCCCTGTCGGTTCCCGTTTCTGACATTATCCGCAAACTGGATAATGACTTCTTCCACGGGAGATGGGCTAAAACAACAGATCGCCAGCGGGAGTTGTTGCAGGTGGTCTCTATGCTAGAAAATGCAGATCTTGAATTCACGGTGCAGGAAGTCGTTGCGTCGTCTCAAGACACACTAAAGAAGGCATTCACCCCAAGCCATGTCAGCCAGATGCTTTCCGCTCTCGCGCAAGCCGGACTAGTTTACAAGAATCGCCACGGCAAATATTCTCTTGCGGTGCCCCTATTGGCGCAATTCATACAGCGGCAAACTGCAGCGACAATTAAGTGGCCGGCTCCTTAGTAGTCTTCGCCCACCTAGCTTGTGCCGCTTTTCTCGCGATGACCCTGCGTTTGGGCGCAGGCACGGCTTCAGCTCTGGCGGACCCGCCTTTCTGACCACCCAAGCGACCGCGAGCGACAGCCGCGATATCCTTGCCATCATCGACTTTGTCCTCGACCTGACCGGTAGCGATATCGACGATGAGGTTCCCGAGCTGCATCGGGTCGCGCGGGCGCTTGAGACGACGGGTTGCCATGCTGGTAATATGGCACGATGCGTGGCGGTCGAAAACGCGTCGCAGAGACTGTTATAATTCAAACTGAGCCATTACCCGGCGCAGGCTTGAGTTGGCGCAAGGACGTGTCAGGATTTACCGTTCTCGACGATCCGCCGCCAGCCATCGGCACGCTTATTGACCCTCTCGGTCAACTCGGGATCGGGCTTGCCGTCATTGCCGAGCCCGCAACAGAACCCATCGCAGGGCTCCCTTATACCCCGTAAGAATTTGGGACCGCAGAGCGCCTTCATCGTAATCTTTCTCATCAATATAGAGCTATGATTAGCTGCCAAAAATGCTGGCTTTAGAGCATCATTGAGATCTGAGACGTAATCCTGGAATGATTGAACTCTTTTTTAGAGAGATTCTCTTACCTTTCTAACCTTCCTACCTCGTACACTATGCGCGTACCTGAGAGCTCGGATGCGTTCCCCGCCCCGACTGTTAGCTAGTGGTACGAATTAGACAGATGGTTCCCGTTCTCCCTTCTCGTCGCCCCCGCGAAAGCGGGGGTCCAGGGCGGCGGGTACGGCGTTGGCAGCCCTGGGTGCCCGCTTTCGCGGGCATGACGATGAGAGGGGCGGGTACTAAGCGTCAAATTCGCACCACTAGCTTTCGGGAACTGCTTCCTGGTGCAAAGAGCCTGGCTATAAGGCGGCGCGCCGGTCAGCCGCGCCACACTGGCACCAGGTGTGGCCCTTGGCAATTTCGTTCTTGCTTTGTACTATAATATCGGCCCCAAAGCAAGCACTTGCTGCGTTCTGGTCGCTCTGTACGCCAATGCCTCGCGGGTCAGCTACGCTCACCAGCTCGCCGAATGCTTCCGCATGCTGACCGACCATTCCGCCCGGTTGCTGAATTTGCCCGTATTACGGCGTCAGGGCAACCCGCCGCTCTCGTCGTGATCGGGGCTTCGTCACCCGAGCAGGCTGTCGCCGAAATTTGCCAGCCTCTCGCCGTCTTCAAGCGCGGCCGCCGGACGGCAACCCGTCACGCTCCGCAACTTCACTACCCGGCCTGACGTCGAGGCGTTCGCGCAGCCAGCGGCGTCCGGTGACCTCGATAAATCGATAGCTGAGCGTCGCCAGGCCGAGGCTCACCACGATCATTGCGGTCAGCACCAGGAGCGACGGTTTCGGCGGCAATTTGCCGAGATCGATAGCAGGAGCCAACCGGACCGTCTCTAGAACGACGAACAGCACAAACCAGTGGAGGAGGTAAACGGAATAGGAGATGTCGCCGAGCCAACGGAACGGCGCCGAGTTCAGCAGACGTGCCAACCGTCCCTTGTTGCGTACGGCCGCCAATATCAACAGCGGAAAAAGCGCGATGATGCCGAGATCCGGAGCCGCCACGTGGAGGAGCGCTCCCAGCAGGAGCGTTATAACCAAGAGGGTCATGTCGGTCGCCAGTAGCGGCGCGAACAAGCCGCTGTGATAGCCGCTATAGAGCAGCGATCCGGCGAGAAACTCGGGCAGGCAGCGAAGGATCGCGTAAGTTCCGTTCCATTGGTTGAAGTAATCGCCCGTGCGGTAGGCCAGCCACCCCAATACCGTCAGCGGCAACGCCCCGAATGCTGTTTTACCGGCCGGTCCCGCCCGCCACAGCACCGGGGATAGCAACGGAAAGAGCAAATAGGCGAGGAACTCCAGGCTGATCGACCATGCGGGATTGTTCCAGCTCAGTCCCCGCGCCCACAACCCCTGGAGCATTAAGAAATTTGCCAAGAGCCCGCCTAGCGATTGCTCGCCGACAAGAGGTATCGGCTCGACAAAGCCTTTGAGCGCAAATGTCGCAATCCGTTCGGCAATCGCGGCTGCGACGAACAGCAGCAATACAACGATATGTAACGGATAGATACGTGCCAGCCGAGCTTTGAGAAAATCTCGGTATCGCTGCGCTGTTACCCGTAGCGCAAAGCTTTCCTTGTAGACATGCGTAATAACAAAGCCGCTCAGTATGAAGAACAGATCAACGGCCAAGTAGCCCTTGTAGACCGCGCCCGTATAGCGATCCGGATGAATCGCCGGAAAACGCCAGCAAAAATGAAATAAGACAACCCACAGCGCGGCAATGCCACGCAGCGGGGTCAGTGAAGCGAGCTGCTCGACCGATCCGGACGACCGCGCCCGCGCGCTGTCCGCGGTATTCCCCTGCGCTCGCTCGGCGACGACCCCTCTACCCATCTTCCCCCGAAACTCGCTGTTGGCAACTGGAGCACAACAAGTTCCGGGTCACTTGCGTTCCGCGGCGCGCCCTGAGCGGAGCGGACGGACACGCATGCACTCCCGACGAACGCTGACCGCGAAATCGCCGCGATCCTAAGTTAGCTTCACCGGCGCGACAGGAGAGGCGGGACCATGGGTGATCGGTCGGTGCATGCGGGTGACGTGCGTCGGAGCGTGGCGGCGACCCGAGATGGGAACACGGTCAGGCTCACGTGCTGCTCTCCCTGCTCGGCCTTGCCGTGTGACTGGCCCTGCAGCAATTCCCGTCATTCCCGGTTACGCGCAGAAAATTCCCGATTAGGCCAGAAAAAATTCCCGGTTAGGAGTCCGCAAAATTCGCGCAACCTATTGAAATATCACGTAATCTCTCTGTTAGGTGGAAATATTTCCCGGTTATTTCCCGGTTCACGGGAATTCGCACCCCTTGCGCTACCTCACGGGCCCGATCGGCGGCATGGTCAAGACGCCGGGGGTGTCGAGGATCGTTTCGAGGCGCTGGAGGAGCGGCTGCACCGCTTTCAGGGAGCGCTCGATCGTCCCTGAACTAAGGCTGCCGTCTTCGCGCTCCTTGCCGGAGAGGCGGTTGTAGATGAGCTCCGGCAGGGTTTCTTCGCGGGGGAAGACGGTGAGCGTGATCGGCGCGTCCGGGGGCAGTTTGGCGGCTTCTTTGGCGAGGCGGAGCGCTACCGCATAGCCGCCGAGCTCGTCGACGAGGCCGCGCGCCTTGGCGTCCTCACCGGACCACACCCGGCCTTTGGCGACCGCCTCGACCGCCTCCTGGGTCATGTGGCGGCCGGTCGCGACGTGATCCTTGAAACCCTTGTAGATTTCGTCGAGGAACGCTTCGAGGCGGTCGTGGGCGCGCGCCGTAAAATCGGCGGTCGAGCTGAACATCGCCGCATTGGTGCCGATTTGCGCCGCATCCGTCGAGACGCCGATCTTTTTGAGTAGATCCGCGACCACCAGCTTGCCGGCGAGCACCCCGATCGAGCCGGTCAAGGTCGCCGGTTCGGCGACGATCTTGTCGGCCGCCGCAGCCGCGTAATAGCCGCCCGAGCCGGCGACATCGCCCATCGACACGATGACCGGCTTGCCGCGCTCGCGGGCAAAAACGACCTCACGCCAGATCGATTCGGACGCGACCGCGGAGCCGCCCGGGCTGTCGATGCGGAAGAGGATCGCGCGCACCGCCGAGTCGCGAACCGCCGCGCGAAAAGCGCGGGTCATCTCGGTTGCGGCCATCACATTCGATCCGGTCACCGGGTTTGCGGCGCCATCGCCGCTCCGTACGACGAGGCCTGAGCCATAGATCAGCGCGATCGTCGCACCCTCGCGGTGCGGATGCCCGGCGCGGTCGAGATAGCTGGTCAAGCTCACCACCTCGGCGCCCGACCCAGCGCGCGCCCTGGCGTGGGCGGGCACCTCGTCGCGATAGCCGAGCCGATCGACGAGCTTTGCCTCGACCGCCTCTTCGCCGAGGAGCGGGCCGCGGTCTATCAGACCGCGCACTGCGGCTTCCGACAATTTGCGGCCCTGTGCAATGCCGCGGACAATCTGCCCGGCCACCGAGGCGAGCAGCGCTTCGACTTCTTCGCGATGCGCCGGCGTCATCTTGGTTTCGGTCAAGAGGTTCATCGCGGTCTTGTATTCTTCGCGATGGTCGAATTCCGGAACGATCCCGAGAAGGTCGAGAGTGCCCTTCAAGAACGGTGATTCGGCATAGAGCCCCGTCAGGCCGACATTCCCCATCGGCTGCAGCCAAACCTCGTCGAAGGCGGTCGCCAGGTAATAGGGCCGGGTTCCGGGGCCGAACTCCCCGAAGCTGTCGGCAAACGCCAAGGCGAACTTGCCCTTGCTGCGGAATGCGGCGATCGCGTCGCGCACCTCCTGGACCTTGGCCAGGCCGTTCTCGTCGGATCCGACCCGAGCGAGCAGCCCCTTGACGCGCGGATCGTCGCCAGCGGCCTCGATGGCATCGAGAAAATTACGCAACGTCAGCCTGCCGCCGACGAGGAGCCGCAGGAGCGGCTCTTCGCTGGCGCGTTCGGGAAGTTCCCGTGTCAGGTCCACGCTCAGTAGGATGCTGCCGGGAAGCGGGGTCACCGACGGCTTCAGCCCCCCGACCAACAGCGTGACGCCGGCGACGAGCAGCACCGTGACAAAGCCGATCACAGCAAAAAAGCCTACGATCAGGCGCCGCATGCCGGACCCTTCAGTCGCTCTCGCCCGGCTGGGTCATCGATCCCAGCGGTGATACTCTCGATTGGGAATGATATCGAGACCACTCGCCATCCGGTTCGACATGTTAAAGAACGCGACGGTCTCGGAGAGGTCGAAGATATCCTCTTCCGCAAGACCCACCTTGCGCAACCCCGCGCGATCCTCCTCGGCGACGGCCGCCGGGGTGGTCGTCAGCTTCCAGGCAAAATCGAGCATCGCACGCTGGCGCGGTTCGAGCGGCGCGATACGGTAGTTCATTACCAGCATCTCGCCAAGCTCGGGATCGCCGGAGAGACGGCGCACCGCCTGGCCATGTGCGACCAGGCAGTAATAGCAGCGGTTGGCGCTCGACACGACGACCGCGACCATCTCGCGCTCAAGCTTGGTGAGGCCCGAAGGGGCCAGCATCAGCTCGTTGTACACCGCCACGAAATTGCGCAGCTTTTGCGGGCGCAGGCTGTAGGCGCGCAGCACATTAGGCACGATCCCGAGCTTTTTGCGGCAAAGCGCGAACAGCGCCTGAAGATCCTCGTCCAGCACCTCGGGGTTGGGCACCGGCAGCGCCGAGATGTGGTCCGGCTGCGGCATCTCATACGGCTCCGCCGAGGGCGCGGTGACGCAACAGATGATCGGCGAGCACGCAGGCAACCATCGCTTCGCCGACCGGGACGGCGCGTATGCCCACACAAGGATCGTGCCGGCCGTGCGTTTCGATCTCGACCTCGTTGCCGTTGGCATCGACGGTGCGCATCGGATGCAGGATCGAACTGGTCGGCTTCACGGCGAAGCGGACGACGATGTCCTGGCCGGTCGAGATCCCGCCGAGGATGCCACCGGCATTGTTCGACAGAAACACGAACCGGCCGTCATCCATCCGCATCTCGTCGGCGTTCTCTTCTCCTTTGAGCGAAGCGGCGGCGAACCCGGCGCCGATTTCCACGCCCTTCGCCGCGTTGATCGTCATCAGCGCGCTGGCGAGATCGCCGTCGAGCTTGTCATAGACCGGCTCGCCGAGCCCGGCGGGAACACCGCTCGCGACGATTTCGATGACGGCACCCGCCGACGAGCCGGCCTTGCGCACGCTGTCGAGGTAGTCGGCCCAGCCCAGCGCCGCTGCGGCGTCTGGGCACCAGAACGGGTTCTCCTCGGTTGCTCGCCAATCCCAGGCGTCGCGATCGATCGCATGCGGCCCGATCTGGATCAGCGCCCCGCGAATCGTGACATCGGGCCCGAGGATTTTGCGCGCGACCGCCCCCGCCGCGACACGCGATGCGGTCTCTCGGGCCGATGCGCGGCCACCGCCGCGATAATCGCGTATCCCGTACTTCTTCCAGTAGGTGTAATCGGCGTGTCCAGGTCGAAAGCGGTCGGCGATATTGCGATAATCCTTCGACCGCTGGTCGGTGTTTTCGATCAAGAGCTGGATCGGGGTGCCGGTCGTTACGCCCTCGAACACGCCGCTCAGGATGCGTACCAGATCCTCTTCCCGACGCTGCGTCGTGTAGCGCGACTGACCGGGCTTGCGCTTGTCGAGCCAATGCTGGACGTCGGGCTCGGCGAGCGGCAGCCGCGGCGGCACGCCGTCGACGACGACACCGATTGCCGGCCCGTGGCTCTCGCCCCAGGTGGTGAAACGAAACAATGTGCCGAACGAATTGCCCGCCATGGATCAACGATTCTCATCGTCCCGTGGGCTTTCAGCCCACGGGCTAGTTCCGTAGGGGAGGCCGGGACCCATGCCCGCCATGGATACCGGCCTTCGCCGGAACGACGAATCACTCGCCGGGACCGGCCTGCGCATCCCGCTCAAACCACCGAAATATCTGGGGCGTCGACGGCTTTCATGCCGACCACGTGATAGCCGCAATCGACGTGATGGACTTCGCCGCTGACCCCGGCGGAGAGATCGCTCAACAGATAAAGCCCGGCGCCGCCGACATCCTCGATCGTGACATTCCGCTTCAGCGGCGAATTCAGCTGGTTCCACTTTAGGATGTAGCGAAAGTCGCCAATACCGGAGGCGGCCAATGTCTTGATTGGTCCGGCGGAAATCGCGTTGACGCGGATGTTGTCGCCGCCTAGGTCGACGGCGAGATAACGCACGCTCGCCTCGAGCGCCGCCTTTGCCACGCCCATTACGTTGTAATGCGGCATCACCCGCTCGGCTCCCGAATAAGTGAGCGTCAACAAACTGCCGCCTGCCGTCATCAGAGGTGCTGAGCGCTGGCATAGATCGGTGAACGAGTAGCAGGATATCTCCAGGGTTCGCAGAAAGTTTGCGCGCGTCGTTTCGAGGTATTTTCCTTTCAGTTCTTCCTTGTCGGAGAAGGCGATCGCATGAACCACGAAATCGAGCCTTCCCCAGCGGCACGACAGCGCGCCGAAAACTGCATCGAGGCTCTCCTCGGAGGTCACGTCGGCCTCCAAGACAAAATCGCTGTCGAGGCTTTGAGCAAGTGGCTTCACACGCTTGCCCAGCGCCTCCCCTTGATAGGTGAAGGCGAGAGCCGCGCCATGGGCGTGCAGCGCCTTGGCTATCCCCCAAGCGATCGATCGCTCATTGGCGACACCCATGATGAGCCCTTGCTTACCCGCCATCAGCGGCATCGGCTTCCTCATTCTTCGCGGTTCCGCGTATCCTACACGAAGCAGCAAGCTCGGGCCAATCACGGCGGCTCGGGGCCGGGACGACCGCCGTCCGCTTCTTGTTTAGAAGACGAGGGCAACTAAGGTTTCGAGAATGATCTCTGGCGAGGAACAGAGCCATCCTGCCCCAGGGCGTGGAAAGCTTCGGCATTGGATGGCCACCGTGGCCGCCTTCGCAGGATATTCCTCACGTCGGTTCGGTGCCGACGGCTGCTTTGCGGCCTCTGGCGCGCTAAGCTATACGACGTTGGTTTCGCTGGTGCCGTTAGCGGTTATCGCGTTCGGCACGCTGTCGGCCTTTCCGATATTTGCGAAAGTGCACGATCAGCTGGTCGCGCTCGTGTTCCAAAATTTGGTGCCGTCGATCGGCGAGCAGGCCGCCTGGTGGTTTCGCGCTTTCGCAGATTCGGCGGCGCAGACGACCGCGATCGGCGTCGCCGGAATCGCTGCTACCGGCGTCCTGTTGCTGGTCACTGTCGAGGATCAGCTCAACCTGATCTGGCGGGTCACCTCGCCGCGCCCCTGGGTGCAGCGTATTCTCGCCTATTGGACATTGATAACTCTAGGCCCGCTGCTGATCGGGATCAGCCTGTCCCTGTCGACCTACTTCGAAATCGCGGCGCGTCAAGTCGGCATCGCGCAGGAAGCGGTCGCATGGTTCGCCGGCAGCTGGTTGCACGGTGTTGCGCGCGCGGTACCGGCCGTGCTCGAATTCATCGCTCTGACCTTGCTCTACTGCCTCATTCCCAACTGTGCGGTGCGCTGGCGGGACGCTGCCCTTGGTGCGGCGATTGCCACTTTAGCGATCGAAATCCTGAAGGTCGGGTTTTCGATTTATATCGGCGTCTCGTCGTTCTATCAGACGGTGTACGGCGCGCTCGCGATCATCCCGATTTTTCTGCTGTGGATGTATATCTCGTGGATGGCGGTGCTGCTCGGGGCTGTCGTCGCAGCTGCGTTGCCGAATTGGCGGATCGACGAGCGCGTCGGGACCATTCCGTCCGGTGGCGTGCGGCTCGGCTTCAGCCTCGCGCTGATCGCCTCTCTGGCGCGAGCGCAGCGGAACGGCGACCCGAGATCCACCCCGGGGCTGGCCTCGGAGCTTGGAGTAGCGACGACGGTGATCGACGAGCACATGAAGCCGCTCGCCGAGGCGCGTTTCGTCGCGCATACGCAGGAGGGGTTGTGGGTGCTCGCCTGGAGCCCGGAGACGGCGACCTTGCACGATCTCTACGAGGCGTTGCGCTTGCCCCTCGCCGGCCGCTGGACGGAGCAGGTATCCGCCCCTTGGCAGCGGCTGGTCGCGCCAGCAATGGATCGCATTGTCAAGGCCGAAGCCGCTGCGATGCAAACGACCATCGCTTCGCTGATTGCTGAGACCCTCGAACCCGCCCCGCGCCGCCGCGTCCGCTGGCGCTCGGCTAACCCGATTGCCGAGAGGGTGGCAACGGAGTAGGTCGGGCGGATCGGAGCCGAAGGAAGTCGAATGATGGACGAGATTGTCGAGGTCGAACCGCTACAACCATTCCGGCGATGGTTCGACGAAGCTTGGCAAGGCGAGACCAACGCACATGCGATGAGCTTAGCGACAACCACACCGGACGGCAGACCGTCAGTGCGCGCCGTGCTACTGAAAGGGCTCGATGAGCGCGGATTCGTGTTTTACACCAATCTCGAGAGCCGAAAATCGAAGGAGTTGTTCTCGAACCCCCACGCCGCGCTGTGCTTTCTGTGGAAGTCGCTGAACCGGCAGGTCCGGATCGAGGGCGTCGTCGAGCCGGTGGCGGACGAGGAGGCAGATGCGTATTTTGCGACCCGGCCGCGCGACAGCCAGATCGGCGCGTGGGCCTCTGACCAGTCGCAGCCGCTCGCGAACCGCGCCGAGCTCGAGCGGCGGGTGGGCGAGTTTTCACAGCGCTTTGGGAACGAGGCCGTGCCGCGGCCGCCATATTGGTCGGGCTTCCGGCTGATCCCCCAGCGCATAGAGTTCTGGCAGGAGCGGCCCTTTCGATTGCATGATCGGCTATTATTCATCCGCAAAGGCGAGGGATGGCAGCGGGAACGACTTTTCCCTTGATCCACGGACCAGCGGCAGATCGCCTGCGCCGCTTGGCGACCTACGCCTCGGTAGGCGTCGCCGCGCTGCTGATCTCGGTCAAGTTCGCGGCTTGGCTCGAAACAGGGTCGGTCGCCATGTTGTCGAGCCTTGTCGACTCGCTACTCGATGCCGCGGCATCGATGGTCAACTTGGTAGCGGTACGGCATGCCATGAGCCCGGCCGATCGCGAGCATCGGTTTGGCCACGGCAAGGCTGAGCCGCTGGCGGTTCTGGGTCAGTCGGCCTTTATCATCGGCAGCGCAATGCTGCTCTTTGCCGAAGCGGTGCGTCGACTGATCTGGCCGATCCCTGTCGACAACCCTCCGGCGGGCATCGCGGTGATGATCTTCTCGATCGTGGTGACGATCGGACTCGTCCTTTATCAACGGCATGTCGTGCGGCGCACCGGTTCGCTCGCCATCAGTGCCGATGAGCTGCATTACCGGAGCGATATCGTCCTCAATGTCGGGGTGATCGCCGCGCTTGTCTTGAGCAGTTCCCTCCAATTTCCGATCCTCGATCCTCTGGTCGGTGCTGTGATCGGCATCTGGATCGTCTACTCTGCGGTACGGCTGGCACGCCTGTCACTGTTCCAGCTGATGGACCACGAGTTGCCCGACGACGAGCGCGAGCAGATCCGTGAGATCGCGCAATCGCATCCGGATGTCGTCGCAGCACATGATTTGCGCACGCGGGTCGCCGGTCCGACTTCCTTCATCCAGATTCATCTCGAAATGGATAGATCACTTAGCTTGCTGCGCGCGCACCAAATCTCCGACGAGGTCGAGGCAAAGCTGCGCGCTGCCTATCCTCGCGCGGAGGTCATCATCCACCAAGATCCGGAGGGGATCGACGAGCCGCGATCCAACTTTCCGCGGCGGGTCGTCGCGCGATGATCGACGCGACAAGAAAGGTCCTGCTGCTGACCGGCGCGAGCCGCGGCATCGGGCACGCCACGGTCAAGCGCTTCAGCGATGCCGGCTGGCGGATCATCACCTGTTCGCGCGACGCGGTTCCGGAAGAGTGCAAGCGCGACCCCAACTGGACTCATCACATCACTGCCGATCTCGGCAATCCCGCAGATTTGGAGCACCTAATTGCCGAGGCGAGCGCGCTCCTCGACGGCCCGTTACACGCGCTCGTCAACAATGCAGGAGTGTCGCCCAAATCCCCGACCAAGGAACGACTCGGTTGTCTCAATGGTGATCTCGAGGATTGGCGGACGGTTTTTCAGATCAATTTGTTCGTGCCCCTGATCCTGGCGCGCGCCTTTGCTGCGGCGCTGGCTGAGGCCAAGGGCGCCATCGTCAACATTACATCGATCGCCGGTCACGTGGTGCATCCGTTTGCCGGGTCGGCTTATTCCACATCCAAGGCGGGGCTGTCGGCGTTGACCCGTGAGATGGCGGCGGAATTTGCCGAACTCGGCGTGAGGGTCAATGCGGTCGCTCCCGGTGAGATCAAGACGGCCATGCTGTCCCCCGAGACCACTGTGCTATTGCCGCGCATTCCACTCCATCGGCTCGGAGATCCCGAAGACGTCGCGGGGACGATCTTCTTTCTGTGCAGCGACGACGCGGCCTATGTCACCGGTACGGAGATCTTCGTGAATGGCGGCCAGCATATTTATTGAGCGTCGGAAGGGTGGCGGTCAGCAGGTCTAAGACCGTTTGTTCGGAGCACAGCTTTAAAGAGCAACCATGACCAGGACAACCCTGACGCGACGCACGGTACTGAAGACTGCGGCCGTAGCTGCGACGGCGCTTGCGAAGCCCTTTGTTCATGGAGCCTCTGCGGCCGGGAAACTAAGCTGCGGCTTCTGGGATCACTGGGTCCCAACCGCAACTGTGCCTTTGGAACAGCTCTGTCGTGAATGGGCCGCCAAGGAAAAAGTCGATATCACGGTCGATTTCATCACCTCCAACGGCGACAAGGATCTGCTGACGGTGGCGGCCGAGGCGCAGGCCAAGTCCGGCCATGACGTATTGCAGCTCACCAGCTGGTACGCCACCAGTCAGGCCGAGCATCTCGAACCGGTCGACGATGTCGTGACCGCGATCATTGCGCAGAACGGCAGCGCCAGCAAGGCCGCCGAGTATTTGGGAAAAGCAAACGGCCATTGGATCGCCGTGCCCACCGGCTACGGCAGCACATTGTCGCCGCCCTGCGCCCGCATCGACTTGATGAAGCAATTCACCGGTCTCGACGTGACAAAAATGTATCCAGATCCTATGGGGCGACAGGCGCGGTTCCGTTAAGGTTCCGCTTTGCCAAACATGAACTTAACGGAGACCGGGATGTCGACCTCAGCGCTGGCGCCTGCCGCCCAAGACGAGATTGCCACGC
>Ga0306921_10004194_pt1 | contig 14752 bp, 17 predicted proteins | sample sta12Cox44000080_FD_203760 | JGI IMG/M metagenome (GOLD analysis project Ga0306921, IMG submission 203760) | Lab enrichment of tropical soil microbial communities from Luquillo Experimental Forest, Puerto Rico - statoxic.12C.oxic.44.000.080 (v2)... | ecosystem: Environmental > Terrestrial >...
GGTCGGCGCGGTCGGCAGCGAGCAGCGCGACGTCACCCTTCAAGGGTTTTTCCAGCACATACAAGCGACCGTCGATTTCGCGGTGCTCCTTGCCTTCGGCGAGCCGGGTCCCGACCGACACCGGCGAGTAAAACCCGCCGAGACCGGCAGCAGCGCAGCGCATCCGCTCGCTGATAACGCCCTGCGGCACGAGTTCCAGTTCGATCCGGCCCGCGGCATAGAGCTCCTCGAATACGACAGAACCGGAACTGCGCGGAAACGAGCATATGATCCGCTTCACGCGGCCCGTTGCAAGCAATGCCGCGAGACCGGTCCGCCCGGTCCCGGCATTGTTGGCGACCACCGTCAGATCACGCGCCCCTTGCTCGATGACCGCTTCGCACAAGGCGTCGGGCAGCCCGGCGCCGCCGAACCCGGCGCACAAGACGGTGGCGCCGTCGGGGATCCCGGCGACCGCTTCGGCGAGGTTGCGCACCCGCTTATCGATCATGGTGCAGCCTGACTTGCTCAGAAAGCGACCCTGTCGCCGCCCTTGAGCGCGAGCATTGCCCGCGCCTCATCGGGCGAGGCAATCTCGAGCGACAGGTTCTCGACGATGGCCCGGATCGCACTGACTTGATCGGCATTGCTCTTGGCAAGCTTGCCTCTGCCGATCCATAGCGAATCCTCGAGCCCAACCCGGACATTGCCGCCCATAATCGCGCCCATCGACACCAGCGGCAGCTGGTGGCGACCTGCGGCCAGGATCGACCAGGCATATGAATCGCCAAACAGCTTGTCGGCGATTCGCTTCATGTGCACGAGGTTTTCCGGATCCGCGCCGATACCGCCGAGGATGCCAAAGATCGTCTGCACAAAAAGCGGTGGCTTGACCATACCTCGGTCAAGAAAATGCGCGAGATTATAGAGGTGGCCGACATCATAGCATTCGAACTCGAAGCGGGTGCCGCATTCCTCGCCCAGATCCTTCAAGATGCGCTCTATATCGGCAAAGGTGTTGCGGAAAATAAAATCGCGCGTCATCTCAAGATGCTGGGGTTCCCACGCGTATTTCCACTCTTTGTATCGGTCGAGCATCGGGTAGAGCCCGAAATTCATCGACCCCATGTTGAGCGAGCACATCTCGGGCTCGGCGCGCAATGGCGCCGCCAGCCTTTCCTCCAGCGTCATACCGTGACCGCCGCCTGTCGTGATGTTGATCACCGCACCGGTCGCCTGCTTGATGCGCGGCAGAAATTGCATGAACACATCGGGATCGGGTGTCGGCCGCCCGTCTTTTGGATCGCGGGCGTGGAGGTGCAGGATTGCCGCCCCCGCCTCCGCCGCGGCGATCGCATCGCGCGCAATCTCATCCGGGGTCAGCGGCAGGTGAGGGCTCATCGTCGGAGTATGGATCGAGCCGGTGACGGCGCAGGTGATAACGACCTTGCCGCGAAGAGCCATTTTGTTCCTCCCAAGAGCCCGTGCCCCGCATGCGGCCGGCAGAAGATTAGCGGGCTAGCACTGCGCCCGGATGAACGACCTGACCTTCGGGTAGGTCTCGTTCTGCCACCGACGGCCGTGAAACACCCCATAATGGCCGACTTTGGGCTGAAGGTGGTGGGTCTTTTTCGCCGCGGCGACTCGGCTGCAGAGTTTGTGTGCCGCGACGGTTTGGCCCGGCGCACAGACATCATCCCGCTCGCCTTCGACCGTCATCAGCGCGGTACGCTCGATGGCCGCTGGCTCGACCCGATACCCCCGCACCCGAAAGTCCCCCTGCGGCAGATCGTGGTCGTGAAAGACCCTCTTGATCGTGTGCAGGTAGAAATCGGCCGGCAGATCCATAACCGAGCTATATTCCTTGTAAAATGCCCGGGTGGCCGCGGCGCTGTCACTGTCGCCGCCCACAAGATTCTGGAACATCGCCCAGTGCGCCGACACGTGGCGATCGAGATTCATACTCAGAAAGCCGGCGAGCTGCAGAAAACCTGGATAAACCCGGCGGAAGGCTCCGGGATAGCGACCGGGCACCGTCGTGATCACGGTTCGCTCAAACCAGTCGAGCGAATGGGCTTCGGCGAAGCGGTTGACTTCGGTCGGGTTGGCCCTCGGGTCGATCGGACCACCCATCAAAATCATCGACGTGGGTTGGCAAGGATCACAGTCCGCTGCCAGCAACGACACGGCTGCCAGCACCGGTACCGACGGTTGGCAGACCGCCATGACATGAATGTTCGGCCCGAGGAAACGGATGAAGCGGATCAACAGATCGACGTAGTCGTCCAGGCCGAAACGACCGTGGAGGAGCGAAACGTTTCGCGCGTTCGCCCAGTCGGTAACGAAGACGTCATGGTCCGGCAGCAGTGTTTGGACGGTGCCGCGGAGCAAGGTCGGGAAGTGTCCTGAGAGCGGCGCGACGACCAGGATCGTCGGAGCTTCGCGGACCTTTTCCTTGCGGAAGTGAAGCAGGCGGCAAAACGGATCGGAGACGACGACCTCTTCGGTGACGGACACCTCGCGGCCTTCGATGAGTACGTTCCGAATGTCGAAATCGGGCCGGTCATGAGACAGGCCGGCGTTGGACAACAGCTCCATCGCCGCCGAAGCGCTTCGAATCAACGGCGCATTCGCGATAAACGGCCAGGGTTGGTTGAGCAGACACCGAAAAGTCTCGGCCATCAGCCGAACCGGACCGAATACGTCGTTGTGTACTTGGTAGGCCTCGTAAAGCATCAGCCCTCGTATGCGCCCATTTCCCGCGAGATCGCGAACGTTCCAATCGAAGCGGTTGATCGCTCCGACCCATTTTGAGGCGAAACCATCCCATCTTAAAAACCTCTTTATTTCAATCAGATTCACGCCAACTATTTAGGCAGGGGTTCTTATGGTTAACTAGAACTTGCCGCGGTTATCCGCACACTCTTGTTCTAGGCGATGGACATTGCCGCTCTGTCGGGGATCGACAGTGCTTTGCCTATGTTACGGGCAGCAGGATAGGTCAATGCGGCGGGGCGGCTACCCCGCCGCGGAGCTCGTGAACGACAACGCCAGAGAGACGAGACGGCGGAGCTAACCAGCGTGGATGCGCAAGGCTCGTAGCGACGTCGCTTTCCCCGGCTGTCCATCGGCGCGCTACCGCGCCGGGAGAAAAATCCCGCATCTTGACTGCGAGATCGGCAGCGCTGCCCTCATGTACGAGGTGCAGGATCGTCATTGTCGCTGTACTCGCCTCGGAAAGGCATCGGCGGACCTCGACGTCACCGCGCAATGCCGACGGCAGCCGTTCGCCCAATAGTGCAATCATGCGGCGGAGATCATGTGTGCGGCGCAACGCGGCGATGTCTCGCGCCGAGCGGCTAAGACCACCGTGACCCCCTGGAACAGGATCGTACCCGTCGATCGCAAAGCACAGTGTGTCGGCCGGGCGCGCATCGTCGAGGGTCGAAACCGAAACCGCACTGCCGGCGAAAAGCTGACGGCCAATCGTGACGGCCGGCATGCCCGGGAACGGCGTGCCAGCCAACACGTGCTCGATGCCAAGCACGTGCCGGTCGTTGTCGAAAAACGTTTCTGCTCCGGTCGCCAAATTCACGGCGCCGAGCACCACCCGAACGCCACCCGAATTGATCCGGTCAAAATCGACGACTTCTTCAATCATCGTGCGTAATGCCACGGAGGAGATAACCGGATTCTCGCGCAATGACGGAACTGTCACCCCGCGGCGCCCGACAGTCAGCCAGTTGGTTAGCGCCGATCGCGCCCGCCAAGCTGCGCTTCGCCGACGGTCGCGCTGCTGGCGCTTGCTCACCTCTCGCCAAAATTGGCGGAGCCGCAGCGCGCGTTCGTGCGGTAAGTTTCCGGCGATGATTGCGGCGTTGATGGCGCCGATCGCGGTACCGGCAATCCAGTTGGGCCGTACCCCAAACCCTTCGAGTGCAGCATAGGCTCCTGCTTGGTAGGCTCCAAGCGCCCCGCCGTCGGACAACACCAAGGCGATCCGTTCGAAGCGAGCCAAGCTTTTATCCGGTCGTCCTCGCGCCAAATCGTGCTTCCTGTCGCTGGCTACCTAATGGCCCCATGACAGAGCCGTGACAAACCTCGACCAAGGTCCTCCCCGACTCTTTCTATGCACGCCTATCATCATAGGAGGTGGTAACCGAGCGTCCAGTGGCGAAACGCGCGGTCGACGATTTCTATCGGGATGATGGCACGGCGGTTACGGAACGCAGGAAGGCAGCGATCGCGCGGCGATCCGCGTCGGTCAGCCGCGCGGTGTTTTTGACGACTTCGGCCATCGCGCCGCCGACAAAATCGAAATCGGGTGTCTGCCCGTCCTTGAGGAGGGCCTCTATATCGTCATCGCTCCATTTCCCGATTCCGGTTTCCTGATTCGGAGTGATGTTCGGGACCGCCTTGCCATCCGGGCCGTGGGGGGTACCGGCGAGAAACCGCGATGGCTCCATCGCGCCGAACCAGTTGCGCGGCGTGTGGCATTCGCCGCAGTGGGCGAGCGCGGTGACGAGATAGGCGCCGCGATTGTAAGTCTCGCCACGGTCCGGCGCCGGCCGGAACGGGCCCGGATTGAAAAACAGTACCTTCCAGCCGCTTAGCAAGAACCGCCACGAGAATGGGAACGCAACATCATGTGCACGGTTCGCCTGCCGTACCGCTGGCTGGGCAAAGAGATAAGCTTTGATCGCCCGCACATCGCCGTCCGTGATTTTGGTAAAGCTCGGATAGGGAAAAACCGGGAAAAAATTTGAGCCATCGGGCCTTACGCCCTCGCGCAATGCATTGAGGAATTGCACGTCGCTCCACTGGCCGATGCCAGTGACCATATCGGGGGTGATGTTCGGAGCATAGAAAGTCCCGAACGGGGTGGTTAGGGCGCGCCCACCCGCGTATGGCCGCCCGCCGTTCTTGGCGTCGGTGTGGCAGTCCGCACAACCTGCCGCTGTGGCCAGGTAGGCACCGCGCGCGACCAAATCTCCGTCTTCGGCCCTCGCGGCGAGACCGCCGAGAACCAATGATATGGCGGCGAATGCCGCCGTCAGTCTTGCAGTTTCTCGCGGAACGTCTCGTGACAAGCGCCGCAGCCGTTTTTCCCGAGATCACTGAAAGCCGTCTCAATGGTGGCCTTGTTGCCGCTCTTTACGGCCGCGAGGAGCACGTCGGCCTTGCTCACGGCATTCTTCTGAACATCGATAAACTTGTTCCAATCGTTCCAAATTCCGGGTTTGGCCGCGAATTTCCCATCCGGGCTGGGTCCGCCCGAGCCCGGCGGAAACGCGTCGGGTATTTTTCTCGTCGACTGGGTCAAACCAATCGCGCCGGCTTCCGCCTGCGCCTGATCCCCCTTGCCGTCGATATACGCCTTGATGCTGCCCAGGTCCTTTCCTTGCCCCTTCATCAGGGTCTCGCGGTTCTTTGCGATCGTTTCCTTGTCCTGGGCCAGCGCAGCGCCGCTAATAGCGGCCGATGCGCAAATCAACGCGGCAGCCAACATCGAGCGTTTTGTCGATGATTTCATCCAGCCTCCCCTTATATCAAGTTTGGGTCATCCCAAGTCGTTACCGCAGAATAACGTCCGTTAGAGGCAAAGCAATGGCTCGAAATCGACCTCACCATTACGTGATCGGGATTTCGATGTGAGTTTTGAAACCGGCGCGCTCCCGCATGCGCTCATACCAGGCTTTTAGGTTCTTCAATGGTGGCCGCTCGATTGGAAAAGCATGCCAGCGGTACACCATGGTTCCCAATGCGATCTCGGCGAGCGTCAGCTCCGATCCCGCCAGGTACGTACGCTCTTCGAGCTCGTCTTCGACGATCGCCCAGGCAGCCAACGCCTGCAGCCGCGCCGCCTCAATCGCCGCCTGATCACGCTGTTCCGGTCTTGCCCGGATCAGCATACCGAGCAGGGCCGCCATTGGCGGCCCGGAAGTGGCGAGCTGCCAGTCCATCCAGCGCTCCACATTCGCGCGGTCGGCGGGGTCTCTCGGATACAACCGTTCACCGTGACGCGTCGCGGCGAGATAGCGACAGATGGTGTTCGACTCCCAGAGAATCAGGCCGTTATCATCGATTGTCGGCACCCGACCATTGGGATTCATCGCGAGATATTCGGGATCGCGATTACCGCCAAATGGCCCACCGAGGTCCACACGCTCGTACTCGATACCGAGTTCGGCGCAGCACCAGAGCACCTTCTGAACGTTGGATGAGGTCGTCCGTCCCCAGATCTTCAGCATCGCGCCTCCTCCGACGATATGTGCGCGTATGGAGCCTCAGTTTCTTGGCCAGCGCAACAGCGAGGCCAATAAATGTATAGTCCCCTGTTCGGGACCGCATCAGTGCTCTTCCCGTCGCATCGAGGAGGCTATCGAATGAACCGGGTCGGACTCGCGCTGGCCGTCGCCCTGCTCTTCGCCGGGACGGCCGAGGCAAGCCAACAGGGTCAAACCGTGATCAGTGGCTGGAAGGCAGCGGATAAATGCGCCAAGCAGGCTCAAGCTGCCTATCCCGACTACAGTGTAGAGGCGAATGCCAAACGCGACGCCAGGCTTAAGGAATGCTTGAGCGGCGGTAACCTCGCCCCGCGCCAACCCCTTTCGCAGCCGCCTCCCCGGTAAAGACGGCTGATAAAGGTACCGCCTCAGCTCGTATGGCCCTCGCCCCAGCCCTCCGCCATCCGCGGCAGTACCGGTACACGATATGGGGCTCGTGTGGCCGGTTCGGATCGAACCCTGTCGAGAAAAGCGAACTGAGCATCGCAGCCGATATCGAGGCTCGAGGTGATTTCGAGCGCGGGATCTTCAAAAACCTGGGTGCGGCGACGGCGGCGCCAAGCCATGACGGTCTCATCGCGCATCCGCAGGAGCGCGGCTATCTGAGGCCGGAAGAGCTGAAGCATCGCGCAGACCCAGCGGTTGAGCGTCTCTGACGTCTCGCCCTCGGTGATTGCGAACCGGTCAAGCATGCGTATCACATCGTCGGCGCGGTACCAGGTTTCGCCGGTGACCCAGCGATTCGTCGTAAACATCCGGATCGGCTCGCCCCGGCAGTCGACAGCAATCGCGACCAGATGGCTGACCTCCTCCCGAAAACCGCGCTTGAGCGGCGGCGCTTGGGGCGGCAGTGCCGGAACATCCGCGACCGCGATTTCGGGAAGGATGAGCGGCGCCGTTCCAGCCGGCATGCCCTCGGCGCGCAGAAAAGTGTGGAAATGCCCGTGCTCGCGGACAGGCCGTCCGTTCACTGGATGCACGTGATAAAAATACTGGGCGTGGCTTTTCGGGTCATAGACATCCCCATCGGGGTAATGCCGCCACTCGGAGACCGTCGGCTCGCGCGCCATGACTTCGCTAAGAATGTCGCGGTTGCGCGCGGCGAGTTTGCGTCGGCAATCGGCGATGATCGCGGCTGCCGAGACCATCGGCTCGATTTCAGCCCGACTGACCAGCACACATTTTCGCGGGTTGTCGCGTCTCAAGAGAAGACCCTCGGTGAACGAAAGGTGATCATTATAGCGGACGCCGCTTCGCCGACAAAGCAGGACTGCGCACCGTCCATCCCACGATATCCTCCATCACCCCTCCCAGCGCGTCGTCGAAGGCGGGGACTATCTGCGCGATGTCGCTTCCCTGAGCCTGCTTGCGGCGCTCGAACGAGGCATGCGCCACAACATCGCGGCCAGATGGATCAACAAGCCTGGCACTGATCTCCACCCATACCTCGGGTGGCCGATCGCGCGAGTCGTACAGCGCCTCGAAATGCCGGATGTCGGTCTTCAGAATCAAATCCGCGCGCAATCCGATCGCTTCGCGGTCGATCGCGGTGATCGCTCCGCTGCTCTCGAAAGAATCGAGCAATGCCGTCTGGACCATCAGCGGGACGCGATCGATCCATTCCGAATCCGCGAAGTAATCGATCGAAACTGCAGAGCGGCTCAATGCGATCCGCGCGGTATCGAGCCCTGCCGGCGCGGATGGCACGTCGACGAGGAGTTGCCCGGAAAGGTGCGGCAGATTGACCGGATAGGTGCTCTTGAGGGTTACCCGATAGAGATGCGGCGCCGGACCGAGCCCGAGCAGGCTCGCGCAACCCGTCAACGCGAGGGACGCAGCGCCCAACAGCCACCGGCGCGAAAGCCGCGCCGCCGGCTCCATCATTGGGGTCGATACCCCTCGCGCCGCTCGCCGAACAGCAACCGGGTCGGGTTGCGTTCCATCTCGGACACGAAGCGCGTCGCCCCGGCCAGGAACCGTTGAAGATCGGTGATGAGATCACTCAGCTGGGTCAAAGTGCTCTGAGTGAAATTTCGGATGCCCGGCCGGTTTTCCTGAAGGACCAGTTGCAATTGCCGGCTGGCCTCGTTGAGGTTCTTGGCCAATCGACCGGCGTCGACGAGCGTCTGCGACAGCTGATCCTTCAATCCCCCTTTGTCGGTGTAGCTTTGATCAAGATTTTGAAAAAAAGTCTTCAACTGTACAACAGCCTTGTTGGCATTGTCAATGACCTCGTTTACTTCCTTGCTGGGCTCGACAAAAGCCCCAGTTATCGTCCTAATATTCTGAAGCGTTTCGGAAACCGCTCGACGGTTATTCTCGTCGAGTAGGGCGTTTACGGCATGGGTCGCCTCTTTCAGATCTGCAACCAGTTCTGGAAGACTAGCTTTTACTTCTTCGAGTTCGGATCTCCCTGCCTTGATCACCGGGTATTTGTGTCCGGTCTGCGGCTCGAGATCGCTGGCCTCCCGCGTTCCGCCGCGAATCTGGATTGTGGCAATGCCATTCAGAATATTAGTGTCGAGAAATGCGCGAGCATCAGACTTGATGTCGACGATGCTGGTGTTGATCTCGACCGTCACCTGTATCTGCTCGAGATTACCTGGATCGACGCGGATATCGACGACCTGGCCGACCGGGATGCCATTGTACTGAACCTGGGAGCCCTTGTTTAGACCCGCCACCGATCCTTTAAAGAAGATATAGTAGCGTCGAGCTTGCTCGCCGAATTCGGTGTGCCCGAGCCACAAGACTGCGACAAACGCAAGAAAAATAACCGCCAAAACAAACGTACCGACCGCCACGAAATGGGCTCGTGTCTCCATCTATTTGCTCTCTCGGTGCAAGATACCTATCGAGGGGCGGAAAGCTGTCCTCTGTTCGTGCAAATGTTCGGCTTCGGAGCGGAAGGCAGCTCGCCCCCGAGGCCCGTGGAAGTAGGACTGAATCCAAGGGTGATCGTCTCGCAGCATCTCCCCTAAGGAGCCCGCGCGAATCTTCTTATCGACCAACACAGCGACCCGGTCGCAAATCGAAAACAGAGTGTCGAGATCGTGGGTAACCATGAACACTGTCAGGCCTAGGCTGCCTGTCAGATCCCGAATCAGGATGTCGAAGTCGCCGGCCGCTATTGGGTCGAGCCCGGCGGTGGGCTCGTCGAGAAAGACAATTTCCGGGTCGAGCGCAAGGGCCCGTGCGAGACCCGAGCGCTTGCGCATTCCACCCGAAAGCTGGGACGGATATTTTTCTCCAGTCCCCTCGGGAAGTCCGACGATACCGATCTTGAACGCCGCAATCTCGTCCATCAAGCGCAACGGCATGTCGTAATATTCCTTCAATGGAACCTCGATGTTCTCTGCGACGGTCAGCGAACTGAACAGCGCACCATCCTGAAATAGCACGCCCCAATGCCTTTCAATCTCCCGCTGATCAGTATCATTGATCGCGAGAATGTCGTGCCCGAGAACCTCGACGCGGCCCGAAACCGGACGGTTGAGCCCGATGATAGTTCGCAAGAGCACCGATTTACCGGACCCGGATGCGCCGACGACGCCGAGGACTTCGCCACGGAACACTTCGAGGTCGAGGCCGTCGTGAACGGTCTCGCTACCAAACCGGTTGACAAGGCTATGCACGCGTATGATTGGCTCGTGTGACTGATCAGGCATGCTCAAATCTGCAAGGCGGAAAAAAAGATCGAGAACCCCGCGTCAATCACGATTACGAGAAAGATCGCTTCAACCACCGACAACGTCGTCAGCCGACCAACGCTCTCGGCGCTGCCCGTCACTTGAAAACCCTCATAACAGCCGATCAGTGCGATAACGACGGCAAAGAACGGTGACTTGATCATTCCAATCCAGAAAGACCACGGCGCGATCGTGGAAAGTTGGCTCAGGAACTGAGGAATACCGATGCCAAGTTGGCTCCACCCCGTCAGGCCACCACCAAATATCCCCATGAAATTGGCGCACAGGGTGAGCATCGGCAAGGTCAACACCAGTCCAAAGAGACGCGGGAGGACCAGAACTTCGACCGGGTCGAGGCCGATGGTCCGCATCGCATCAACTTCCTCATTGACCTGCATCGTCCCAATCTGGGCGGTAAAAGCGCTGCCGGAGCGGCCCGCGAGAATAATTGCGGTCAGCAGAACCCCCAACTCACGCAAGATGCTCGCTCCGGTCAATTGGACGGTGTAGCTCTCGAGCCCGTAAAATCGCAAGTAATCGGCACCTTGATAGGCGATGACGACCCCGATCAGGAATGTCAGCAGCGCGACAATGGGCAACGCGTTGACACCCGTCTGCTCCATCTGAGCAACAATCGCTGTCATGCTCAGCCGGCCCGGATGACGCACCACCCGCAAAGCGGTCGAGCACACGACGCCAAAGAAGCCTAGTATGCTGTAAGTACGCGCGACCAACCCGAGGGAGATTTCCCCTATGCGCGCAATGAAACCCACGATTGTGTGATGGGCGGGTCGCGGATGCCGAGCCGGAGGTACGAATCCAGCTGTTCGCACCTGATCAATCAGCGGCTCGAAGTTTGGCCGCAAATTCCGCATCTCGACGGTGTTGCCGTGTGCCGCCAGATCATGCTCGGTTCGGAGCAGCAGCCAAGCTCCGGCGGTATCGAGGCGATCGATACCCGTCAGATCGAACAGCACCCGCCTGCCCTTTGGCGCTTCGATCCCCTTCAGCCTTCGATCGAGGTAGGAGGCAGTTTCCACCAGCCATTCCCCAGTTGCCGTCAGGATGAGCGACCCGGACTCTTCTGACTCAGCAAGGGTCGCGGTGGCGGGCGCCATGCAGTGCAAAGCCTAATGCGGTATCTACCAGACGGGCCTTCCCAATCCGGTAGAAAGTGGTTATGTCGCGGCGGGGTCGAATTCGATTACCGAGAATGGACATCGAGGAACAGCGGCCATGGACCTGAAGCAGCACATCCGGTCAGTACCCGATTTTCCGAAGCCCGGTGTTCTATTCTACGACATTTCCACACTCCTTTCCCACCCACACGCTTGGCGCACCACTGTAGAGCGCCTAGCCAGCGCATTGCGCTCGCATGAGCCCGATCTCCTAGTCGGCATCGAGTCCCGCGGATTTCTGGTTGCCGCTCCACTCGCCTATGAGCTCGGCCGAGGCTTTGCAATGGTCCGCAAAAGGGGCAAGTTGCCGGGCAAGACCGTGCGTTTTACTTATGATCTTGAATACGGTACCGACACTATCGAGATCCAGGACGATGCGGTCACCTATGGTCAACGGGTGGTCGTACTTGATGACTTGGTAGCAACCGGCGGGACCATGCAGGCCGCCATCGATCTCGTTCGCCAACGCGGCGGTAACGTGGTTGGCGCCGCTTGTATCATCGAGCTTAATTTCCTGCGCGGCCGCGACCGGATCGACGTCCCGTTCACCTCGATGGTAGCCTTCGACTCCTAATCATCACCCACCCGCGGTGCCGGTCCGAGGCTGCGGCCGATCACCGCATAGAGGGGATCTCCGCCGCCCGTCGGCGTCCGATCCAGACAGCGGATGTCGGTCCAATTGCCAGCTTCCGCGAAATTATGGGCGATCAGGCAAAGATGTCCGGCATCGTCGAGGAGATGCCAGCAGGCGATGGCGCGAGTCGGCAGACAGCAGTTCGAGAAGGTCACGATCAACGGCGCTCCCGGCTTTAGTACCCGGCCGACTTCCCGAATGACCTCGCAGGGCCTTGTCAAGTGCTGAATCGACACGCAGATCGCCGCCCCGTCGAATTCCGCGGTCTCGAACGGGAGGCACGGATTACGGTTCAAATCCTGCACGCGCCACTCGTCGAGAAACGGGTTCTCGGCTAGTTCGCAAGCGCTGATGCCGACACCAACGACGCGCGCGTAGGAGATTTCCGGCGGTAGGTGGCCTACCCACCCCGACATCAGATCGAGGATGGCGCCCCCGGCCGGGAATATCTCGCGATAGAGGTTGGTGACCGCCGCGATTGCCGCATCGTCGATATGCCGGACCGACCCCTCCGGACGGGCCGATATATCGAACCCTTGATCACCATACACGCGACCGGCGGTCGGAAGGAGCGGCATTTCCCCCTCTCGAGCTGTTCCTGTGGGAGATGGGAACTGGTTGCCCGGCGGTCCATAGCCTAAAGATCGAGCTTTTCGCTGGTCGGGCGGTTAGAATCAACCGCACCGCGGCGAAATGTTTGCCGCCTCGATCAGTCTGCCAAAGCCCGCTCTGGTCGAGTTAGCGGCAGATCGAGATCGTGGGCGACGGCCGGATGGGTCACTCGCCCCTGACAGACATTGAGGCCGTTTCTGAGGTGAGGATCCTCAGTCAGCGCCCGCTGCCAGCCAAGATTGGCGATCGCCAGCACAAACGGCAAGGTGGCGTTGTTGAGTGCCACGGTCGAGGTGCGGGCGACCGCTCCCGGCATGTTGGTCACGCAGTAGTGTACGACCCCTTCCGCGATATAGGTCGGCGCCGCATGGGTCGTTGGTCGGCTCGTCTCAAAGCAACCTCCTTGATCGATCGAAATATCGACCACCACTGCGCCCGGCTTCATCGCTCGGACGAGCGCGCGGCTTACAAGCTTTGGCGCCGTCGCACCGGGAACCAACACGGCGCCTATCACCAGATCGGCGGCGACGACTTCGCGCTCGATGTTTTCCATCGTCGAAAATAGTGTGTGAAGCTGCGCCCCGAATTGCAGGTCGAGCTCGTAGAGGCGCGGCAGCGACTTATCGATGACGGTAACATAGGCCTCCATGCCCATCGCCATGCGAGCAGCATTGGTGCCGGCGACGCCTCCGCCAAGAATGACGACTTTGGCGGCAGGAACGCCGGGAACGCCGCCGAGCAATACACCGATGCCACCCTGTTCCTTTTCGAGGCAATGGGCGCCAACCTGCACGGCCATTCGTCCGGCGACCTCGCTCATCGGTGCAAGCAGTGGCAAACCGCCTCGCTCGTCCGTGACAGTCTCATAAGCGACTGAAACAGCCCCCGATCGTATCAGCCCTTGAGCCAGCTTCTTGTCCGCGGCGAGATGCAAATAAGTGAACAGAACTTGCCGCTCACGCAGCAGCGCCACTTCCTGCGGTTGTGGCTCTTTGACCTTGACGATCAGCTCGCCGATGGCGAACACCTCTGTTGCGTCCCGCAGGATGGTGGCACCAGCCGCGGCGTAGGCCGCGTCGTCGAAGCCAACTCCCTCTCCGGCACCAGCCTCGACGACTACCTCGTGCCCGTGGTGCACGAGTTCACGCACATTCCCAGGGATCAGCCCGACGCGATACTCGTGGGTTTTCACCTCTCTCGGGACGCCGATCAGCATCGATGAACTCCGCCACGGCCCAATCCCGATAGCCGCGGGACGGTCAGTCTAATCATAGCGCATGTCGGGTTGGTGAGAACCCTCCTTCGCCGCTTCTCTTCCGCAGGGGTTAGTCCGCTGGCAGGAGGCTCAGTCGGTGCAAGATCTGCTCAGCGAGCGGCATGGATGCCGTCAGCCCGCGCGATTCGACGCCGTAAAGATTGACCAAGCCCGGGACGCGATGGATTTTCGGCCCCTGCACGACAAAATCGACGGTCGGTTCTTTGGGTCCACCGGTCTTCGGCCGGATCCCGGCGTAACCGGGCTGCAATCAGCCATTCCGCAACTCGGCCAGCGGGAGCGGATCGCCGAACAGAACACGTCGGCGCGTGTCGGGTTGACCGTATAGTCAACCGCGGAAACCCACTCGACATCGGGACCGAGGCGCGCTTGGCCAGCGAGGTCGAAGGTCACGTGCACGCCGAGCCCATCCGACGGCGGGACGGGATAGACGAGATGCCGAAACGGTACTCCACCGGCCAGCTAAAAATAGACCCCACGACAGAAATAGGCCGTCAGGATCGTTTCGCGCGGCACCCCGTCGATCGCACGGGCAAGGGCGGGCGCATAGAGCCCGGCCGAATTGACCAGACGACGACAGCGGATGGCGATCGGCTTGTCCCCGCCAATGTCGAGGTCGAAACCGTCGTCGCGAACCCGGCCGGACAGCACTGGGGTTCGGAGTACGACCATTGCGCCGGCCGCCTCCGCCTCTCCTTGAAAAGTCACCATTAGTGCATGGCTGTCGATGATTCCGGTTGATGGGGAGAGTACGGCGGCAACGCAACGTCGGTTCGAGTCGCTGCGCCTGCGTGGCAGTTAGCCATTGCAAATCGTCAACACCGTTTGCTCGGGCGGTGTTGGCGATGCGCTCAATACCCGCGATCTCGCCGTCTTGCGGGGCGACGATCAGCTTGCCGATTTGGGCATGAGGGATTCCGTGCTCGCGGCAATAGCGATAAAGGCGCTCGCGCCCGGTGACACAGCAGCGCGCCTTCAGACTGCCTGCCTGCTAGTAAAGCCCCCCATGAATGACCTCGCTGTTGCGCGACGAAGTCTCAAACCCGATCGTCGAAGCGCGCTCGAGAACAAGCACATGCTGCCCGGCCAGCGCCAGC